>MDTB01126576.1_pt1 | contig 19694 bp, 15 predicted proteins | sample 811161 | NCBI WGS metagenome assembly MDTB01 (sample SAMN05326650, study PRJNA326480) | marine metagenome | isolation source: seawater | place: Mediterranean Sea | collected 2009 | reverse complement strand
GGATTCGGTTTTATGAGTTTTATTTACCACCTAACTCCTCTGGCTATAATTGCTTTGGGCGCTACTCTCTGGTTTATGCATCGTCACTTCAAAAAATGGAGAGAAATCAAACCTCAGAACGTGGAAGAAGTAACTAGTGAAGATGAATGGGCTGCTGTAAAAAATGTTACTTTGATGTACAGAACTTTAGGTATCTTGGCAGTAACTGTGATTATGTTTGCTGCCGTTGAACTCTTACACTTAGATTTAGAAATATCTGCAGTATCTCTTGGCGGCGCAGGAATTGCTATGTCAATAAGCATGATAGGCGTTCCGCATGAAAAACGAATGGATATTCATGAAGTCATACACAAAGTTGAATGGGGTGCATTGTTGTTTTTCGCAGGATTATTTGTAATGGTAGGAGGATTAGAAGCCATGGGATATCTTGAAGCTGTAGCTAAATGGATTTTCGAAAATTTTGGCCCTGAAAAAGTTATGAGTGATGATGGAACAATAGCCTATGTATGGGAAAGTAAAAGAGATGAAATAATGTTAGCTATTGTTCTTATTTGGATTTCTGCAATTGCATCGGCTATTGTTGACAATATTCCATTTTGTGCAGCTATGTTACCTGTAATCTATAGCCTAGGTGACATGAGTCAAGGTACAGTAGATATTATACCTCTATATTGGGCTTTAGCAATCGGCTGCGGCTTTGGAGGAAATGCTACACCTATTGGTTCTAGTGCAAACGTTATGACTATTGCAATTAGTGAAAGAGGCGGGCACAAAATTTCAACTAAAGAATGGCTAAGTGTAGGTGTTCCTGTTATGATTATAACTTGTACTATAGGCTCAATAGTTTTTGCCCTATTCTACAATCATTTCCTAACTGCTTAATCTATAAAATTATAATTGCAGTTTGTGCACTTGCCTTCCGGAGAGATACTACTTTCACATTTAGGACATTTCTGAATTTTCCAAAATTCCTCTATCCAAGCTTCTACCAATTCAGGTTCATCAGACTCCTTAATCATCTTAAGCTCATTACTGCCCACGCTAGTTTTTTCATAAACTTTAGATAAAATTGACGAATCAAAATTAATTACTTCTTTAGAATCTGTTATTTTAGAAGCATAATAAGGAGCTAAAAATACACCTCCAACAAATGAGGCCATATGGGTTCCGTGTCCAATACCATCATCAGTACCTAGGCCCACATAGAGTGTTTCCATACCTACGAATACAATAGTAGAAAGTAAAACAGGGACTCTTTGCATGAATATTGGACCTAGAAGCATGGGTATCTCTAGTCTGGGGTAAAGCAACACAAACGCACCCATGATGCCAAAAACTGCGCCCGAGGCCCCAATATGGATAGTTTCTAGATCATTCGCTTGATTCCAAACCGAAATAATTCCAGTGAGTAAGGATCCTAAGAGACCACTAATCACATAAATTCTCAAAAATGACTTTGAACCTATACGATCTTCAAAAGGAACGCCTAATAATATCAGAATTAACATGTTCATTAGTAAATGCATGGGACTTCCGTGCATGAACATTGAACTAAACAATGTCAACAAACCAAAATTCATTGATTCTAAGTAAGATGGTCTGAATCCTAGGTTTAAGAGAGCATCAAGTGCCATTGATGGCTTAATGAAAACAAGAATCCACCAAGTAGCAAACATACTAAAGTTAATGAAAACTAGCGATTGCGATACCATGAACTGATTTTGTCGACAATAGTTAAGAACTAAAAATCCGACTATTAGAACTAATATCGTTCCCGTTGAAGATACTGGTTCAGACATAATGCTATCTGTCTCCTTATGGAATTAAAGCTGACGCTGATGTTTAAATGATCGGATAGGAGAAGGACATGCCTTCTCCCTCCTTCATTGACTTATTTCGTCTATTCTTCTTCTCTACGAAGAGAAGCGCCAATAGATGCTACTAAGGCTGCTACAGACAGACCAATGAGTCCTACTGTGAAAGATGGCGTAGATGCCTTGTTCTTGACAATCGCAATGCTGCCAACTGCATCATTGTCATCTTTCTGGTTTAGATACTCATCTTGAGTTTTTACTCCGTCTTTGACATCCTGCTCTTCTGCATCAGGGTTGATCATTGCATACATTTCTACAGTCTCAAAGTCCTGAACTGTAGTTCCTGGAATGAATGTTTCGTCCCATGTTGCTGTTGCATAATACCAAGTTTGGAAAACTCCGTCATTTTCTAAAACAGGCTTAGGTGCCATTAGTGGTACAGTTGTTGAAGCTACTCTCTTCATACGTTTGACTCCTTCTGGAGTGGAGTATGCATCACCAGTTGAGTCCATAGCGTAGAAAACAACTAACACATCAGATGCGTAGTTACCTTCATTCCATGCTTTAACTGTGATATCTAAAGAGTACCCTTCGATTACACCTGCGCGGTTGAAGGTCATTTCACCAAGCACAAATTGTGATGGTTTAATGAACAAAGTTGCTGCAACAGGTTCTCTTAGAGCTTCATCACTGCCTACATCATATCCATTAACTATTACATCAAATTTGCGGTTACCTGCTGGTTCACCTGCTTCTTGATCATAGTCTGGAGCGCCGAAGCGGACAGTAATCATTGCTTCATCATCTGGAGCCATATCGAAGTCGTATGTCCAAATTCCGTTTTCATCCTGAGATGCTGTAATATCTTCGAAAGTATTACCGTTCATCATAACCTCGATTGAAACATCAAAGGCTGCACCTTCGTAGGATTTACCTTGTGCTTCTAGTTCTGGAGTCATACGGAACGTGTTGTCTTGTGTACCTATATTCTTAGTGAAGTAATCGATTTCGACTGCTAAACTTGGGAATATATCGTAAGTCAACTTACCGACATCGTCTTTGGTCATAAAGAATCCAGTATCAAGTGTTCGAATTACTTCAACTCCACCAATGTGAGCTGTTCCTTCAACACCTCTTGCACGGAAAACGAATGAGTATGCATTGTCATCAGCTGGATCGTAATCTAAACTACTGTATCCTAGCTTCTTTGAATCCAATGACATGTAGTATGGATTCCAACCATCTGAATTTCCAGATAGTGTTCCTCCAACTTCCTCATGATCTGATCCGTCCATTATAGTGAATCCGTTAGCACCCCATAGACCTAGTGTATCTGCATCATCTAAAGATGCGCCTTTCTTCTGTGCATAAATGCTAATTTCACTGTCGTCAGACATATCGAAATTTGCCCAGAATACTAGATAAGCTGTGGCAGACCAAACTTCAATGTAATTTGTTCTGACTTGCTCATCTGCAGACTGAGAAGATAGTACTGTTACAGTTCCTTCCATCAATGGATGGTGCTTACAGTAATAGCTGAACACTCCAACTTCTGTGAAGGTTAATGACCAACTGTCACCAGGTCCAATATCGAAAGAATCGAATTGTGCATCGTGGTCTGTTACAGTATGCGTTATGCTGTCTGCATTAGTCCATGTCACAGTAGTACCAAGTTGAACACTTGGGTTCTGAGGGTCAAAGCCAGTTGCTTGTCCTCCGATGGACACTGCTAATGTTTCAGTAGCTACATCTGTTTGATCCCATGAAACTCCCATAGCGCCGTCGCCGACTTCTGCAGGTTCATTATCAGTTGCTATCCAATTAGATCCACCTGTCAATAATGGTGAGCCCATCTCTGCACTCTTACCTACGATTAACATATGACTTGCGTCATTGTTCGCCATGAACAAGTCTGATAGGGTGTTACCATCTGAATCTGCTACTTTGACACCTGCTGTGTATAGACCTGCTGTGTCCATTCCGGGGTAGTTAAACTCAAGAACTGCTGATTCGGCACCGGCAACTGTGTTACCTGCGTCATCATAGTAAGCCATTTCCAATGCACCAAGTGAACTTGAGGAAGACCATACTTCATTACCGCTCATGTCATTTACGTATGCATATGCGTGAGCTGATTCTACAGCTCCACCAGGTCCTAAGTCACCCATACCTTGATTCTTGAATGAAGTAGACATTGTGAATTCTTCACCAACTTCTAGGGTATATGGTGCTGATTCTGAAGTCATAGCAAGATCGAAACCAAGGCCATAAACTCCTACATCATCAATTTCCCAACTTGTTGGATTGTTAAAGAACGTTCCACCCAATCGGAATCTTATCTGAATTTGGTCCATTCCTGCACCTGTGTAAGAATCTAATCTACATTGTGTTTCTTGCCAGCCATCAGAGCCCATAACGAAACCAGATTGGCCTCTCAATGGGTTACCATAGTATGCGTAGTTGTAGATAGTTCCACCATAGCCCAACCCTGAAGTTGGGTTCAATGCAGACCAAGAGTCTCCTGCATCTGTGCTGATTTCAATTCTACCACCATCATAGTAATAGTTAGCCCATGAATATTCAAATCCATGCATTGCAAACTTATGATTGAACACTAACTTAGCTGATGTTGCCTTTGAAAGATCGAAGACAGGTGATACTAAACTGGTATCGTCACCGTTGTACGAACTACCGTATGTGTCAAGACCACTCCACCATACTGGTGCTGAACTTGCGCCAGTAGTTGCTGAAGGTTGCCATTGTAATCCATCTTTAGGTCCTCCATCCACGGAAGCGTGCCAACCGCTGTCATAGTATCTGTCGTTATTTTCATCGTTCTTCTTAGTCGTAGCAACTTCATCTGCTGTAGTTCCTACAACTGTGAACATGGTTTCTCTCGAGAGAGCGACACTGTTGTCTCCAGCAAAGTCGTCTCCATCAGATGGATTATCTCCAATCCATGCATCAAATACAATTTTGTATTCGCCTGGAACTTGGAAATGATAATCTACTCCTACTGTCTGAGCTTCACCACTTTCGAAAACACCGCCAGCACCGTCACCAGTGATATCCCATGTTTCTTCAAATGCAACTGACTCCATTCCTGTTCCTGTGAAAGACAATGAATCAATATGCCAGTGCTCTCCGTCACCAGGCCATTGGTATCTGTACATTCCAGCAACAAACTTGAGTTTTACATCAGTCATGTCAACATAAGCTGACATATCGAATTCAGAAGAGATATACTCATCTGCATCGTCACTGGCCGCTCCAGATCCTGGACATGAACCACAGTTCACGAAACCTGCTTGTCCATACAATGGATTACCGTATGGTGCATAGTTGTACATTGTTCCTGGGTATCCTCCACTAGGTGTGAATAATTCCCAATTATCTCCGCCATCTGTTGATATGTGAACTTGAGCACCATTATAGGCTGTGTATCCTGAATAGTAGTCAAAGTTGTATCTGTGAACCATTGTGAAGGTTAAATCACTAGATGCACCTGAGAAATCAATTGATGGTGTTGTTGTACTAACACTTCCTCCTCCATAATACATCTGGAATTCATCGCCATCTGATCCCCAAGAGTTGGTTTCGTCACCATCTCCTTCATCAGTATTCATGACAAATCCTGGATCTCCTCCATAATATCCCCAGTTGCTACATGTGCTGTAGGTTGTGTTACAGTCATCACTGGTTGCCCAGCCTGCAACTACTGCTGCAGCTTCATCTGCATAGCTTTCCATATCATCTGAGGAATCATAGGTTTCCAATCCCATAGGTCCTAACTGTAATCTCACAGTTGCATCACCGGCATTTTGACCGTTAATACCTGCATTGATAACTGTAGCTTCTACAGGAAGTGTTGCATCCACACCCAATGGGTCTGGCAATTCAAATCCTCCTAAACCTATGTTATCATTGAAAACTAATCCAGTAACTGCTACATCATCAAACCTAAAGAATGATTCAAAGTAACTTGGACCTGTTGACAATGTTGACCAACCAGTAACTACTCTAACTTTAACATCGTTCTTACCACAGAACTCTGTCAAATCAAATGTAGCTTTTACCCATCCCTGAGGGTCAGGTGAATAAGTAAATCCAGTTGATGTTCCATAGGATGAATATCCTTTGAGACCACGTAGTGGGTTAGAATAGTAAGCAGTGTTATAGATTGTACTATACTGCCTTACGTCTCCTGCATTAGGTTGTATTGCTGCCCAAGTATCTCCGCCATCTCCTGAAGCTTGTATCTGATATCCATCATACGTGTAGTACGCATAGAATGATATGAACATCTGAAGTTCAGCTTCTACAGGTAAAGTCAAGTCTAAACTTGGAGTTGATACGTAGTTATCTGCTGGAAGTGAATTAGATCGTCTATAGTCACTGTCCATAGAGTAAGAACCTGCATTAGCATCTCGGTCACGAGCGTCCCAGGTGTCTCCTGAGCCATATCTAACTTTACCAGTTTCCCAATTACTAACGTCGCCGTCTTCGAAGTCATCTGCAAATATAACATATTTGACTTCTCTGAATTGGATATCGCGGTTATTGCTTGTATCTTCGTCACCATTTTGGCCAGTAACGCTGATCAATACAGCTAATTTATCTCCAACTGCCAATCCTTCTAATGAAGGCTGGAACGTGTCTACTGTAAAGAATTCTACACTTGCTTCTTCTTTAAATCCGAGAGAAGCTATAGTTTGAGTTTCTTCAGCGTAAGTTGTATCTGCTTCTTTAGTAGTTATTACTACATCATCAAGTCTGAAGTAGGAATCATAGTAGTATGTATTATCATACTGATTGAAACCTACAACCCAACGGAATCTTACATCACTGTATCCAGTGTAATCTCCAAGATCCAATGAAGCTGAGGCCCATGGTGCCGTATTTGTATTGTAACTATATCTATCATTTGTGTTATAGTATGTCCAGGTATCTAGTGAAGTAGATATTGGATTTCCGTATACACCGAATGTAGTTCCATAGTATCCGCCAGCTGAGAACTTGTCATCTGAGACATAGTCCCAATTGTTTCCACCATCAACAGATGACTCAAGGTAAGCTCCTTCCCATCTGTAGTAAAACTGGTATGAATATTTGAATGTCATAGTCATTCCAATAGCGTCTGATGTATCAAATGCTGGAGTTGACAAAGATGACAAACTAGCTGGATTTGGTCCCAAGGTTGTGTCTGGTGTACCTGAATAGCCACCATCATTTTCGTGAATCCAGATCTTATCATCCCAGTTAGAGAAACTGTAGTAACTGAATGCATAATTACTTGACACATAAATGTCTCCAGTATCAGTTGCTGCAACTGAACCTTTGTATCCGTTTGCTCCAGAATATGATGACCAAAGACTTGAACAACTAGATGAACTTGTTGAACATTTCTTCATTCCGCCATACCATGATGAATAATAATATCCAGTTGTATAGACATAATCATCTTGAACATCCAATGCGTGATGATATCTTGCATATGTATAGAACTGTCTGTAATCTGATGCTGAATAATCACCATCTGAATCTCTAGTATATTCTCTAGTACGTCCGTAGTAATCACGGTAAGCAATATACAAATCACCAGTAGTGTCATCAGCGTCGATTCCCATTGCATAGTAGTAAGATGAAACTCCACTTGCATAGGATATACTGCCTGATGTAGACATATCACTTGCATCTAAAATTATAACTTTACGATATGTAGAACTTGAGGAAGTTTGCAATGCAAAAATTTCCCCACCGTAATGAGTTAACGAAGTTCCATATCTTACTGCAGTTGAACCGCTACATGTTGGTGTTTGGGTTGTATCTGCAATTAACCATTTACAAACTTTAGTTGTAGATGAGTAAGTTCCTGAAGTTCTAGCTAATGTGTAATAGTAAGTTCCGTCATCTGTGACATCAATTACATCATTTAGATAAGTACTACTTGCAGCAATAACTGTTGTTACTGAATTTGTAGAAATATCTAATTTCAAAATACTGTCTGAGCCTTTATCTGCGACCAAAATATTAGTTCCATCATAGTGGATTTTTTGTTGATCTGAGAACATACCGCCGAGCGTTTCTGATTTACGACCTGAAGACCATGAACCATCGTCACTTCCTTCATCTCCGTAATTATGGTTTCCTTTACCATCGTTTAGATTTGCAGTCCATTTGTTTTGACCTTGAATGGCTACAGGAGTGAACGAGTCAGCATCTTCACCATCAAATGCAAAAGTAGAAACACTTTCCTTAACTGAGAAAATGCTAGCTTTTACATCTATATTGTCTTCATTTACTGGAGTACATGATCCTGCTGTATCACAGTTTACACCGTAATTAGCTACAGTAGCTCCAAGGATGTTTTCATCTGCCAAAGACATAGGGTCAGGGACAGATGTTGATTTTAATCTTAAATCATTTCTTGCTGGAGGTGGTGGTGCGTATCTTACTGATTTATCATCAGACCAAGTTGGATTGTTACGGTACGAATATTGTAAACCAGTTAACGTTCCACCTGGAACACCTTGGATACCTGCAGTCATATATTCATTATCTGAACTGTAACCGCCATTTGTATCCTTGTAATTCATAGTAATTAAGTTTGTATTCTCATGAAGTACTATCTGCCAAGTCAAAGCATTAGCTGCTGCACTTCCTGGACATTGATAAACTGAAGGATACCATGCTCCCTGATCTTGATACTGAACAACTAATTTTCTGTTTGGTTCAGTACCGATAGTAGCGTAGTAAACTCCTGCTGTAGGATTACTTGCTCTACAGAAACCGCCGTCAAACCATCCGCCAATGACTGCAGTACCCAATCCACTGTATGGAATTGAATATGGAGTCCAGCGAGAGGAATAACCTGCAGATCCCAGATTGATATATCCGTTATCTCCTCCGTTACCCCACGTTGTATATTCGTTTTCGTAGAATTCAAAGGTAAAGCCAATATCTGTTGCGGATTGACCAGCATCAGTACTAGATGAAATTAAAAGAGTAGCTGCATCATTGCCTACTAGTTCTATCCATTCATCTGCATATACTGGACCGTCTGATTCAGCATTATCCTTAAAAGTATAACCGTAAGAATCACTTCCGGTTCTTGCCGATGCCTCTGGAGCGAATAGCACTAACGTGCTTGCTACCATAGACACGACGACTACAATCGCCATTAGCTTTGCAGCCCAATTTCTCTTGCTTACATTATGAGTTTTTTGCATATGTACACACCTTGGTTGAGTCCTTGTATCAATAGGCGTTAGCCCATTGAAGGGTACCTACCATGACGCCATTATAATATAAAGGTTAGCGTTTGGAATGTAGAGACACATGAATATTGGACTTCTAGCATTGCAAGGTGCAGTATCTGAACATAAAATAATTATGCGTCGATTAGATGTCAATACGATCGAAGTAAGAGAAGGCAAAGATATAGAACAATTAGATGGTTTAATCATGCCTGGAGGAGAATCTACTACACTTAGAAAATTACTAAAGAATTCAAATACGTGGAAAATAATAAAAAATTCCAAATTACCGATAATGGGGACCTGCGCTGGAGCAATACTTTTGGGCAAATGTGAAGATGAAACATTCGCAAAAATGGATATAGAGATAGATCGGAATTACTATGGGAGACAAAAAGATTCTTTTGAGGCAAAAATAAATTTGGAAAACGACGAATCTTTCAATGGAGTTTTCATACGCGCGCCCGCGATTAAGAATATCGGAAGAAAAGTTAAACCAATTGCTTGGAAAAATGACGAAATTGTAGGTTGTATTGATGGAGAAAATATGGCTTTAACATTTCATCCTGAGTTAACTGATGATACTTTGTTTCACCGAATTTGGTTGGATGGAATAAAATGAAAGATTCAAAGGGAAGGACAAAAATTGGATTTGAAAAACATATATTTGTATGTGAAAATTCAAGGGAAGAAGAACATCCACGCAGCTGTTGCAATGGAAAAGGCAGCTCTGAAATAAGAATGAAATTTAAAGAAGAAATACAAAAACAAGGACTCTATGGTAAAGTACGTGCAAATAGTGCAGGATGTCTTGATTTTTGTGAGCAAGGACCTACACTTGTGATATATCCAGAAGGTACCTGGTATAGAATAGAAGATATTGATAAAGATGTAAAAGAAATTGTAAATTCTCATTGCAAAAATAATAAAATAGTAGAGCGTTGTAAAATTAAATTAGAATAATGGTGCGGGGGGAGGGATTCGAACCCACGTACCACTAAGGATCGGATTTTGAGTCCGACGCAATTGGCCAGACTATGCGACCCCCGCACTTAATTTCCACGAACGTAGCACTATTTTAGGCGCGCGGTTAGGTACAATATATGAATGTAGTTGAACAATGGCAATTGGCTGTTGAAGAGCTCTGTGAGAAAGATTCTAAAATTAAGAAAATAATATCTCAATACAAAGGAGAAAAACTGACATTAAGAGATGAACCATTCGAAACGTTATGTCGTTCTATTGTTGGACAGCAAATTTCTGTAAAGGCTGCGGATAGTGTTTGGAAGAAATTAGAAAAACTATGTAATGAGAATATTAATAGAAAGAAAATAACTAATTTATCAGATGAAAGAATGAGAGGGGCTGGACTATCTAAACAAAAAATAGCTTATCTAAAAAATATAGCCAAATCTGATGTATTAACTACTAAATGGGAAGAATTATCAGATACAGAAGCTATAGAAAAACTTTGTACAATAAAAGGAGTGGGAGTTTGGACTGCAGAAATGTTTTTGATATTTAACCTAGCAAGGCCAAATATATTGCCTTTAGCAGATATAGGACTAATTAGGGGAATAGAAAAGCACTATTATGATTCTGAAAGAATTGATAGAGAAGAACTTGAAGTATTCAGATCAAAATGGTCTCCTTGGTGTACTGTAGCGACATGGTACCTGTGGAGAAGTTTAGATCCTATACCTGTAGAATATTAATTATTTGAAACGTTCTTGGGATTGCCAAATTGCTCCAATTAAATGACGGATAATTCTGGCCGCAAGAGCTGACGTATTCCCATTATCATAGGGAGGGCTGACTTCTACACAATCAAAAGCAACTATTCTATCTGAAAAGAAATTTATTGTTTGTAATACTTCGTATGGTGTCATACCAAATGGCTCAGGAGTACCTACTCCTGGAGCAAAAGCCGGATCTATAGCGTCCATGTCTAAACTAAGATAAATGGGGCAATCTAATTCATCGATAATATCCGTTAAGTATTCTATTAATTCAGTCCAACCAGATTCTATGAATTTCAAACCTATCGTTCTAGCTTCTGATATTTCTGATTGAGAAACTGAGCGAATACCTACTGGACGAACTTTATCTAAACCAACAATATTTGTAAGACGTCTTGTAACTGTAGCATGGGAATTTTCGTTTCCCTCATATTCTTGCCTAAAATCTAAATGAGCATCTAAAATTACAACTGCTAGATTAGGATATTTTGACTGAACTGCACGTACTGCTGCAGGAGTCATTGAATGCTCACCACCGATACCTATTGGAAATTTATTTGAAGACACGATTTTTGTTACTAACTCTTCTAATTTTGCCTCATTTTTTCCTTGATCTTTAGTAATTTCTAAATTACCCCAATCATTAGCTGAAACATCACACAGATCAATACCTAATTCCATTAGGTATGTTTCAAAATTATAGCTGTGTTTACGAATTTCATCAGGCGCTTCGGAAGTACCTTTCCTAAAACATGCAGTACCGTCGTAAGGGTATCCATAAAATATGAACTTTGCTTCATCAAATGAACTTTCTGCGTCCGCAAAGAATTCTGTCACTTTAGTCTGTTACCAGTTTACGTCCCATAGCTGCGAGAAAAACAATCTCATTACCTGGCTCCATGTCTCCATGGAATTTTTCAGGAACATCTGCCAAAGGTATATTGAAAGTTTCAAAAGTTTCAAGATCCATCATTTGAACTTCAGCACCCATATTAGCTAAAATTTGGGCTTTACGGCGATCTACCTGTGGAACGTGTACTTTGTGCTTAACTGGATGCACTAAAGATCTCTTTTGTTTATCAAAAAGACCAATTGCAACCATACGTGCCTTTGCTTCACCATGTTTACCTGGCTTTGAGGTAGTGTATTCTACCAATTTGCAAGGTTCATTGTCAATAACAATGTACCTACCGACTTTCAATGTTCTAATTTCTTGTATTGATGTTTGGCTCATACTATCTCACCATTCTAAATCGCGCCATTTGTCATCTGACAAATGCCCATAAAGAGTATTTCTACCTGAAATATTACGGCGCATTCGATTAAACAAATCCACTGCTACTTCAAGTGATTGGTCGCCTGTATCTTCATGAAGAGCTTCTAATCTTTCAATTAATTGTTCTACTGTAATCATACGGCTCAGGTTCTCATTAAGCCGGCAGTAGATAATTCTTCCTTTATGTTTCTAACTGCATTCTTAATGTCATTTACTTCTCTTGCTCCAACACAAACCATCTTTCCACTTCCGAAGAGTAGAAGAACAACTTTTGGATCGTCCATTCTATAAACTAGACCTGGGAAAGCTTCAGGCTCGTATTCAACATTCTCAAAACCAAGAGACATTGCGATTTGAATAAGATTCAAAGTAGATTCGAGATTTGTAGTTGCCACAATATTTTGTATAACTATATCTGGTTCATCTTTGACTGGCATGTCCAAAACTCTTAGTTCATCTACAACTTTATTGATTGCAACATGAACATCTGGAATGGATCTTGCACCAGTACAAACAACTTTACCACTTCTAAAAATCAAAACTGCCGTCTTTGGTTCTGCTAATTTGTAAATCAATCCCGGAAATCTATCCTGATCATATTCTGCACCTTCCAACTGAAAGGCTATGTCTTGAAGCATCAATTCTTTACCGATTGATGCACTAGCTACAACGTTTACCACTATTATTTCTGCCATGTATTACTCCTTGGTGGAGAACTTTCTATATAAAGAGGGTATTTAAAGATTTAAATACTAGGCCCCTAAAAAAATTATTTTAACAAAGAAAGGATTTCTTCAGGATTATTTGTTCCAAAAACATAATATTTCCCATTTGTGGCTTCAATTTCAATACCTTTCTGGAGCCACATAACATAACCTATTCTCCATTTGCCATTTTTCCGAGCCCGTCCAATTCTCCAACCTAAACCGCCAAATTCCCATAATGGTCGGTATGATACTTCTTCAATAGATATTATTTCATTTGATTGAAGCCTTTTATTCCAAGTTGGAAAACCAAATTGTATTGTTTTGTCATCATAAATTTTAATAGAATAAAAGGCAATATTGATACAAATAAGTAATGCAAAGAAAATACCTACTAATGGAAGAATTATGAACAAACCAAGTTCATTACGTTCGTACAAGAAGTACAAAAAAAACAATATACTAAAAAAAACTAACGTAAACCCAAGAATCCAATATGTTGTTTTTTTCTCCTCATAAATTAGACTTGGAGAATAGTCAGTCACCATAGTAATTGACAATACTCGCCCATATTAACCTTTTTTATCCTAGTTGCATCCCATCAGATTCCAATGGGAAAATATGCTGCTTCTATAGAAGACGTTCGTGCCGCTGCTGAACGTATTAAAGGAATTGGACATAGAACACCAATACTAACAAGTAAAACTTTAGATCAAATGGCAGGCCGAAAACTTTTCTTTAAATGTGAAAATTTTCAAAAAATAGGTGCTTTCAAGTTTAGAGGTGGTTGGAATGCAGTATCTATGCTAAGTGATAAAGAAGCCGAGAAGGGAGTGTGTACGCATAGTAGTGGAAATCATGCCCAAGCTGTTGCCTATTCTGCACAGAAAAAAGGAATACCTGCATATATTGTAATGCCAAATAATTCACCTGATGTCAAAATTGATGCAGTCAAAGGATATGGTGCAAATGTTACTCTCTGTAAACCTACACTTGATGCACGAAAAACGACTCTTAATGAAATTGCCGAAAGAACTGGTGCTGCCGTAATTCACCCATTCAATAATCCAAATGTAATTGCTGGACAAGGAACTGCTGCACTTGAGATGATTGAGGATCTTGGCGAACTAGACGCAATGATTGCACCAATTGGCGGCGGTGGGTTGATGTCCGGTACTTGCATAACTACACGCAGCCTTCTTCCAGAAGCAAGGCTATTTGGTGCTGAACCAAAAGGTGCAGATGATGCCTATCGCTCTCTCAAAGAAGGTCGGTTATTACCTCAAGAAAATCCTGATACTATATGTGATGGACTCTTAACTAGCCTAGGTGAAAACACCTGGAATATACTAAAAGATCATCTTGAAGCAATATACACAGTTAGCGACGACGAGGTAATAAAGGCAATGAAGCTAATATGGGAAAGAATGAAGATAATAATCGAGCCCAGTTGTGCTACACCTTTCGCAGTAGCGATGAGTCCTGAATTTAAACAACTTGAAGGTATTGAAAAAGTAGGAATCATACTTACTGGCGGAAATATAGATTTATCAAAATTACCTTTCTAGAATTAATGGCGGGCCTGCAGGGATTCGAACCCTGGATCTTCTGGTTAGAAGCCAGACGCCCTTCCAGGCTAGGCTACAGGCCCTACGTTAGTTTGAGAGGCGGTTGCATTTATTGTTTTGTCAGGAATTGGTATTCCTAAGTAATCTATAACTCTTTCAGCCGAAAATAAGGCTCCTTGAACAGAGGGGTGTGTAGTATAATCACCAGCAAGCAAAATCCCTTCCTCTGTGATTGGCTCTCTAATTCTCCCTACATGTTCTGTATCTATCAAAGGTAATGCATTATCGACTTTGGTTACTGTTACAAATTCCCATTCTCGTACTTGCTTACCGAACCAATTTTCGAACTCGGATAAGATTTCATCTTGATTTTCTTGTAATGAATCCGCGTCCTTTCCAATAACTGTAGCGATTATTAATTGAGGATGAAAAGGATGTGAATGGGCGTGAAGGATTTTGTTTCCATTTGAACCATACTTCTCATTGATTAGTAATCTATACCTAGGTAAGGGATTTTTAACTGAATTAAACACGATTGTTGCAGTCTTTCTTGCCTTTGTCAACGGCGTACGATTTAGAAGATGAAAGCTTACATGTTGTGGAGTAGCTAAGACTACTTTATCGAATTTCTCAGTTTGTTTATTACAAGTAATAGTTGTTGATGACACGCTATCGACTTTAGAATTTAATCGGAGTATTGTGCTAGCTAACCTGTTAACTAATTGATTAGGTACGGCTTGGATACCGCCTTTTAGCATGACCATTGAACCCAAGCTCATTGCAGCCCAGGTGAAAGAAGCAAAACTCATACGTTCTTCTAAATCGGGATCGAGTGTAATTCCTGCAAACAGTGGACGAAGAATATTCTGAATAAGATTGTTGGAGAAACCTCGCTGTTTAAATCCGGCTATTATTTTTTCAGATTTGAAATCCAAAGGAGATTCCATGTCTTTACTGTTGGAAGCTAACCTCCATCTCAAAAGTCTAAGACCGTCTCGTAAACCTATTGCTCTCAAAGTTGGGAAAAGCTTGAGAGGCATACGAATTGCATCTGCAAGTATTTTTCTTTTACCAGTATCTGGATCAATGCTTTCCGTGCACTTTTCCATTTCTTTAAAATCTAATTTTCTAAAATCTATCCATCTATGCAGTGTAGGATAAGCCGTATGCAAAACATGAAAGCCAATATCAATTATGTAGGGGCCGAAACGTACAGAAGACATTCTACCACCTACATCGCTCTCGGATTCAAAAAGAACTACTTCGTGTCCTGCTTTTTCTGCAGCTAATGAAATAGCTAAGCCAGAAATTCCTGCGCCTACTATTCCTATTTTCATTTGATTTAATGTACTTCGCTACCGTCGTCTATTTCTTTATCTGGTTGAAGTAAACTAACTACATCATTTCCTTCAGCTGCAAGCAACATTCCGTTTGATTCTTCACCTCTGAATTTAGCTGGAGCTAGATTAACCAAAACGGCAATCTTTTTTCCAAGTAAATCTTCAGATTCATATATTCCACGAAGACCTGTTACTATTCTCCTTGTAGGACCGCCAAAATTCACATCTAATAACCAAAGCTTATCGGCATTAGGATGCGCTTCTACTTTTTCTACAGTTCCTATTCGTATATCCAATTTCTTGAAATCATCAAACGTTACTTCTGGTTTGACGTTAGCTAGCTCGTTTTCTTCCTCAGGGGGCATTTCTTTCTCCAATATTTCTTCCATATTCAATTTACTGAATAATGGTAGCGGTTGTTGTAGGTTGAATTCAGTTTTAAATTCCAAAGCTGAATTCCAACCATTATCATCAATTTTTCCTTCCTGATTCAAATATTCCCATGCTTTCTGTGATGACTTAGGAAGGAAAGGCGTCATCAACACTGATAAACTTCTGCATAAATTCAAAAACGTAACTAAAGTAGCTTCGCAAGCGTCACGATCTTCTTTGACTTGTTTCCATGGTGCAGCTTCATTCAATTCTATGTTTCCTGCTTGAGATAATTCCATGATTGCTTGAAGTGCCCGTTTGAATTTACAAGCTTCAAGAGCTTCTTCAACCCTCTTTTGCACCTCGATTATCTTGTTATTAAGTGAAGGTAAAGTAGATTTATTAGAACTCAATCCATCTGGAAAATTTTTATGAGCAAAAGAAATTACTCTATGCATTAAATTGCCGTAATTACCAATTAATTCATTATTTATTCTAGTTACATAATCTTCCCATGTAAAATTAGCATCTTTTTGCTCAGGCATTATTGAAGCTAAATAATATCGTAACAATTCAGGATCATATCTATCTAGATAATCAGGCATCCAAACTGCGTGCCGTCTAGATTTAGAAAATTGTGTTGAATCCAACAGTAAATATTCATTAGCTGGAACATCGTGTGGCAAGTGTAGTCCACAACCTGATAACATTGCTGGCCATATTATGGTATGAAACGGAATATTATCTTTAGCCATGAAATAATAATGCTCTGCTTCATCATTCTCCCACCATTCTTTCCAGAGCTCAGGTTCTCCTTGGTTTTTAGCCCAGTGAAGTGAAGCTGAATAATAACCCATTACTGCTTCAAACCATACATACATTCTTTTCTTTTCATAACCTTCACGCTGAATGTCTATCCCCCATTCCAAATCTCTAGTAATAGGTCTATCAATCAATCCTTCTTGGAGCCAATTTCTAGTAAAATTGATTACTGAAGGTCTCCAATGCTCCTTGCCGCTTGAAAGCCAATCAAGTAGTTTATCTCTAAATTCAGATAATTTGAAAAACAAATGTTCTGTTTCTCTAAATTCAATTTCTGCATCTGGATTTAACTTCGAATGCGGATTCTTTAATTCTTTTGAATCCAATGTCTTTCCACAATTATCACACTGATCTCCTCTAGCAGATTCATAATCACAATGTGGGCAAATGCCTTCAACATACCTGTCAGGCAGAAATTGTTTAGCAATAGGGTCGTATGGTTCTTTGGAAACTCTAGGCTCAATATATCCTGCTTTATCGAGAGTATCTAAAATCCATCTAGCTGATTCAAAATGTTCTTTAGTGTGTGTGTGCGAGAATAAATCAAAAGAAATACCCATGTCTTCGATAGATTTACTATTAATTGCATGATAGTGCATTGCCACTTCTTCAGGAGTCTTACCTTCTTGTTGGGCTGTAACTGTTATCGGAGTACCATGCATATCGCTTCCGCTAACCATCAAAACTTTGTTACCTTTTAGACGATGATATCTTGCAAATATGTCTGGAGGCAAATAACAACCGGCCATATGTCCCAAGTGTAAGGGTCCATTGGCGTAAGGCCAGGCCACACATACTAGTATATTCTTCACAGAAGCGCAAAATTCACGCTATATATTAAACGCTGTCACTAAAAAAGAATTAAAATACTTACAAAACTATTCCATATTGCATGCAGAATCATACTAGGAATAATGCTGCCCGTCCTAACACGGAGCCAACCGTATATCAGACCGATTCCAAAAGCCATCGCTATTGCAATAGGCTCATGGACTATAGCAAAAATAATCGCTGAAAAAAGTATAGCTACTTTATTATCGTAACATTTCAAAAACATACCCAATATGAAACCCCTGAATAAGAGCTCTTCTAAAATCGGAGTTAATATTGATACTGAAAAAGCCGTTATAATCGAAGATAATAAAGACATTTCTTGCAGGGCAGTAATAACCTCTTGTTCTTGAGCATCTGGGAAAAATTCAAGCATAAAAACAATATTGAGAGGTTTAACAACAAATAAATCTACTACAAGAGCAAATCCAATGAGTTTCCAAGTTTCCATAGTTTTTGGAAAAGCTAATAACTGGCTTAATTTCTCTGAATCGTAAATATATCGGAGTACCAAATACACAAAGACTGACAATACTGTTGTTGATATCAGAATTTGATAATGGAAAACATCCGTAATTGAGCCTACTAAAATTATTATAAAAAATAAAGAAAACATCATTCCAATTATTGAAATCCAGGAATATGCTTGGGCCCAAATCCACTGTGAAAAACTAAGATCTGCAAAAGGAGAGTTAGAATGTTCCTTTTTGCCTCTATATTCTTGCCAGCATTTTGTACTACAATACACTTGAGATTCAGTAATGGGAACTAAACAATTTTTACAATAATCCATGAAACTCCTATTTCAATAAAAACTCTATTAATTTTCTCATAGCTATTCCTCGATGGCTTATGCTATTTTTCTCTTCTGAAGTAAGTTCTGCAAATGTTTTGTCAAAACCGTTTGGAATAAAGACTGGATCATATCCAAAACCTCCCTTGCCTCTTTGTTCATCAATTAAAATCCCTCTGCATTCTCCTACGAATTTATGTTTTTCACCAAATTTGGTCATTAATCCTAGAACACACTTGAAACTACATTCCCTTTCATCCGCATTCTCCATTTGCTTAAGAACGCCTTCTAATCCTATTGTATCATACACATATCGTGTGTAAACTCCAGGAAATCCTTGTAGATTATCTATGAAGACGCCGGCATCATCTATAACAAAAGGAGGCTTAAGTTTTCCTTGAAGCGAAGACAACCCAAAATCAACTACTTCTTCTAAACTAGATGCTTGAATTTCTGGATAATCTATGTTTTTCTTAACCGGATTAAAATGTGTTTTTTCAAAAATATCTATAAATTCTTTGATTTTACCATTATTTGATGTGACGATCTGTAAATCTATAATTTCGTTAAGTGTTCCTTCATAATTACCTGAAATCGCAGCTTCCAAATCTTTGTGATTTTGTTCAGATTGCGATCTATCTACACCAGTTGTTATCTCATAAATTTCTTCATTCGTAATTATTTCATTATAAAAAATAGGAAAATCGCTCTCATGCTTATGTAATTTTATTTCCTTAATATCTGAATTATCTATACTTAGCCTAAGTTTGTTTTTTTCGTCAAAAAATAAAGTTCGTGAAGCTGTTACACGAATAGAGCCATCTATTTTGCCTGTTTTGTAAAATCCATTGCGCCACCAAATTACTGCAAATTTCCTAACAAAGAAACTTGGCTGCGGATCATTGCGCAATTCCAAAAGTATTTCTTCCTCTACATCAACTGATTGCCAATCAATCTTCTCATCGTTCCTCCATTCAACGTCATCAACGATGTCCCAGTCAATTTCCTCAGAGGTCATTGGTAAGACAACTCAGTTGTGACTTTAATGGTTAGGGTTTCAGCGTAATTGCCTTATATGGCCTGTTTGTCGAGACGAATTAGCGGGGGTCGCATAGTCTGGCCATTGCGTTGGATTGCTAATCCAATGGGATTTATCCCACGGGGGTTCAAATCCCCCTC
>MDTB01218494.1_pt1 | contig 19696 bp, 18 predicted proteins | sample 811161 | NCBI WGS metagenome assembly MDTB01 (sample SAMN05326650, study PRJNA326480) | marine metagenome | isolation source: seawater | place: Mediterranean Sea | collected 2009 | reverse complement strand
GCCTGGGCCGCAACCCCCATCCGCTTGAAATCACCGCGCTGAACTCTCTTCGGCCAGCCTAGGTTCCACGGTGTCTGTTCCCAACTCGGGATCAAACCGAGGTCAGGCCAAACCACGGCGACTAGGGAGAGCCTGCCTGGGGGTGTCACCACGGCGGGGAGGTTACTCCTGTCCCGTTCTCCGGGAATGAAGCCGCGATTCACCAGAAGGCGTCCTGCGCGCTCGTCGCGAAAGACCTGAATCAACCAATATCCCGTTTTGCCCGCGCTTACCTGATTGTCGATCAGAAAATATTCGGGTTGAAAGACGCCCTCGAGACGCAGCCGGCTAAAGGGCGAACGCATCTTTTCCATATCGGGCGCAACCGGCAAAAGGGTGAGTTGGGTGAGATACTGCTCTTCAAGAGACCGCTTAAACTCACCGCGATCCAGCTGCCAAAATCCGAGTGAGAATAACACTGGCAGCATCAACAAAACGAAGAAGCTCATCTTACGTCCAGGTTTGAACCTAGACATTGCTTAACGACACCCAACGAATGCTATACAGTCCGTCTTCAATTTTAGGATTCCCTCATGCTTAAAGTCGTCATCGTTATTTTGTTGCTGTGCGTGATTGCGAGTCTGATGACGGGCCTGTTTTTTCTATTCAAGGATACAGAGCAGCCCGGCAGCAAACGACTTTGGTATGCCCTAGGCGTTAGAATAACCTTTGCCACCCTGCTCCTGCTGACCATCGCCTACGGCTTCTATACCGGGGAGCTACGCATGGGCCTTAACGCACCATGGCATGGCAAGGGTGGTGACGCCGTGGGAGAACCCGTGGGCCCAGCCCCCTAGAAGTGAAAAAAAAGGGGCCCTTGGCCCCTTTTTTACAGTTTTTCAAATCCATACCGCATGGGCGCTCTAGGGCCGCCGCCTAAACCACGTAGACGAATATGAATAGGCCTACCCAGACAACATCCACGAAATGCCAGTACCAGCTAGACGCCTCAAACCCGAAACAGTCGTTTTTCGAAAAATGACCTTTAACCGCCCGGACCAGCTGCATAAGCAGCATGAAGGTGCCCAAGGTGACGTGGAAACCGTGGAAGCCCGTTAATATAAAGAACGTTGACCCGTAAATGCCGCTGTCTAAAGTCAGCCCGTACAGCTCATAGGCTTCAATATATTCCTCGACCTGAAGAATCAAGAAGACGATGCCCAAAAGAACCGTCACCGCCAGCCATGAGATGAGCTTCTTACGGTTTTGCTCCTTAATGCCATCATGCGCCATATGCACAGTGACGCTCGACGTCAGCAGGATCACGGTGTTGTAGAACGGCAGGTAGCCCGCCAATCCACCGAGTTCTGTTGGGGCCGCCATGCTCTTAATCGGATCTGTAAACAGCGCGGGGTCCGGGTTCTGAACCACCGGCCAGGTCGCCTGGAAGGTAGGCCAGAGATAGTCACCGATAATGCCTTTTTCGCCTTCGCCACCCAGCCACGGCACCACGAGAACGCGTACGTAAAAGAGCGCACCGAAGAACGCGGCGAAGAACATGACCTCGGAGAAAATGAACCAGCCCATGCCCCAAACGTAGCTCTTATGCACTGAAGCGTTGTTCAGCCCCGCTTCATTCTCAGAGATCACCTTGGTAAACCAGGCATAAAGCACGAAACTAACGATCACGAAGCCAAGTAGGCTTTGCGTCCAATCCGCCACACCCTGGCCGCGAATTGTGTTGAGCGAGTCGGCCATCCCAGTGACGAGAAGCATTAGGCCAAAGGCCAGAAACACGGGGTACCATCCCTGCTCTGGCACGTAATAAATATCCTTATCCACCTCTGTCGAGTTGGCCATCAATCTCCTCCGCTATTAAGAGAACCACTCCCCCCCGGCAGCGATATCAGAATCTATCGGCTCCTGACTGGCCGTGCTCGTGGCCGCCATGTCCGCAGGCAGGCCGATCCGCTCCGTCACGTCAAACAGCGCGTAGCTTAAACTTATCGACTGAACATTTCTCGGCAAATCCCGGTCCACGATGAACCTCATGGGCATTTCCATTTCTTCACCTGGCTGGAGTAGCTGCTGCTCGAAGCAAAAACACTCGGTCTTGTGAAAATACTGCGTGGCCGCCACCGGAACCAAGGACGGGATAGCTTGCCCAATCATCGGCCGCGACGTTGGATTCTTAACAAAGAAACTCACCGTCTTGGGCTCGCCAGGATGGACCCGAACCGAGCCCTTGCCCGAACGAAATTCCCAAATCATGCCCTGGTTGGTATTCGTTAAAAAATTGACTCTGACAAGGCGAGACGTATCCGGTTGGGCGCTTGCTTCTTCAAAGACATAGGGCCCACCCGTTTTCCCGTTGAGCCCGGTGATCTCGCAAAACAAGTCGTAAAGCGGCACCAAGGCCACCACGAAGCCGCACATGCCGAGCACTATCAACCCCAGCTTACGCACCGTTTGCTTGATGTTCTTCTGTCGCTCCTCATGGGACGTCATCGTTTCAGCCTCGATCTTCGTTATACATCTTAGCCGTGTACTTCTTCGGCTTTGACTTCAGGTGGATGCGTGAAGGAGTGATAGGGCGCAGGGGACGGCAGCGTCCACTCTAGCCCACGAGCACCTTCCCATCCCCGAGCAGTCGCTGGCTTCCCGCTTCGAATCGCCTTGATCACAACAAAGAGGAAGAACAACTGGGAAAATCCGAAGATAAAAGCCCCGATGCTGGACAGCATGTTGAAGTCCGCAAACTGAAGCGCGTAATCCGGAATTCGACGGGGCATGCCGGCGAGACCCGAAAAGTGTTGGGGGAAGAACGTGACGTTCACCCCGATAAAGGACAACCAAAAATGAAGCTTGCCCAAGGCCTCGTCGTACATCTTCCCGGTCCACTTAGGCAGCCAAAAATAAACTGCGGCAATGATCGAGAACAAAGCGCCGGGGACCAACACATAGTGGAAGTGGGCTACTACGAAGTAAGTATCGTGATACTGATAGTCAGCCGGGGTGATGGCCAACATTAGCCCCGAGAATCCGCCCATGGTAAACAGCACCACAAAGGCGATAGCAAAAAGCATCGGCGTTTCAAAAGTCATGGATCCGCGCCACATGGTCGCAATCCAGTTAAAAACCTTCACCCCGGTCGGAATGGCGATCAGCATCGTGGAATACATAAAGAAGAGCTGGCCGGCCAGGGGCATGCCCACAGTGAACATATGGTGGGCCCAGACGATGAAGGATAAGAACGCAATAGACGCAACCGCGTACACCATTGAGGTATACCCAAAGAGCTGTTTGCGGGCGAAAGCCGGAATGATGTGAGAGATAATCCCGAAAGCCGGCAAAATCATGATGTATACCTCAGGGTGCCCAAAGAACCAGAAGATGTGCTGGAACATGACCGGATCACCACCGCCGGCAGCGTTAAAGAAGCTGGTACCGAAGTGAATGTCGAACAACATCATGGTCACCGCGCCCGCCAGAACAGGCATCACGGCAATCAGCAGATAGGCGGTAATCAGCCAAGTCCAAACAAACATCGGCATCTTCATGAGCGTCATGCCCGGAGCACGCATGTTCAGAATGGTAGCGATGATGTTGATGCTACCCATGATGGATGAAGCACCCATCAGGTGAACGGCAAAAATAAAGAAGGTTACCGAATCTGGCGCGTAGGTCGTCGACAGCGGCGCATAAAACGTCCAGCCAAAGTTCGGACCGCCACCTTCCATGAACAGCGTAGAGATCATGATTCCGAAGGCGAAGGGCAGAATCCAGAAGGACAGGTTGTTCATCCTGGGCAACGCCATATCTGGCGCTCCGACCTGCATAGGAATAAGCCAGTTAGCCAAGCCCACAAAGGCTGGCATGATGGCCCCAAAGACCATGATCAGACCGTGATTGGTGGTCATTTGATTAAAGAATTCAGGCTGGACGAACTGCAGTCCTGGCTGGAACAGCTCGGTGCGGATCACTAGCGCCATGAGTCCGCCGATCAAGAACATGGCAAAACTAAACCACAGGTATAGTGTCCCGATGTCCTTGTGGTTCGTCGTATAGAGCCACCGGAGAAGCCCCTTGGCTGGTCCGTGATCGTGGTGGTCGTGATGGCCTGCGTGTATTACTTCGCTCATGACTATTCCTTACTGACCGTTAGATAAATTCATTACGTCTTGCGGTTGGGACATGTCCCCCGCGTCGTTGCCAAAGGCATGGCGTTGGTAGTGGACGACCGACGCCAGCTGCACTGGATCCAGCTGCTTACCGAATGCCTGCATGGCTGTCCCAGCCACGCCGTTAATAACAAGGCTCAGATGCTCATCCCGAGGTCCGCTTGCAATGGCGGATCCCACAATAGCCGGGAAGGCGGGGGGAATGCCTTCCCCGTTAACCAAGTGACAGCTGGCGCAATAGGTGCCGTACACAGTTTCGCCATTGGCCATCAGCTGTTCATGGGTAAGCGTTTCCGCAAAACTTTCTTCACGTACCAGCTCTGAAGTCACCTTCGACGCGTACCAGGCGTCAAATTCCTGTTCGGGCAAGACCTCAACAACGATGGGCATAAAGCCATGGTCCTTACCGCACAGTTCGGTGCATTGTCCCCGATACACGCCAGGCTCAGGAACCACCGTCCAAAGTTCGTTTAACATCCCCGGCACCGCATCGCGCTTAATGCCAAAATCCGGTACCCACCACGCGTGGATTACGTCTTCTGCCGTCACCAGGAATCTAACCTTCCTGTTGGCTGGAATGCGCAGGGGCTCATCTACCTCTAGCAAGTAGTTATCAGTCTTGACGGACTGATTTGTGATCTGATCCCGTGGCGTCGCCAGATTTGAGAAAAACGAGTAGGTGTCGTTGTAGTCCCCGTCAAGGTACTTGTACTGCCACTTCCACTGATATCCGCGTACTTCAACCAGCATGTCCTCGCCCCCGGTGTCGTACATGGCGACCAAGACCTGGGTGGCTGGGATCGCCATAAGGATGAGGATCAAAGTGGGGATGACCGTCCATGCGATTTCGATACGCGTGTCGTCGTGAAAATTTGCCGGTTCCGCACCTAAAGATTTGCGGTGGTTGAATACGGACCAAAATAGCGCGCCAAAGACGATAATGCCGATCACGACACAGATACCAAGAATAATCATGTGAAGCTCATACACCTGGCGGCTGATCTCCGTCACACCAACTCGCATGTTGAGCTCGTCCGCAAGCGCTGAACCCGAGGCTACAGCCAGCAGAGCTCCTGAGGCGAGGCGTGCAATAAAATTCTTCATTCTGCTTGTCTCTTGTGTCGTCTTTGTTTGTCGTCTTTGTCGAAACCGATTCATTCAATCGATTTGCCAGGTTGTGGCGGGTGAGTCCACTCAAACCCTAGTGACCGGTCGTCATTGATCCCGGTCTTGCGGCCTTGGGTGACTATAAATCCCTTACTCTTCCGCTGAGCACATTATTCTGGATTCCTGCCACACTAAAGCCACTGCCCCTTTGAGTGCCTCACGCTACCGGTCACAATCGGGCAGGGCACAGGCCAAAGGCGCCTTATCACCCTAGGGTAAAAATGGCTGTCGTTTGAAGATTCACACAAAGCGACTTGTGTAAATCATGTGAATTATAGCAGCGATGGAGTGGCTGGCAAATCAGAGGGCCAACAATAGTTGGACAGTAACCCCTGGCTAGGCCTTATAGATCGAAATGTCTGAGACAGAGCCTGCCTATCCCTTGCGGCGCCCCAGCGCTAGGCCTTGCGAGGGTTCTTGAGCTGGTCGAGATTGATTAGCTTAACCGGGCTGGCCTTCTCCGCTTCTCTTCCGCTCTTCTCAAAGCGAGCGCGGGGTAATCCAACGCTCGACGATCCTGGCTCGGTGGCTAGCGCCTCCTCATACCCACAGGCCACGCACCGCCGAATAACCGTTTCGGCGTCAACCTCTTCCTCGCTGCCGGGGCCCGTGGGAGAGGTTTCCACAACCATTCGGTCCAGCGCTCTACAGCTCGGACATACGGCGCCTGCAATGAATCTTCTACTCATGGCTCTAGGGTAAGCAGGTTAGCCAATTTGTTCACGTATTTTTGCAAACGCCAAGTTGGTATCAGGTCGGACTTGGTGCCAAATCGCAAAGCTTTCTGCCGCCTGCTCAATCAACATGCCCAGGCCATCCACTGCCGATATCGCACCTTGATGACTGGCCCAGTGGGCGAATCGCGCGTTGTTCCCGTAGCTCATGTCGTAGCAGTGCCGCCCCCGAACAAGCTCTGGGGCCAGCGTAATGTCGCCGCTGGAGAGGCCAAGCGAAGTGCCGTTGATTACCACATCGGCCTCGCATTCGGCCGCATCCGCCAGGCTGCAAACACTCAGTTTCGCACCGGGCATCAGCGTCGAAAACAGCCCGACCAAGGCCTCAGCCTTATCCACGGTTCGATTGGCGATAATAATCTCCTCTACGCCTCGCGCGAGCAGTGGAACGATCACACCCCTCGTTGCACCGCCGGCACCGAGAATTATCAATCGAGCCCCGTTTAGGGCCCAGCCGTGTCGGGCCTCGAGGTCTCTAACGAGCCCGAGGCCATCGGTATTATGGCCGCTTACCAGGCCGCCCTCACCCCGGGCCAGGGTATTCACCGCACCGGCTTGTTCCGCCAAGTCGTTCAGGCGGCTGGCGTAGGCGTAGGCGTCTACCTTGAACGGAACCGTAACGTTCAACCCCAGGCCGCCCTGTCCAAAGAAAGCATCGGCAGCATCCGAGAATGAGCCTGAACTCACCTCAATTTTTTCATAGTGCAATTTGATCTTCTCCTGGCTGGCGAAGATCGAGTGAATTTCAGGGGAAAGAGAGTGAGAAACGGGGAATCCCATGACGGCATAGTCACGCGACATCAGGATGTCCCCCTCAGGATCTCGCCCTGACTGTCCCGAATAACGCTGGGCCCACTGTACCCGGAGGTCTCGCCAGGCAAGATAAAGTCAACCACACCCGCGAACTGAACCTGAGCGTCTGCCTGTCGCGTGATGGGCGGCCGGCCCGCTCTGTTGAGAGAGGTGGAAATAAAGGGAAAACCGCAGAGTCTGGCCAACCGCCGGGCTTGATCGTGATCCGGGACCCGGCAGGCAACGCCCGTATGGATGCCCCGAACCCATCTTGGGTAACGCGTATCCGGCAGCACCCACGTATTGTGCCCCGGCCAACTCTTTGTAACGCGGTCTATCCGGCATTGCGGCAACTCTGCCAGCTGGTCTTTAAAGTCCGACGCGTCGCCGCCCAACAGCAGCAGGCCCTTTTCCCAAGATCGCCCCTTGATCTCCAGTAACCGGAAGGTTGCCTGCTCGCATAGAGGGTCGCAGGCAAACCCCCAAACGCCCTCTGTCGCATGAGCGATTAGGCCCCCATCGACTAGGATTCGAGCGGCCTGTTGTTCAGGGGTCACTAGGTGAGCGATGCCTGCACAGACGCATTCTGCGCCGCAACTTTCTCCGCATTCGCCTGGCGATCGGCCACCACGGTTTGATGAAGATCCGCATCGGCTATCGCCAGCATTTGTGCCGCAAGATAGCCCGCATTTTTTGCTCCGGCCTTGCCGACCGCAACGGTGGCCACGGGCACCCCGCCAGGCATTTGGACCGTGGACAGCAGCGCATCCATGCCCTGGAGCGGACCGCTATCAATAGGCACACCAATTACCGGGCGCTGGGTATGGGCTGCGGTAGCGCCTGCCAGATGAGCAGCCATGCCGGCAGCGCAGATGAATATGCGGCAGCCCCGTTTTTCCGCATCCATAATATATTCCTGCGTCGCAGCAGGTGTTCTGTGAGCGCTAGACACGCGAACCTCAAAATCGACGCCCAAGGCCGCCAACGTTTCCGTACAGGTTTTCATAACCCCCCAATCCGACTCTGAACCCATTAATACTGCGACCCAAGCCATGACTACCCCAAGTAAGTGAATCAAAGGCGAATATACCCGCCTCCATGCTGGCGAACAATTCCCGCTAGCTGCAGTTCCACCAGAGCGAGGCTGAGGTCGCTGATGGCCATGCCGGACAGCTGAATTAAGGCATCGGAATTTAAGGCCTCAACCCCAAGCCAGGGCAGCAGCTTCAGAGCGCCCGCGCTGAGGTGGGGCATTGTTGCCGGCACCGTTGTTTCCGACGCCGTGGCCGAAGTCGGTGAGGAGCCCAGTTGAGGGTTGTGCCGTGCGGCTGCAGACCAGCCTAGCTCTTGAAATACGTCAGCCGCTGACTCAACCAAGGCTGCGCCCTGGCGAATGAGGGCGTGGCCACCGGCGTTCGCGCCGGTCAAGGACGATCCGGGAAAGACAGCCACCTCACGCCCCTGCTCAAGGGCCAGCCGTGCGGTGATTAGGGCCCCGCTCCTAACGCCGGCCTCTACGACCACGGTAGCCTGAGCAAGCCCACTGACGATTCGATTACGCTCTCGAAAGAAGAAGGGGCGCGGCGGCGTCCCGGGCGGATACTCGCTGATCAAGAGGCCTTGGGACGAGACGACCTGAGCAGCCAGGCCTCGATTGCGGCTTGGATACAGGTCGTCAAGGGAAGACCCAAGGACGCCGATGGTCGCACCGTCATCATGGGACAGGGCGCCCTGGTGCCCGGCGGTGTCGATACCAATGGCTAATCCGCTCACCACCACGGCCCCGAGGACCCCGAGTTCCTGGCCCAAAAGGTAGGCTAGGCGACGACCGGCGTGAGTCGCCCTTCGCGACCCCACCACGGCAATGCTCGGACGCTGGAGGAGGGCGAGATTACCGTCATAAAATAGAAGTAGCGGCGGATCAGGAATCTGGCGCAACAACTCTGGATAGGTTTCATCCAGCAGGCATATCGCCATCACCTTCTCGGCCTCCGCCGCTGCTAAAAACCGCGCCAATGGCTTCGCGCGCTTTGGCCCCAGGTCCCGATAGGAGAGAGTCGAGAGGTCGGAACCAGCGTCAAGCCAAGATTGAACCTGACGCCTTGGCCATTGAAATAGGAGTGAACACAGAGTGCGGGCAGGCTTGGAAAAAATATTGCGTTCTCGTGAGGAAAGTCGCAGGAACCAACGATACCCCCACAAGCACAGTGGCGTCCCACAGACAACCATACGTCCCGTTGGCGCTCCCTGACCCGCAGAAAGGTAGTAAAAACTCCCTCAAAACTGCCCGATTACCCGCACAAGGCCGCTATACTTTCCCGTCTTTTTTGTTATCGGTCGCTGCATGTCTCTGCTTGAAATTTTGCACCACCCAGATGCCCGGCTGCGCCTTAAGGCTAAACCCGTCACCACGTTTGACGCGGCACTTGCAAAGCTCGCTGAAGACATGCTGGAAACGATGTACGCGGCGCCGGGGATTGGCCTTGCCGCCACCCAGGTCAACGTACAGCAGCGCCTCATTGTTGTTGATGTCTCCGAGCATCAGGACCAACCCCATATCTTTGTGAATCCTGCCTTAACGCTGCAGGGATCCCTTGTGCCCGGGGAAGAGGGCTGCTTGAGCGTGCCCGGCGTTTACGACGCCGTGGCCAGAGCGCCACAGGTGACCGTCGAGGCCCAAGACCTAACGGGAAAGGCTTTCACCCTGGAAGCCGAGGGTATGCTGGGTGTCTGCATCCAGCATGAATGCGACCATCTTGAGGGCAAACTCTTTGTTGACTACCTCTCCAGCCTGAAACGCAATCGCATCACCAAACAGTTAAAAAAACAGAAGGCCTGAACGTGTCTAGTTTACGCACGGCCTTCGCCGGCAGCCCTGAGTTCGCGAAGACCATCCTGAGCGGCCTGGTAGACTCTGATTTCCCACCCGTGCTTGTCATGACCCAACCCGACAAACCCAAGGGTCGCGGCCGTAAACTCCAGCCAAATCCCGTCAAGGCAGAAGCAGAGCGCTGCAATATTCCCCTCATCCAGCCTGCCTCCCTGCGAGACGCCGAAACCCATACCCTGCTCCGACGACTGGAGTTGGATGTTTTGGTGGTGGCTGCCTACGGGCTGATCCTGCCTGAAGCCTTGCTCTCCATTCCTACCTACGGATGCCTCAATGTACATGCCTCTCTGCTGCCTAGGTGGCGGGGAGCCGCGCCCATCGAACGCGCCATTATGGCCGGTGACAGCGAGACCGGGGTCGCCATCATGCAGATGGAAAAAGGCCTGGATACGGGGCCCGTATTCGTGCAAAAGGCAGTACCTATTACCGAGGAATCCACCGCCGGGCGCCTGCAGCAGGCTCTTGCCCAACTCGGCACGCAGCTACTGGTCGACGTTCTCAACGCGCTGCCAACCACGCCAACCCCCCAGCCAGCCGACGGCGTTTGCTATGCGGCAAAGCTTACTGCAGAAGATCGCCCCATTAACTGGGGGAGACCTGCCCTGGAGATCGCGCAAAAAATCCGCGCCCTGACCGAGCGCATGCCTGCCACCTGCCGGTCAGACACGCTTGAAATGCAGGTGCTATCCGGCTACGCGCTGAAAGAGCCCGCGTCCGGGCCGCCTGGCACGGTGGCCGGGCGGGACAAGAGATCGATTCGGATCAACAGCGGTGAGGGCCAACTTGCCATCACGCGCCTTCGACTGAACCGCGGCAAGGGGCTTCCGATGAATGCCCCGGCTGCGGTCAATGGCTTTGGTGAGCTGTTCGCCCTAGGTCAGTCCTTCGCGGACGCTGGCCGATGACCGATCAGCGCCCACAGTCCGGAGAGCGAGCAATTAGCGAACTCCAGATCAGCACCTGTCGTTGCTTGGCTCAAATCTTAGAAAAAAGGCGTAACCTGGATTGGTTGCGCCTCAACCGACCCGAATGGTTGGCGCTCCCCGGGCAGCGGGAGCTGTTGTATGGGGTGTTGCGCCACTACCTATCCCAACGGCACCGGGTAAGCGGCCTTCTGGCGAAACCTTTGCGCTCGAAAGACAGCATTATAATGTATTTATTGATAGTGGGCGCTTACCAACTTCGCTATGCCAAGGCGCCGGCGTATGCAATCATCGACAGTTGCGTAAATGCCTGTGCGCCCCTGTCACGACCCTGGGCTAAGGGTTTGGTCAATGGTCTGTTACGCCGACTTGATACAGAGACGCCTCGCCCTGAGGACGCACCCACCCAGGAAGAACTGTCCCTTTTGGCAAGCCAGGACCACCCCGCCTGGATGTTGAACTTGATCCAGGCCACCTACCCCACCTGTGCAGAAGCATTGATGATGGCCAACAATGAACGGGCACCCATGACGCTTCGGGCGAACGCCACCAGCCAAACCCGGGACCAGTATGTGGCCAGACTCAGCGAGGCTGGTATTTTGCATCGTACTATGGAGCAGGATTCTGCAATCGTGTTAACGAGCCCGCAGCCGGCGGCAAGTCTCCCAGACTGGCGCGAGGGGGCCTGCGCCGTCCAGGACCTCTCGGCTCAATTTGCAGCGCCCAAGTTGATGGAGTTTCTTCGTGAGAGCCAGAACCCGGAGGTTGCCCCCGTGGTCCTAGACGCCTGCGCCGCGCCGGGCGGGAAACTCTTCCACCTCTACGAGGCGCTCTGCGCTAGCTTTGCGACCTTTCAGCTTTTTGCCATCGATAACGTACCTCAGCGGATAGAAGACTTAACTTCTGTTGGCGAGAGATTGGGACACCTGCCCGATGACCGAGTGGATATTCGCTGTCTGGATGCCAGCAGGCTTGAGGACGGCGACCTGCCTACCTTCGACGCCATTTTACTCGATGCCCCCTGCAGCGGCAGCGGTACCATGAGAAGAAATCCAGATATCAGGCTGCTGCTGACACCTGAGCGCCTCATTGAGCACTCAGCACTGCAGCTCAAATTGCTTCAGCAGCTATGGCAACGCCTTCGCTCAGGGGGTACCCTCCTCTACTGCACGTGTTCCATGTTTGAAGAAGAAAACGATCAGGTGATCCAAGCCTTCTCCCAAGACACTTCCGACGCGCAGCCTTTGTCGCTGCAGCTGAGTCGGGGCCAGGCGACGGCAGCCGGGTGGCAGCTTCTGCCTACAGATTCTATGACCGACGGGTTCTACTACGCCGCACTCCGCAAAGCAGATACCGCGTGAAAATTCTAATCCTGGGCGCAGGACAAGTCGGAGGCACCCTGGCCGAAAATCTGGCCAAGGAGTCCTTCGACATCACGCTCGTCGACAACAACGGCGAACGCCTCGCCGAACTCGGCAGCCGCCTGGACATCCAAACCATAGAGGGCTCTGCATCGCACCCGGACGTGCTCCGACGCGCCGGCGCGGATGACGCCGATATGCTCATCGCCGTCACCTCAAGTGATGAGATCAATATGGTCGCGTGCCAGGTTTGCTATTCGGTCTTTCGCACGCCCATGAAAATCGCGCGTATTCGTTCGGCCGCCTATCAGAATAAGGAAGGGTTTTTTCATAAGAACCATATGCCCATTGACCGGCTCATCCATCCTGAACAGGTCGTTACTCAACAAATTAGCGAACTCCTGAGCCATCCCGGCGCGCTTGAGGTGCTGGACTTTGCCGACGGCAGGGCCCAGCTAGTGGCCATGCGTGCCATTCACGGTGGCCTGCTCGTCGGCCAAGAAATCCGCATGCTTCGAAAACACATGCCGAAGGTAGATACACGTGTAGCGGCCATTTTCCGTCGCGGAAAATCCATCGTGCCGACGGGCACTACGGTGATCGAAGCGGATGATGAGGTGTTTTTTATCGCCGCTAGGGAGCATATCGGAGCCGTGATGGGCGAGCTGCGCAAGGTCGAGCAACCCTACCGGCGCATCATGATTGCCGGCGGGGGCAACATTGGCGCTAGGCTTGCTGCTGCCATTGACCACACCTACGGCGTCAAGCTTGTCGAGGTCGATGCTGACAGAGCCAAGACCCTGGCGGATCGCCTGGATAAGGCCGTAGTGATATCCGGCAATGCCACAGACCGAGACTTACTGCTCGAAGAGAATATTGAGCAGTGCGATGCCTTCTGTGCGGTCACCAACGATGATGAGGTCAACATCATGTCATCGCTCATGGCCAAACGATTAGGGGTCCGGCAGGTGATCACGCTGATTACCAAGCCCGCCTACGTTGATTTAGTCCAGGGCGGGGAGATAGACGTGGCGATTTCGCCCCAACAGGCAACTATCGGCACCGTCCTGTCTTACGTTAGGCGCGCCGATGTGGCCCGGGTTCACAGCCTGCGGCGCGGAGCGGCTGAGGCGATGGAGGCCATCGCGCACGGCGATGCTGCGAGTTCAAAGGTCGTTGGCCGGCGCTTGAACGAAATTGAACTACCCGAAGGCGTCACCATCGGCGCCATCGTAAGAGGAGAGGACGTGCTGATCGCTCACGATGATGTGATCGTTGCCTCAGATGATCATGTCATTCTGTTTTTAATGGAAAAATCCAAGGTGCGGGCAGTAGAGAAGCTGTTCCAAGTTGGATTGACCTTTTTTTAGCCGCCCACCAACGTGCACTTTTCCGTTATTTTTCGAGTCACCGGGACGCTTCTGACCCTATTTAGCCTGACGTTTTTGTCCCCTATCCTAGTCGCCCTCGCCTACGGCGAAGCGACAACGCAGACCTTCCTAGCAGCTTTTCTAGTGACCCTGGGCATGGGACTGCTGCTTTGGCTGCCGTTTAGAGGTAAGCACGACCTTAGGGGCGGTGACGGTTTTCTTATTACCGCGCTATTCTACCTGGGGCTCGGGTTTTTTGGTGCGATACCCCTCTATCTGTCCGACACCCTCCATTTAAGTTTCGTCGACGCCGCGTTTGAGTCGATGTCGGGTTTGACCACCACCGGAGCAACCGTCATTGCTGGCCTAGACGCGCTGCCGCGCTCGATTCTCTTTTATCGGCAGCAGCTACAGTGGTTGGGCGGGATGGGCATCATCGTGCTCGCCGTTGCCATATTCCCCATGCTGGGCATTGGCGGCATGCAGCTCTACCGTACTGAATCCCCAGGTCCAATTAAGGACAACAAACTCACCCCAAGAATTACAGAGACCGCCAAGGCGCTGTGGTTGGTCTACATCTCTCTGACCGTAGTATGTGCCCTGTCGTACTTTATCGCCGGAATGGATGCCTTTGACGCCATTGCCCACAGCTTCAGCACGGTTGCCATTGGCGGGTTTTCCACCCACGACGCAAGTATTGGGTATTTTGATAACGTCCAGATCGAAGCAGTCGCCTGCCTCTTCATGCTGCTCTCGGGCATCAATTACGGGCTTCATTTTTTGGTATGGCGTCGTAAAAACCTATTTTACTACCTAGCGGACATTGAGCTTCGCGCCTACCTGATTTTCACCTTTGGAATTGCGGCCGTCGTCGTCGGCATGCTTACCCTTGTGCCGACGGCAACGGTTTCGCCTTTGCGAGACGGGATCTTTCAAACCATTTCGATCGCAACGACCACTGGATTTGTGACTCAAGATTTTTCCCAGTGGCCCTCGGTGGTGCCCGTTCTACTGCTGCTGGCCGCTTTCGCTGGGGGATGTGCGGGCTCTACTGCGGGTGGCATCAAAATTATTCGAGTGTTGATGATCTACCTCCAGGGCATGCGCGAGGTCAAACGACTCATCCACCCCAGCGGTGTATTCCCCATCAAACTCGGTAAAACGCCGGTGCCAGATCGGCTCATTGAGGCGGTGTGGAGTTTCTTTAGTGCCTACGCACTCCTGTTCCTACTGTCCGTAGTCCTAGTGATGGGTCTGGGAGACCTAGATCTCCTGACGGCTTTCTCGGCGGTGGGTGCCTGCCTGAACAACCTGGGCCCAGGGCTCGGCGACGTGGCGCTCAACTACGCTGGGCTGGATAGCAGCGTAAAGTGGATTCTGATGTTCAACATGATGATGGGGCGACTGGAAATATTCACCCTGTTGGTCTTGCTCACACCCGCTTATTGGCGCCGATAAAGGTCTTCATAGGCCGAGCCTAACCGCCTAAAACGTTTATAGGACCACTGATATTGCTCGGGATATGCCCGCACCATCGCTTCTATCCCGGCGTTTAGGGACTGAGCGTGAACGAGTGCATCCTCGCTATAGAGGTCGGCATCTGCTGCCCGAATCTGAATGGTATAGCGAATACCCTCCGGCCCCAGCTGCCGCTTTGCGGCGCCGTAAAGGATTCGAGGGCGGCCGATCTGGCTCAGCCGCTGGATGAGCAGCATGGTCAGCGCAGGCTGGTCAAAAAAAGGAGCGATCACGCCGCTAGCCTGACTGCCGGGCAGTTGATCCGGCAAGATCGCCAACAGCTCGCCTTGACGCAGGCCTTTAACCAGGTGGCGTAAGCCCGCTGGCCCGGCCGGATAGAGGCGGGCGCCCTGTCGCTGGCGCGCGCGCAGAATTGTGGGTTCCAGGGCCGCCTGATGAGGCGGGTCGTAAAGGGCGTTGATTGCATAGTCCCTGCCAAGGTACAGGCTCATAAATTCCCAACATCCAAGGTGAGGCATAAGCAAGATCACGCCTTCGCCACTAGCCGCTGCCTCCTGAAGCAAGTGCTCGCCCTCAACGTCGTGAATCTGCCGTCGGAGCAGATCTAGGCTTCGGTAGCGTAGATAGCCCATCTCAAAAATCAGCAGCCCGAGATGTGTGAGGCTATCTCTGACCAAAGCCGCCTGCTGTTGAGCATCCAAATCTGGGAAGGCATGGCCAATATTCAGAGTCGTTACTCGGTGCACATCGTTATCAAAGGACGTTAGCGCTTTAGAGAGGCCCCTGCAGCAGGCAATTGCACACCGAGGCGGTACTTTGGACAGTACCCAAAAAAGGCCGGCCACCACCTTCGCTAACATGCGTCGGCAGCTCCACGACCTCTTGATCGGCCTCTGCAACCTAGTGTGCTCATGCGTTAACCCCGCGACGGGCGAGGGCCTGATCCACAAGCCTCTGGCACTCGCCATGGCGAAAGCAGGTTCGAGCGTGGTCATTCACCATGCCCGCACTTTGCATGAAGGCATAGCAGATCGTAGGGCCAACGAAGCGAAATCCGGCGCTTTTCAATGCCTTTGACATGGCCGTCGATTCTTCGGTGAAGCTGGGCGCCTGGGTGTGGATCTGATGCGAAGGCGCAAAGGACCAGACCCATTTGCCAAAGTTCGGGTGTGCCAATGCAGCCTGGGCATTGGTGATCAGCGCTGTCAGTTTGCCGCGATGACGGATAAGGCCGGTATCGGTGAGCCAATGGTCGATATCGCGGTTGCTGGCACGGGCCAGGCGAGTCATTGAAAAGCCTTGGAACTGCTCGTCCATTCTGGACCGCTTCCGCAAAATGGTGAGCCATGACAGGCCAGCCTGCATACCCTCAAGCATGAGCAGTCGGAAGAGCGCCGAGGGATCCGTCTCGGGCACGCCCCACTCGGTATCGTGATAGTGCTCATAGAGCGCATCCCCAGAAACCCAGCTACAGCGACGCTTGGCATCTCCGGTCACTCATACACCGTCTGGCGAAGCAGAGGGGCGAAACCGTTGGCTAGACATCCAGGTTCACCACTGAGAGCGCATTGGCCTCAATAAATTCTCTTCTTGGCTCAACCTGATCCCCCATGAGGGTAGTAAACAACCGATCAGCACCGATGGCATCGTCAACCGAAACGCGCAGCATTCTTCTCACGCTTTGATCCATCGTGGTTTCCCAAAGCTGGTCTGGGTTCATTTCCCCAAGACCTTTATAGCGCTGTAAATCAACGCCTCGACGCGCTTCGCTCTGCAGCCAGTTAAAGCCCTGGGAAAAGTGCGAGATCTCGAGAATGCGATCACCCCTCTTAATGTAGGCGCCATCTTCCAGTAAGCCAGCAAGACGATCAATCATGGTGGCGATGGCCCTGTATTCAGCGCCCTCAACAAAGCTCTTGGTCAGGCGAACGCTCTCAGAAATGCCCTTGAGGAGTAGCCGGACATGGGGCACATAGGCGCTCTCTTCTACCTCCCATTCCACCTCAACGGAGGGGTTGGCCCCAGGTATCTCAAGCAGCAAATCGTTCAGGCCGTCCGCCCATTTCGTCATACCCTGCTGATCAGCCATCAATTCCGCCGTCAACTTTTCCACCTTAACCAGAGCATGAGTAAGCTCGGTTGGATATTTGCGCGCCGATTCACTTAAAACTTCCGTTAGGTTTTGATAGGCGTCAACAAGAGACTTTAGCGCCTCTCCCTGAACGGCGGGTGCTTCGTTATTAACGTGAAGTGCTGCGTCCTGGAGGGAGAGCTCATTGAAATAGGTATTCAGCTCCTCATCGTCTTTTACATATCGCTCCTGACGATTCTTTTTAACCTTATAAAGGGGAGGCTGAGCGATGTAGATGTGCCCTCTCTCAAATAACTCCGGCATTTGCCGAAAGAAAAAGGTCAGCAGCAGCGTTCTGATATGAGAACCGTCGACATCGGCATCCGTCATGATCACGATATTGTGATATCGCAGCTTGTCCGGATCAAATTCGCCCTTACCGATCCCGCAGCCCAAGGCCGTAACCAGAGTGCCAATCTCTGCGGATGAGAGCATTTTATCGAAGCGCGCTTTTTCGACATTCAAAATTTTTCCGCGCAGGGGAAGGATCGCCTGGGTTCGACGGTCTCGACCTTGCTTGGCCGACCCGCCGGCGGAATCACCCTCTACTAAAAAGATCTCTGAGAGTGCGGGATCTTTTTCCTGACAGTCTGCCAGCTTTCCAGGCAGCCCCGCGATGTCCAAAGCGCCCTTGCGCCTCGTCATGTCCCTGGCTTTGCGAGCGGCCTCGCGCGCCCGGGCAGCATCAATCATCTTGCCCACAACGGCTTTAGCGTCTTGAGGATGCTCTTCCAGATAATCAGAAAAACACCGTCCCAGTTCTTGTTCCACCGCGGTTTTAACTTCACTGGAGACCAATTTGTCTTTCGTTTGAGACGAAAACTTTGGGTCAGGAACTTTGACCGAAACGACAGCGGTTAGCCCCTCTCTGGCATCATCCCCCGTGGTCGCCACCTGGGCTTTCTTGAGTAAGTTTTCTTTTTCAATATAGCTGTTTAGAGTTCTGGTTAATCCACCCCGGAAACCCGCTAAGTGCGTGCCCCCATCACCTTGTGGAATGTTGTTGGTATAGCAAAAAACTTGCTCTTGAAAGGTATCATTCCACTGCATGGCGATTTCTACGCCAATTCCGTCCTCGCGAGAGGCGGAGAAATGGAACACTTCATTCAGGACCGTTTTATTTTGGTTCAGATACTCCACAAACGCGTGGAGGCCACCCTCATACAAAAAGGTTTCTTCCTTTCCCGTCCTTTCTTCCTTTAGAACGATCGACACCCCGGAATTCAGGAAGGCAAGCTCCCGAAGCCGCCTGGCCAAGACCTCATATTGAAACTTGATGTTATGGAAGGTCTCAGCAGACGGGCGGAAGTAACACTCTGTCCCACGCTCAGTGGTTTCTCCTACCGCCGCTATGGGTGCAAGAGGCACGCCGTGGGCATAAGCCTGCTTGTAGACCTTTCCATCACGCCGAACGGTAAGCCGCAATTCGTCGGATAGCGCGTTGACTACCGAAACGCCCACGCCATGGAGGCCGCCGGAGACCTTGTAGCTGTTGGCGTCGAATTTCCCACCAGCATGTAGGGTCGTCATGATGACTTCTGCGGCGCTAACCCCCTCCTCAGCGTGAATGTCCACAGGTATACCGCGACCATTGTCGCTTACGGAGATGGCTTCTTCGGGGTGCATGGTGACGTTAACGGTATCGCAGTGGCCAGCCAGAGCCTCGTCGATGGCGTTGTCCACCAATTCTTGAACCATATGATGAAGGCCGGTGCCATCTTCGGTATCGCCGATATACATCCCAGGACGTTTACGGACTGCGTCAAGCCCCTTGAGTACCTTAATGCTCTCAGAATCATAGTTGACGTTATCAGCCATAAAACCCTCTTAACTACCCAGGCGATAGGCCTGTCAAAGCGGAACAGCTTATCATCTTCGTTGCATTCATTGGTGAATCAATTCACCTTGTTCCACGTGGAACACGGCTAAAGAGGACGCCATTTCATCCCCTACCAGGGTCGCCGCAGAATCAGCGGAGGTGGCGATCACCTGACACCCTATTTTCCTGAGAAGCAACAAAAAGGCCATTCGATGGGCCTGATCCAGCTCTGCGCCAAAATCATCTAGCAGCAGCGTCGGCGCTACGCCAGCGCGATCAGAGAGAATTCCGGCATAGGCCAATACCAGCGATGAGGCCAGCAGTTTAGCCTGTCCCCGGGACACCACCTGTCTTGCTGGCCGACCGCTCACTAACAAAGACATCTCCCCTCGGTGAGGGCCGATGTGGGTAAGCCGCCGGGATTGATCGGCCTCGAAATTTTGCTCGAACTGCTTGGCGTAGCCCTCGACCCCCAGGGCTTTGCCCGGATAAGCATACCCAATGCCCAAATCTAGGCTGCAACCCAGCTGTGCCAGTAGCGCTGGTGTTGCAGCGTTAAGCTCCGAAGTAAAGGATTCTCGCATGGCGTTGATGCGCTCACCCTCTTGGATCAATTGAGACACCCAGGGGTCCGTATCGAATCCCGCGCTAGGCGCGCTGCGGAACCACGCATTTCTTTGCATCAGGGTCCTGCGATACTTTCTTGAAGCATCCAGGTACTTTTGTTCCACGTGGAACAACCCCCAATCTAGGAATTCCCTGCGGATACCGGGCCCGTCTAGCACTAAATCGGAGATCCCGGGCAGCAGAACCTGCAGTGGCAGCGCCTTAGCAAGATCCGACAAAGACCTAGCGGCCTCGCCATTTAGT
>MDTB01100240.1_pt1 | contig 19698 bp, 18 predicted proteins | sample 811161 | NCBI WGS metagenome assembly MDTB01 (sample SAMN05326650, study PRJNA326480) | marine metagenome | isolation source: seawater | place: Mediterranean Sea | collected 2009 | reverse complement strand
CTGGGGCTGGAGAAGGTCCCAAGGGTTGGGCTGTTCGCCCATTAAAGTGGCACGCGAGCTGGGTTCAGAACGTCGCGAGACAGTTCGGTCCCTATCTGTAGTGGGCGTTAGAAATTTGAGAAGACCTGCCTCTAGTACGAGAGGACCGAGGCGGACTAACCTCTAGTGTACCTGTTGTGACGCCAGTTGCATCGCAGGGTAGCTATGTTGGGACGAGATAAGCACTGAAAGCATATAAGTGCGAAACTCACTTCAAGATAAGATTTCTTTTAAGGGTCGTAGAAGACGACTACGTTGATAGGTCACAAGTGTAAAGGTGGCAACATCAAAGCTGAGTGATACTAATTACCCGTATACTTCCTTTTCAACTATTAATTTGTTCCTACTATTGTGTTTTTTCTCTGTCTGTATTTATTTAAAATTTTATGGTGGCTATAGCGATAGGGATCACCTCTTCCCATTCCGAACAGAGAAGTTAAGCCTATCTGCGCAGATGGTACTGAGTAATATCGGGAGAGTATGTCGCCGCCTTTTTTAAGTCCATTTTATTTATAAGATGGACTTTTTTTTTATGTTTTATTTAAACCAAGTTCTTTTATTCTTTCATTTAAATATTCACCAGCAGTAATATCGTTATAACTTTTTGGTGTATTTTTGTCAATACATGAATTAAGACACTTAAGTGACACATTGGAATGTGGATGAAGAAAAAATGGTATAGAATATCTTGATTTACTCCACTGATGTTTTGGAGGATTGACAACTTTATGTGTAGTAGATTTTAGTTTATTATTTGTTAGTCTCTGTAACATATCACCAACATTTACAACAATTTCATTTGACTGTGTATCTATTTTTATCCATTTCTTATTTTTATTTAATACCTCTAAACCTTCTGCAGATGCTCCTATTAGTAATGTTATTAAATTAATATCTTCATGCTCAGCAGCTCTAACAGCATTTTTTGGTTCTTTAGTTATTGGTGGATAGTGAATTGGTCTCAAAATACTGTTACCATTTAAAATTTTATTATTAAAATAAAATTCATCTAAATTTAAATATATAGATATAGCTTGAAGTAGAACCCTCCCTAAATTTTCTAATTCTAGAAATACTTTATTTCCAATATTATTAAATTCAGACAATTCATCTACAATTATATTTTTTGGATAATTTAATATATTAAGTTTTTCAGTCTCTAGTTCTTGACCAAAATGCCAAAATTCTTTTAAATCTCCTTGATTATTATTTTTTGCATGTTCTTTCCCAAATGGAACATATCCTCTTTGACCAGATAATCCATATATTTCATATTTTTTTTTTGTATTAGTTTCTAAATTGAAAAATTTTTCAACTTGGGCATAAATATTTCTTAATAATTCATTTTTAATTCCATGATTTTTGATAGTAACAAATCCAATATTTTCAAAACTTTCGCCAATTTTTTGAACAAAATCAAGTTTGGTATTGTGATTATCATTTTTAAATTCATTTAAATTTAGAATTGGTATTTTGTCCATTTAATTTATATATTAATTAATATTTTCATATTTATTCAATTAAATTTATAAATTTAATTGAATAAAACATAAAACAGTAAGAGTAATTTAATATTAATCATGGAAAAAATTGTTTATGATAGAAATGGTTTAAATGATGAAGACCTAAAAAAATTATATGTAAATCTTTTAAAACCAAGATTGATTGAAGAAAAAATGCTTATATTACTGAGACAAGGTAAAATTAGTAAATGGTTTTCTGGTATTGGTCAAGAAGCAATTTCAGTTGGAGTAGCATGTGCAATGGATGATGATGAATATATTCTACCAATGCACAGAAATTTGGGTGTTTTTACAACTAGAAATATTCCACTTAACAGATTGTTTTCTCAATTTCAAGGTAAGTATAATGGATACACTAAAGGAAGAGATAGATCTTTTCATTTTGGAGTAAACAATTTTCATATTGTTGGAATGATATCTCATCTTGGTCCTCAATTAGCTGTTGCTGATGGAATTGCACTTGGTAATATACTTAAAGACAATAAAAAAATATGTGTTGTTTTTACTGGTGAGGGAGGTACTAGCGAAGGAGATTTCCATGAAGCACTTAATATTGCATCTGTTTGGAACCTACCATTAATTTTCTTGATAGAAAATAATGGATATGGTTTATCTACCCCTGTTTCAGAACAATATAAATGTGATAAATTATCTGATAGGGGAATTGGTTATGGAATAGACTCATATAATATTGATGGAAATAATATCCTTGAAGTTTATAAAACAATTAGTAAAATTTCAAAGGATATTAAAAAAAAACCCCGTCCCATATTAATTGAATGTGAAACATTTAGATTAAGAGGTCATGAGGAAGCCTCTGGAATTAAGTATGTCCCTGAAAAATTAATTAAATTCTGGAAAGAAAGAGATCCAATTAAAAATTTTGAATATTATTTACTTAAAAATAAAGTTATTGATATTGAATATATCAGTAAAATTTCAACTGAAATTAAAAATGAAATTAATTCGTCTCTGGATATTGCATTTAAAGAAAAAAAGGTGAAATTCAATTTGGAATCTGAAATTAATGATGTTTTTTTTGATTTTAATTTTAAACTAATAAAACCTGTAAAAAATACTAAAAAAGTAATAAGAATGGTCGATGCTATTTCAGATGCAATTAATATTTCTATGAAAAAATATAATAATTTGATAATTATGGGACAAGATATTGCTGAATATGGCGGTGTTTTTAAGGTTACAGAGGGGTTTCTTGGTAAATATGGAAAGGATAGGGTAAGAAATACACCTATTTGTGAATCTGGAATATTAAGTGCATCTCTTGGATTGTCAATAAATGGGTTCAAGTCTATAGTGGAAATGCAATTTGGTGATTTTGTTACTTCAGGTTTTAATCCAATTGTTAATAATTTAGCAAAAGTCCACTATAGATGGGGACAAAATGCTGATGTGGTTATTAGGATGCCCTGTGGAGCTGGAGTAGGTGCAGGTCCTTTTCATTCTCAAACTAATGAAGCTTGGTTTGCACACACTCCAGGTCTTAAAATTGTATATCCAGCCTTTCCATCTGACGCTAAGGGTTTGTTAATTTCTTCAATTGATGATCCAAATCCAGTAATGTTTTTTGAACATAAAGCTATTTACAGAAGTGTATCCGAGGAAGTATATATATCAGAATATAATATTCCCTTAGGTGAAGCAAATATTATCAAAAGTGGTGACGAATTGACTATCATCACTTATGGAATGGGAGTACACTGGGCAATTGATATTTTGAATAACAATAAAAATATTTCAGCAGATTTAATTGATCTTAGAACTCTAGTTCCTTTAGATAAAGATAAAATTTTTAATTCAGTTAAAAAGACTAATAAAGTAATCATTTTACATGAAGATAACTTATGCTATGGAATTGGAGCTGAAATCTCTGCTTTAATCACTGAAAACTGTTTCCAGTTTCTAGATGCACCTGTTATAAGATGTGGAAGTTTAGATACACCAGTTCCTTTTGCATCAGAACTTGAATTAAATTATCTAGCAAAAAGCAGATTTGAAAAAAAATTATTAAATCTACATAGATACTAAATTAATTTATTTACAATATCTAATATTTTTTTTTCTTTTTTTATTGTTTTTTGAACAATTTCAGCTGATTTTTTTAAAATATTTACTTTAAAATTAATGTCTTTTAAATCATAACAATTTATCTTAACATTAAGATATGCTCCAATTACAGCAGATCTGGCACACAATGCAGCAACACCAGCGTCAGATATAGAATTAGGATTTCCAATCATAGCCATTTTTTTTATTATTTCAAAAGATTCATATGACAACTCCATTATTTCAAATGGAATTAAAATTGCATTTTTAGTATTTTGTATTATTAATTCTTGCTTATATTTAATTTCATCATCTGAATTTTCAGGTAATTTATATGAACTTAGGATATTATTAAAACTTTCAGTATCTCTATCCACCAGATTGATTAGTTTATTTTTTAATTCTTCTCCTTTAGTTGCATAAATTGAAAATTCTTCCCATTTTTCATCCCACCCTCTTTTGTGAGCTGATAAATTCGCAACCATAGTAGCTAAAGATGCTCCTAGAGCACCTATATATGCAGATACAGAACCTCCTCCTGGAGTAGGACTATCTGTACTAGTTTCGTCTGTAAAATCTTTGAGAGATAAATTTATCAACTTATTTTTAGATTCATTATTAATTAAATATTCAATTATTCTCTTATCTGGATTAAATTCAGAAATTTCATTTAAACCTAGTGTTTTAATAGCAATTTTAATTATTTCTTTTTCTGGAATTCCAGTAGATCTTTTTTGTTTTTTTATAAAATATAATCCCGCATCAATCAAAACTTTTTTAGGGACTAATCCAATTAATTCAGAACCAGTTACTCTCAATCCACGTTTCATTGCTTTTTTTTCAGTTTCATCAAATGCTTGATGAAGAGGAGTTGATTTTAAATCTGTAATATTCATTGTAACTTGACATATACCATATTCTTTTATATACCAACCTATTGCTTTGACTCCTTTAAGAGTTCCTGGAGTCCATATATTATTTCCATTTTTATCCTTTAAGATTTCTCCAGTTAACAAATTATTTTTTCTTTTCAATCTTCCTTTTTCTCTAATATCAAATGCGACCGCATTTGCTCTTCTGGTAGATGTAGTATTAAGATTTATATTATAGGCTATTAAAAAATCTCTTGCACAAATTGCAGTAGCACCATATCTCTCTATTAATTTAAAGTCAGTAGGGCCATAATCTGGTTTCCATTCATCATTTAAGAGCTTGCTTTTTAAAGCCTCATACTCTCCACTTCTAACATATGCTAGATTACTTCTTTTATGAATTTTAGCAGAATTTTCGTAAAGATAAACTGGTATATTAAGTTCATTACCTACTTTTTTTGCAAGTTTATTTGAATAATAGATAACTTCCTTCATTGAAATATTTTGAATTGGAATAAGAGGACATACATCTGTTGATCCCATTCTTGGGTGTTCTCCTTTGTGATTTCTCATGTCAATTATTTCGGATGCCAATTTAATTGCAAGAAAAGCAGCGTCAATAACTTTTTCAGGTTCACCTACAAATGTAAAGACACTTCTATTTGTAGCTTTACCAGGGTCAACATTAAGAAGACTTACTCCCTCAATACTTTTAATTTCATTTGCTAATTTTTGAATAATTTTATTATTTCTTCCCTCTGAAAAATTTGGGACACATTCTATAATTTGTTTCATTAAAATAAACTTAATAATTATCTATATAAGTGAAAAAAACCTATTATCTCTCTTTTTTTTGAATTAGTATATCTATTTATTTTATAATTAATTTTATAAGAATATACTCCTTCTGGGACCTCTTTTCCATTGGTATTTTCACCATTCCAACTTGGAAAATTGTTATTAGAATTAAGTGAAATAATATGTTTTCCCCATTGATTAAATATTTCTACTGAATAATCAGTTGATTTACACATTTTTTCAAAATCTTCAGCTGAATTATGATTATTTATGGGTTTAAATTCATTGTTAAAATTGTCAGCATTTGGAGTAAAAATATTAGGCATATTTAAAGAACAATTACATTCATTAAATATTGATGAAACAATATTTTTTGAGGCAATTATCCCACAACTATTTTCAATTTCAACATAGAATTCATGTAGATAATTATAATCAATAAGATCTAGAATATTTAAAATTTCAATAGTATTTTCTGTCATGGTATCTTCTCCTATGACATTATTATCAAGATACCAAAAATGAACTTTATCATATTGATTTGTTTCTAGTACTGGATTATTTTCTATACAAATTTCAACAATCGAGTCAATATTTAAATCATTATTAAATGAAACAATAAAATCAAATTCTTCCTCTTCTAATATTACATCAAAAGAATCAAAAATTGAATCAATTGAAATAAAGGTACTGTCAATAAAAATTGAATCATATAAAATAATTGAATAATTTCCAGATTCATTAATTTGAATGGATGAGTCACTAGAGTAGGTATTCCCATTAAATAACCATGTAAATTCGTAACCATCAAAGTTATTAGGCACATTTATATTTGTGTCAAGATTTTCACATATTACCAAATCTTCATAAACATTTAATTCTTGGGATAGAAGTATTTTAAAATCAATAATTAATATAAAAATTAATATTATTTTTTTCATTTTTTTTTTTTTAAAAGGTTATTTTTTTTCCATTAATAATAATATTTTTAATACTATTATCTCCATAATTATATGGCAAGTATGAATATGAGGAAATTTTTTCAGTTATGAAAATATTTCCTTTTTTACCTTTTGTAATACTCCCCTCAGATTCACTAATTCCTATTGCATAAGCTCCATTTATTGTTGATGCGTTTATAACTTCTTCAGGAGTCAAATTCATTTTTAAACATCCCAATGAGTTTACAAAATTCATATTACCTGATGGAGATGTTCCAGGATTATAATCAGACGCTAAACAAACAGGTATATTATTATCGATTAACTTTCTGGCAGGTGAGTAGGGTATATTAAGAAAAAATGAGCATGTTGGTAAAAGAGTTGCAACTGTTTTACTTTCTTTTAAAATCTTAATATCTTTTTCACTTAATATTTCTAAGTGATCAACAGATATACAATTTAATTCAACAGCAGTTTTAATCCCATTGATATCATTAAATTGATTTATATGAACTTTTGGAATTAATCCAAATTTTTTACCATTTGTTATTAAATTTCTCATTTCATCAACTGAAAAATAGTCTTTTTCACAAAATACATCTATAAAATCAGCTAATTTCTTATCGTGAATTTTTGGTAACATATCATTAATTATGAGATCGATATATCTTTTTCTATTTTTTTTATATTTTTTTGGAATAGAGTGAGCTCCAAGAAAAGTTGATTTGATAGTTATTGGAAAGTTTTTTTTTAATTTATCTATTACTCTCAACATTTTTAATTCACCATTAGTACTCAAACCATATCCACTTTTAATTTCTATAGCACCTGTTCCGAGACTTATTATTTTTTTAAGTCTTTCCTCTGAAATTTTATATAATTCATTTTCAGAAATTTTGTCAATAGAATTTACTGAACTTAATATTCCGCCTCCTTTAGTATTTATTTCCTCATAACTCATTCCATTAATTCTGTCAACAAATTCATTTTCTCTAAAATCACTGAACACAAGGTGAGTATGAGAATCTACCCAGCATGGAAATACCATCCCAAAATCTGCATCTATTAATTCAACTTCACTATTGAAAGATATTTCATTTATATTGAGGGATTTCATTTCTCCATAATCAGATATTAATCCATTTTCAATTAATAAAAATGCATTAGATAAAGTCTCTAAATTATTCATATTTTTTCCATATACGAACTTGATTTTAGGATCTAAAATCTGAACTAGTTTAGATATGTTAATTATATATAATTTCATTCTTTTTGAAATATAAAAATATATTTTTTTTTTTAAACAATTATAAATAAAATTTACTTATAAATAATTGAATAGTTTATATTTGTTATTATGTCATCAAATGCCTTTGGAAATATATTCTGTTTTACTTCTTATGGGGAGTCTCATGGAAAATCAATTGGAGGGATCATTGAAGGTTGCCCTCCTGGATTTAAGTTTGACTTTAAAGCAATTCAATATGATTTAAATAATAGAAGACCAGGTCAATCTAAGATTACATCTTCAAGAGATGAAAAGGATGTTGTTGAATTTTTATCTGGATTTAATAACAATATTTCTCTGGGGACTCCAATTGCTTTTCAGATAAAAAATGAAAATAAAATATCAAATGATTATTCAAATATTAAGAATATTTTTCGTCCCTCACATGCAGATTATTCATATAACATTAAATATGGAATAAGAGATTACAGAGGGGGAGGTAGATCATCAGCAAGAGAGACGGCATCAAGAGTTGTAGCTGGATCTATAGCCAAACAAGTCTTGAATAAATTTGGCATAAAATTTATCACTTATGTTTCATCTATTGGATTAATAAAATTAAAAAAGTCATACAAAGAAATCAATATAAATGAAATTAATCATAGTTTAGTGAAATGCCCAGATAATATTATATCAAAAAAAATGATTAAATTAATAGAATCTGTTAAAAAGGAGGGGGATACCATAGGTGGTATTGTCACTGCAGTAATTAAGAATATTCCTGCTGGTTTGGGAGAGCCCATATTTGACAAGCTCCAAGCAAATTTAGCTAAAGCAATGTTAAGTATTAATGGAGCAAAGGGATTCGATTATGGCGGTGGATTTGAAATGACAAAATTGAAGGGATCTGATGTAAATGATGAGTTTGTAAAAAAAAATAATAAGTTGACGACAAAAACCAATTTTTCTGGAGGTATTCAAGGAGGTATTTCAAATGGTAATGATATATATTTTAGAGTTGGATTTAAACCAGTATCATCGATATTTAAAATTCAAAATTCATATGACAATGAAGGGAAAAAAGTAAAATTTAAAATTGAAGGAAGACATGATCCATGCATTGTTCCAAGAGCAGTTCCTATAGTTGAATCAATGTCTACAATCACTATTTTAGATCATTTTTTAAGGAATAAGTGTATTAAAATATAATTCAATTAGATTATGAGAAAAATTCAATTACATTGGAAAATAATCATTGGTATGATTTTAGGTATTTTATTTGGTTTTTTTGCAATATTATTAAAACAGGATAGTTTAATTATAAACTGGATTAAACCATTTGGTGTAATTTTTATAAACTTATTAAAATTAATTGCTGTTCCTCTTGTATTTGCATCTTTAATTAAAGGAATTTCAAGTTTGAATAATATTTCTAAATTATCAAAAATTGGTTCATATTCTGTTTTTTTTTATTTAATATCTACTATTATAGCTATTAATATTGGCCTAATTACTGTAAATTTATTAAAACCTGGTGATTATTTTTCACAATTAAAAAAAACTGAGTTCAGAAAAAAATACGCTTCTGATACGGACAAAAAACTCAGTATTGCCAATAAAGTTAAAAATAATAGTCCTTTACAATTCCTAGTTGATATCGTTCCTGAAAACATTATAGAATCAAGCTCAAAAAATAAAAATATGTTACAAGTAATATTTTTTGCAATTATTTTTGGTGTATCTATCATATTATTATCAGAAAAAGAAACTCTTTATGTTAGAGGTTTTATTGATGGTTTGAATGATATCATTCTGAAAATGATTGATTTAATTATGAGTTTTGCACCAATTGGTGTTTTTTCATTATTAGCCTCATTGATAGTTGATTTTTCAGATGGAAATCTTAATAATTTATTTGAATTATTTTCTGCACTTGGATTATATTCATTATGCGTTATTATAGGATTATTTCTGATGATTTTTTTAATTTATCCACTATTTCTAAAATTATTTACAAATATCAAATATTTTGAGTTTTTTAAGGGTATTTTTCCAGCTCAAATGCTTGCTTTTTCTACCAGTTCTAGTGCTGCCACATTACCAATCACTATGGATAGTTGCGAAAAAAAATTAAATATTTCAAAACAAATTTGTTCCTTTGTACTTCCTTTAGGTGCAACAATAAATATGGATGGAACTAGTCTATATCAAGCTATTGCTGCAGTTTTTATAGCTCAAGCATTTGGTATTGATCTAAGTATATCACAACAAATTACTATCGTTTTAACAGCAACTCTTGCTTCAATAGGAGCAGCTGCTGTTCCTGGAGCAGGATTAGTCATGTTAATTATTGTTTTAGAATCAATAGGTGTAAATCCTGAGGGTGTATCATTAATTTTCGCTGTTGACAGAATTTTAGATATGTTGAGGACTGTTGTAAATGTAACTGGAGATGCAACGATTGCCAAAATAATTGACGCTAAAACAAATGACCTAGATTAAAAAATTATTTAATTTTTTTTTGATCCAATTTCTTGCATTTATAAAAGGTTCTATCCATGGTGTTATTTTATCATTTTCATTAGGATATGTAGCCCAATTCCATGGAAATATTGATCTTTCAGGATGAGGCATAATTGCATTATGCCTTCCATCATCAGAGCATAAACCAGCAACAGAATAATCTGATCCATTAGGATTTGCAGGATATAAGTCATAGCTATATTTTGAAATAATATTATATTTCGATTCATCAAGGGGTAAAATGAATTTACCTTCACCATGAGCTGACCAAATGCCAAGTCTATTATTATTCAAACTTTCAAACATTACTGAATTATTTTTGATTATATCTATATTAATAAAATTACATTCAAATTTTTTAGAGTCATTATTAATTAATTTTGATTTGATTTTATGATTAGGATTAATTAGATCTAATTCAATGAATAATTGACAACCATTACATATACCAATTGATAATGTATCAGTTCTTTTAAAGAAATTTTTTAGTGAATTATGAGCTTTTTTGTTGAATTTAAATGAACTTGCCCAACCTTTAGCAGATCCTAGTACATCAGAATTACTGAAACCTCCAACAGCAGCAAGAAAATTCAAGTCTTCTAGATTTTCCTTACCACTTATAAGGTCTGTCATGTGAATATCTTTTACATCAAAACCTGCTATAAATAATGCATATGCCATTTCTCTTTCAGAGTTTGAACCTTTTTCTCTTAATATTCCAGCTTTTATTTTAATCGAATTATTTTTAACATTATGAAAATTTAAATCTTTATAATTACCACTAAAATTTTTATTAAAGTTAAATTTTAGAGGGGTTATCTTGTAATTTTTAAATCTTTCTAAAGCTTTTATTTTTCCACTTTGTTTACAGTCATGAAGGTATGACGTTTCAAACCAATAGTCTCTGTATTTGTGAATATTGAATGAATATTTTTTTGAAAAATTTTCAATATTTAAATAAGGTTTATTAGAAACTTTACCTATTACAAAATATTCAATATTGTTTTTTTTAAATATTTTATTAACCTTTTCAATATTGTTTACTTGTAATAAAATTGATGAGTTTTCAGCAAATAAAATTTTTATAATATCACGTTCATTAATTTTAGTAAGATTTATTTCGGCTCCGATTTCATTACTAGAGAAACACATTTCTAGAAGAGAAGTTATTAAGCCACCAGATGATATATCATGCCCTGATTCGACAAATTTTTGTTTTATTAATTTCTGAGTACAATTGAATACTTTTTTAAAATATTTCGAATCTGTGATTGATGGACATTCCTCTCCAACTTTATTATTTATTTGACCAAATGCACTACCACCGAGCTTGTATTTATCTCTTGATAAGTTAATATAAATAATATCTGTATTTTTTTTATTTTTGAGTAAAGGACATACAATATTATTAATATCAGTACATTCTCCAACTGCAGAAATTATTACACTCCCAGGAGATATTACTTCACTATTTTCATATTTTTGAGTCATTGATAAACTGTCTTTACCAGTTGGAATATTAATACCAAGTGAAATACAGAAATCACTAGCTGCTTTGACAGCGTTATAAAGTCTGGTATCCTCTCCAGAATTTTTACAAGGCCACATCCAGTTTGCACTGAGGGAAATACTTGAAATTCCATTTTTAAGTGGTGCAAAAATAATATTTGTGAGAGCTTCACCAATTGAATTTATTGAACCATATTGTTCATTAATTAACCCACTAATTGGAGAGTGACCAATTGCAGTAGCGATCCCATTTCTTTCTCCATAATTAATAGCCATAACACCACAATTATTCAAAGGTAGATTAATAGGTCCGATAGTTTGTTGTTTAGCTACTCTTCCACTTACACACCTATCAACTTTATTTGTTAGCCAATCTTTACATGCAACTGATTCTAATTTTAATAAATCTTTAAGGTATTTTTTTAATTTTGACTCGTTATATGTTATTTTAGAAAATTTAGTTTTAATAGTTTTATCGACAATAACACTTTTGGGAGATGATCCAAATAAATCCTCTAATTTTAATTCAAAGGGTGAAATCTTATTTTTTAAAGATTTGAATATTAAATTTTTATTGTTTTTAACTTCACCGATAACATAAAGAGGAGCTCTTTCTCTTCTTGCCAATTTTTTTATAAAATTCAAATATTTTTTTTTGATTATTAGTCCAATTCTCTCCTGTGATTCATTACCTAAAATTTCTTTATAATCTAATGAATTATCACCAATTGGTAATTTATCAATATTTATCACGCCTCCGTTATCCTCTAAAAGTTCTGAAATACAATTAAGATGACCTCCAGCACCATGATCATGTATTGAAACAATATAATTTTTTTTTTTTCAACCATTCCACGAATAACATTAGCTACTCTTTTTTGCATTTCAGGATTAGATCTTTGTACAGCATTAACTTCAATGTTATTATTATTATCTCCAGTATTTAAAGAAGAAACAGAGGATCCTCCCATTCCGATTCTATAATTATCTCCACCTAATAAAACTATTTTGTCCCCTTTCTCAGGAATTTCTTTAATAGAATCGTCTTTTTTTGCCCAACCAATTCCACCAGCAAGCATTACGACCTTATCAAAACCAAATATTGAATTACTTTCTGAGTGTTCAAAAGTTAAAACTGATCCAGAAATTAAAGGTTGTCCAAATTTATTTCCAAAATCAGAGGTGCCATTTGATGCTTTAATAAGAATTTCACTTGGTGACTGATAAAGCCATTTTCTAGGATAAATTTTTTTTTCCCAAGTTCTATTATTCTGGAGTCTAGAATAAGAGGTAAAATAGACAGCTGTTCCAGCAGAAGGTAAACTTCCTCTTCCTCCCGAGAGTCGATCTCTGATTTCTCCACCAGCACCTGTTGCTGCTCCATTAAAGGCTTCAACAGTAGTAGGAAAATTATGAGTTTCAGCTTTTAAAGATATGACAGTTTTTATTTTTTTTTATAGAATATATATCTGATTTCTCTGAACTTTTTGGACAAAAATGGGAAATCAATGGACCTTTAATAAAAGCAACATTATCTTTATATGCAGAAACTATATTTTTGTTATTTAATTTTGATGTTAATTTAATTAAATCAAATAATGATTTTTTCTTTTTTTTCTCATCTATGATAAATTGTCCATTAAATATTTTATGTCTGCAATGCTCTGAGTTAATTTGAGAAAAACCAAAAATTTCACAATCTGTTAATTTTCTTTTTGATTTTTTTTCAATTTTTTTAAGATAATTAATTTCATCTACACTGAGTGCTAATCCTTCATTTTTATTAAATTTTTCTATACTTTTTACATAATTAATCTTTTTTTTGATAATCGATACTGAAAATATTTTTTGATCTAAAATTGAGTATTTACTCTGAATCATATCATCAAATTTTTCAAAATTTCCAGGGTAAATAAATTTTTCAATTCTAATAATATTTTTTATTCCAATATTTTGCATTATCTCAGATGCATTTGTGCTCCAAGGGGATATCATTTCTTTTTTTTGACCTATGAAATCTCCATGAATTTCTTTTTTATTTATTAAAATAGCATTACCCAATACCCATTTTATAATATTTAAATCATAATCAGATAAAGTTTTATTAACTTCAACAGCAAATATTGTTTTATCTTTTTTAAAAAAATGTATCAAGGCTAATCATTTAAATATTGAAATAATTTGATTTGCTAGTTCGATTCCAATTTTATTTTGAGCTTCAATTGTAGCAGCTCCTATGTGAGGAGTGAGAGAAATATTATCTGATGATAAAATGTTATTATCTGGATTAGGTTCATTTTTGAATACATCAATTCCAGCTTTATTTATTAAATTATTTTTTAAGCTATAAATTAAGTCCTTTTCATTAATGGCATTGCCTCTTGAAGTATTTATTAAGATAACATTTTTTTTCATTTTTTTGATTTCTTGAATTGTAATTAATGAATTTTCTTGATTTGGAACATGGATTGTAATAATGTCAGAATTTTCAAGTAAATAATTAAGTTTAGATGTATTAAGAGTAAAATTATGATTAGATCCATCATAAAAATCTAGTGATACCTCAATAGATTTTACAAATGGATCAAAGGCTATTACCTTTAATCCATTTCCAATTGCTATTTTTGCAACTTCCTTACCTATTCTACCAATACCAATTATTCCAATTGTTTTACCTCTAATTTCTGAGCCATCAGAATATTTTTTCTTTAATTTTTTAAAATTATTATTTCCATTAATTTTCATATTGGAGTTAGAATCATACAAATATCTTACCGTTGAATAAATGTGAGCAAAAACTAGTTCAGCAACAGAAACTGAACTTGAATTTGGTGTATTTATTACGTGGATTCCACAAGATTTTGCATAATCTACATCAATATTATCCATTCCAACTCCACCTCTACCAATCAATTTAATTGAAGGACATTTATCAATTAAATCTTTTCTAATTTTGGTAGCAGATCTTACTAGTATAATTTCAATTTTTTCATTGTTTATGAACTCAATTAAATTTTCTTGTTTTATATTTTTAGTATTAACACTGAAATTGTGACTTTCCAGTAATTTAATACCGTTGTGAGAAATACCATCATTTGCTAAAATTTTCATCATTTATCTTTTATGTCATTATCAAATACCTCTACTGTAGCATTTGTCTTTACTAATTTTGACCATTTTGTTTTAAATCTGGTTGCTCTGACTATGTGATTATCAATCCAATGATAATTTCCTCCTCTAGGTTTGTTCATTAAAAGGCTATGAAATTTAAATTTATGTTTTTTTAGCCATTTAAGTGTAATATCTTTCGTTTCATCAGTTCTTGAAGTGAAAAAAGTAATTATATGTCCTTCATTGTACCAATTATTTATAATGGTTCTTGCTTCTGTCCAGGGTTTACATGTAATCATTCTTTCTGGCTCTTCATTTGGGATATCTTCTGTTATAGTTCCATCAATGTCAATTAGAAAATTTTTAGTTTTTGAATCTAACTGTGGAGAAATTTTTTTCCCATCTTTATCAAAATATATTTTAAGATTTGAATTCATATCTATAAACTTTTAATGATATCAACTAAAACATTTACGCTATCTATTTCAAGTGCATTATAGAGTGAAGCTCTGTAACATCCAACCGACCTATGACCTTTAATGCCAACTATACTTTTGTGTTGGCACATTTCATCAAATTTTTTTTTCTTATTATCATTTTCAATTGTAAAAGTTACATTCATTTTTGACCTATCTGCTTTATTTGCATATCCCTTTAAGTAATTACTTTCATCAATTGCATCATATAAAATCCTAGATTTATTATCATTTATTTTTTCTATTTTGTTTATTCCACCCATTTTCTTTAACCATTGAAGAGTTAACATTGAAACATAAATAGAGAAGACTGGTGGAGTATTAAACATTGAAGACTTATCAACATGAACAGAATAATCTAACATACTAGGTAGATTACTATTAATATTTAAAACTTCATTATTAATTATTACTAGAGTAGTTCCTGCTGGACCTATATTTTTTTGAGCACCAGCATAAATAATATCAAAATCAGAAATATTTATTTTCTTTGAAAAAATATCAGAAGACATATCTGAAACTATGAAACAATTTTTACTTCTTTTTGGGTAAGAATGAAATTGAGTTCCATATATCGTATTATTAGAGGTAAAGTGTACATAACTAATTTTATCAGAAATATTTATATTTCTTGGTATAAATGAGAATCCCTTTTCCTCAGACGAAGCAATTATCTCTACATTTCCAATTTTTTTTGCTTCAAGTAAAGCTTTTTTTGACCAAGATCCAGTGTTTATATAACCGGCAGTTTGATCTTTTTTTAATAAATTTAATGCACTCATAAAAAATTGCAGACTAGCTCCACCTTGAAGAAATAAAATTGAGTAATTATTTGGAACATTCAATAAGTCTATGACAAGTTTTTTTGCTTTTTCAATAACATTTATAAAATCTTGACTTCTGTGAGAAATTTCAAGTATTGATAAATCAATTTCATTAAAGTTTATTATGGATTCAGATGCTAATTTTAATACTTCTTTTGGAAGAATACAAGGACCAGCTCCAAAATTATGTTTAGTCATTTGATTTAAGAATTGTAATATTATTTGTAAAAATCCGATATTTTATCAAGTAATAAAAATATATTTGAGCATCTTATTAACAATTTTTCAACGAATATTATTCTTGTAACCCTTGTTGAATTTTTTTAAGTCTCTTCCCATCCATCATTTTATCGTTGTAAACTGGAATATTTTCTACTAGTCTCCATTTTCCATTTTTGAATGTTAGTCCATCATAACTTAAACTAGGAAAATAGAATTCATATATGTCTTGAGAATTTTCAACGGGTTCTAAATGATCAAAAACTATATAATCTAGTTCCTTATTAAATTTTAAATTAATTGAGGTATTTTCAGAATATTCTAAAATAACTCTATTTTGATTTCCCTTTTTCATTTTGATAATTGGAACGCCTAAAATTGGTTTTAATTCTTCATCAAAAATCAAAGTTTCTATGATTTTTTTATTAGTAAAATTATTATTTCCATCCCAACCTAAAAGAGTGTAAAAATCTTTACCTTGAAAATTTGTGTAGACAATTTCAGAATATAGTGCACCAAACCATAAATTATTTGTATACTGTTGGTATTCAAAATTTTCATTTTCAAATGAATTATCTATCAATTTATGATGAGTATAGCTCTTAGATTTTTTATCAAAAAAATGAAGGTAACAGAAATAAAAAAACTCTCCATTGTTTTTTGGTAAAACCCAATTATAAATTTTAAGATTTTTATCAGGTGAAGTTAAAATTTTGATGTTGTTAACATTTTTGAAAGGAAATTCAAAACTTCCGTTAATTAAAATTAGTTCTTCTATATCATCAATTAATAAGTTATTATAAATTGATGATGTTGAATCATTTTTACTGTTCAGAATTTGATCACCTAGAGTTTGAAGTCTGGATTCAAAAAAATAAAAATCAGAGGAGGATTGACATAATAAACTCACATTTAGGCTTAATTTAGATATACATAGAAATATAATTAAATGAGAAACGTATCTATTCACAGTGAAGTTTATTTTTTTTAAAGTTTAATTCATTTATAGATTCAATATTTTTTTCATCTTTAACACAACAATCAACTGGACAAACAGCTGCACATTGAGGAACATCATGAAAACCCCTACATTCAGTACATTTTTCAGGCACTATATAAAAAAAATCATACGAAAGGGGTTCATTTTTTTCTTTAGCATTAATATTTTCGCCTCTATGATTTAAAATACCTTCTAAACTTGTCCCATCACTATAAGACCATTCCATTCCTTCTTCATAAATAGCATTATTAGGGCATTCAATCACGCAAGCTCCACAGTTCACACATTCATTTGTTATTTTAATTGACAAAATATAAAATTAATTATTTATAGCTTTGTAATACAAATATATAAAAACCATTTACATGAATGATGAAAAATTAATTAATACACTTTCAAAACTATCATATTTATTAACAAATATTTTTTCAACCTACTCAAACAAGAGATATTACAATACTTTTTTGAAAGATGAAATAATCAAAAATATTGATATAATTTCTGAGTTAAATCCATGGTTTGAAAAAAGATATATTGAGAAATCACTAACTTCAATTCTTAACTACCTTAATATTGAAAATTTAAATAATTTTTTATCAAATTATAATTTCAATAATAACAAAAAAAACATTTTCATAATAATGGCTGGCAATATACCATTAGTTGGATTCCATGATTTTATTTGTTGCTTATTTTCTGGTCATGATATTTATATAAAATTATCAAAAAATGATAATATTTTATTTCCAATTATTGTAGATTATTTAAAACTCATTCAGCCAAATTTTAAGAATAGAATTCATTTTGTTGATTTTCAATTCAATCAATATGATGCAATTATTGCTACTGGTTCTGATAATACAATTAGTTTTTTTAATTATCATTTTAAATCAAAACCAAAAATATTAAGAAAGCATAGAAATTCTATAGCAGTAATATCAGGGTATGAAACAAAACAAGAAATTATATTATTAGGAGATGACATTTTTTCATATTTTGGATTAGGTTGTAGAAATGTATCTAAAATATATGTCCCAGTAAAATATAATTTTGAATTTATGATTGAAACATTAATGAACTATAATTTTGTATTGAAAAACAGAAAATATTTTAATAATTATAAATATTATAATTCTTTATTTTCAATGGACAAAATAAATTACAGGGATAATAATTTTTGGCACTTAATTCAAAGTAAAAAAATTCATTCTCCAATATCAGTGATAAATTATGAATATTATAAATCTAAAAATCATCTTAATAAAATAATTTTAAATAAAAGAGAAAAAATACAGTGTATTATTTCAAATGGATTGATTGAAGATTCTGATCTGTTTGGTTCATCTCAGACACCAAGTATTTTTGATTTTTCAGATAATATTGATACCATGAAGTTCTTGGAGAATATTTGAAAAAATTGTTTTTAAAAAATTTTAATTTTAAAATTCTTATTTATTAAAAAGGTAGCAATTTTATCTTTAAAATTTCCTTGAATAATTATTTTATTTTCTTTGACTGTTCCACCTGAACTACATACTTTTTTTAATTCTTTAGCAAGAATTAGAATTTCTTCTTTGTTAAAGTCAAAATTTTCAATTACCGTTGTTATTTTATTTGCTTTTTTTTTAATAATTTTAACATTGAGGGTATTAATTTGGCTTGGATTACTTTTTAAAGTACTATCCTCATCAATTTTAAGGTTTTTATTAGTAGAGTAGATAATATTTTTATTTCTTAACATAAATTTAAATGTATAATTCAATTAAACCGTTTGGACATTCAAGATAAATTATTTTCTTTATTCTGTCAATAGATTTTATAATATTATCATTAATAGGTATTAAGATTTCTTTTTTTTTTGATTTAATAACAAATAGAGGTTGAATGTTTTCATTAATTACAGAATTAATCATGCCGATTTTGCCAAAATTTTTATCTATTGCAATAAAATCTATAATTTCATGAAAATAAAACTTTTTGCCATCTAATTTTGGGAGTAATTTTATTGGAAGATAAATTTTTTTTTGCAGAAAATAAGTTGCAGTTTGTTCTGAATCAATAGTATCTATATGAACTATAATCTTATTTTCTTTAAATAATTTAAGTGAGGATAAAATGTATGGGACAAATATACCGTCATTTTTAATATATATAGTTTTAATTTTTCTATACTTCTGCGGATCGTCAACATCAAGGTTTATTATAACATCTCCTCTGTAACCTCTTTTTTTTGATATGTAACCTAAAGTGAAAAAATCATCTGAGTTCATTGAGTATTTTTTTGCTTGAAATAAAAATAATTAGAAATATTTTAATTTTGTTATTAAATGATGTACAGGAAATAGTATGGATTAAATTTTTTCTCCATTTTTTAAGTCCTCAATTATATCTATCAATAAAACTCCTTTAAATTATTTTTCTTCAGGCTTTGAATTATCGGTTTCAACAGGTTTATCTTCAGGCTTTGAACTATCGGTTTTAACAGGTTTATCTTCAGCTTTTTCTTCAGGCTTTGAACTATCAGTTTTAACAGGTTTATCTTCAGCTTTTTCTTCAGGCTTTGAACTACCG
>MDTB01160620.1_pt1 | contig 19699 bp, 23 predicted proteins | sample 811161 | NCBI WGS metagenome assembly MDTB01 (sample SAMN05326650, study PRJNA326480) | marine metagenome | isolation source: seawater | place: Mediterranean Sea | collected 2009 | reverse complement strand
TCAAAATAGGACCTTTGCAGCAAGACGTCCAATCACTTTCTTCCATATCTTGACGAGAAGGTCTTTTTTTTAATAATCTTTGTATTTTTTGTCCAAAATCTAGTGTTTTTTTTAACCAATTCATAAAATTTTTTTTCTAAGTTTTTTTACCATATCACCAACTTTTGTGACAGGATTTTGTCTTTTTTTTAAACTATTGGTTATTTCTTTACAAATAGCACTACCTACAACTAGTCCATCTGCAGATTTTAAGCTTGATATAGATTTTTCAGTAATACCAAAACCAATAACGCAATTCTTTCTTGGATTAATTCTCTTTATCTTGTTATAATTTAATATTATTTTTTTTGGCGAAACTTTAAGCTTGCCTCCTGTTGTAGACAACATTGAAATATAATAAATCATATTGTGGGAATCTTTTACAATTGAATTTAATCTATTTTTTGATGTGGTTGGCGAAATAAGTTGAATAAATGAAATAGACTTTTTTCTACACTTACTTGCAAATTTTTTATTCTCTGGCCAAGGTAAATCAACGACTATTAAACCGTCTATTTTATTTTTCTTACAATCATTTAAAAATTTGTTTTGTCCATACTGTAATATCATATTAAAGTATCCCATTAAAATAATCGGCTTCGAAAATTTACTAGATTTAAAATCTTTAACAATTTTAAAAACGTCTTTAATCTTGGTGCCATTCTTTATTGCCCTATAAGAACTCGTTTGTATCTGTCCTCCATCTGCAATAGGGGTATTATGTGGAAATCCAAGCTCACAAATATCAGCGTACTTAGATATAGACTTTAAAATTTTTAAAGAATTTTTTTTTGTATTATCCCCAGCAACAGTATATGTAAGTAACGCAGGTCTTTTCTCCTTCTTTGCCGAGCTAAATGCTTTAGAAATAGAGTTTATCATAGCTTTACACCTAATTTTTTTTTTAAAATTTTTCTATCTTTGTGTGCGTCTCCACAACTATTAACAATAACAATTGTATCCTTAGAAAGTTTTTTGGATTCTGAAATTGCAACTGAAAAAGCATGACTTGGTTCCAAAGAAGGTCTTATGCTTTCATATTTTGATACAATTTTAAAAGCTTTAAGGGCATCCTCATCACTTGCTGCAGTATATCTTGCTCTCTTAACATCTTTTAAAAAACAATGAAGTGGAGACACTCCTGGATAGTCTAGACCTGCTGAAATTGACTCTGTTTCTTCAATTTGACCTTCTGAATTTTGATTAACATATTGTGCTGCTCCATGTAATATACCTATCTTAGATCCATAAGTTAAAGGTGCTGCATGTTTTTTGCTTCCAGATGGCCCACCCGCCTCAACTCCAATAAACTCAACCTGTTTTTTATCGTAATCCATAAATTCGTTCCAGAAACCAAAACTGGAACTTCCCCCACCAACACAATTATAAAGTTTTAATCTTCTTGGTATTTTTCCAAATTCATCTAGTATTTGAATTTTTAGTTCTCTCGAAATCTGACTAGTGGACCACCCACAAATTCTTACAAATATATTTGGTCCAACTGTTGAACCCACACACATTGCTGTTGTATCACAATTAGCCACCCAAAATCTCATGCACTCAGATACAGCATCCACCAATGTCTGACTGCCTGAATAAACTGGAACAATTTCAGCCCCATTATTTTTAATTGCTTTTACGTTTGGTTGTTGTCTTTTAATATCTTTTGCACCCATAAAAATTTTACATTTTAAGCCAAATTTTTTTGCAGCCATACTTAGCATCTTTCCCGCATAACCAGCTCCTGTATCCCCACAAATAATTCGCTTACCTGATTTTTTAGCTAACATACAATGAACTGTTGCGTTGTAAATTTTGTGAGCACCTCCATTTGCATCAGATACTACTTTCGACCATATTTCAGCTCCACCTACATGATTTGTTAGATTATTTAATTTTATAAACCTAGTAGGCACTCCTACCCAATTTTTAAAATAACGATCTCTTTCAATTAAAAAATCCTTATCTTTTTTGAGTTTATTAAATAACACTTCCAAATCATTAATAGGCTTTTTCAGGGTTTCAGGGACAAAATTCCCTCCAAATTTACCTCCCCAAAATCCAAATTTATCATGTTGATCTATAACGGAAATTTTTTTTTTCAATTTCATGTTTTATTTACCTCAATCAAAAATTGATTTATTTTATTTATATCTTTTTTCCCAGAAAAATCCTCTAATGCTCCACTCACATCAATAATATATTCTTTGTTCTTAAAATTTAAAATATCGTCAATTTTAATATTTCCAGCAACCATTTTTTTAAAATTATTAGGTATTTCCTTTAATAAATTATGATCAAAACCTAAAGATTTTTCATAACCCTTAGAGTCAAATAATATTATTTCAGAAAAAGGCAAAAAATCTTTATAAATTTTTAAATCAAGCTTATTTTCTACAGTTATGGCAGATATAATTTTTTTGTTATATTTTTTTTTAATACATTTAATCTCTTCCGGTGTACAATTATAGATTTGATAATAATCAAATTTTAAAAACTTTATTTTTTCTAATACTTCATTTGTAGGCCTAACTAATACCGCAACAAATTTAGATTTTTTTTTGTCAACATCTATTAGACTTTTAAGCTTATTAATTTCTACAAAGCGTTTTGATCTAGGATAGTTTACTATAAAACCAATAAATTTAGGAGGGAATTGATGGTTAATAATAAAATGCAATATTTTATTATCAGATACACCACAGATTTTACATTCTAGTGTCATTGACTTAAATGATCACTTAATTTTTTAAGGTTACTTTTGATATTTCCTTTTGTTAAATCCCTGCCAATTACCAACCAATCACTACCCTGTTTGAAAGCATCTCTAGGAGTCATTACTCTTTTTTGATCATTTACTTTTGATGAAATTCTAATACCTGGCGTAATTATTTCTTTATCAAAATATTTTTTTACAAACTTTACTTCATGGGGGCTACAAACAATTGCATCAAGCTTAGCTTTTTTGGCTAATTTTGATTGTAATATGACTATCTCCTTTAAAGATCTTTTGTGACCAAGGCTTCTTAAATCTTTAATATCAAGGGAAGTCAAAGTTGTAACTCCAACAATTTTTGTTTTTCCAGAGACTTTTTTAACTTCTTTTAGAGCCTTTAGTCCTGAGGTTACGTGAACAGTAAGGTAATTAATATTTAAATCTTTCAAAGCAATTAAGGCTGAAGACATTGTATTTGGAATGTCATTAAGTTTAAGATCAATAAAAATAATCTTATTTTTTAATTTCGAAATAAAATTTCTTCCATTTTTCGAATTTAAAAATTCTAAACCAAATTTATAACCTATTTTAAAATTTTTTAGTTTACTTTTAGCAATTAATGATCTTGCTCTATTTATACTCTTTGTATCAATTGCAATAAATATTTTATTTTTCATTTACTGTTTTAAATAATTCTTTACTCATTTTAAAATTTATATTTTTTTTTTTCTGGAGTGTAAACAATTTCTCCAGTTTTAGGATTTCTTGAATGTCTTTTTTTTTGTATTTTCTGATAAAAAACACCCCATCCTCTTAACTCAACTCTCTCACCATTTTTTAAGGCTATTTTTACTTCTTCTAAAAAGACATCAAATACTCTTAATAAATCCTTTTTTAATAAATTTGGATAAGTTCGACTTAATTGTTTTAATAAATCTGACTTTGATACTGACAATTTAGTTTGTAAATACTATTTTTTTTCTTTTTTATCACTAAGTTTATCAGACAATGAAGAAAAAGGTAAGTTTTTTCCAGACAATGGCGAACTAAATTTAGATACGGCCTCTTTATTTTGCAATTCTTCTAAAAGTTTAATACTTAATGAAACTTTTCTTTTTTCAATGTTTAGTTCTGAGATTGCGGCATCAATTCTTTCACCTCCTACAAACCTCGATGGTCTCGCATCAGATGATGATACAGCAATTTGGGATTTTTTGATAACTAAATTTATATTGCTTCCTTCAGGTTGAACCGTTAGACCTTTATTATCTGAAGAAAGAACTTTTACAGTGACCGTATCATTTATTTTTTTATGATTAAAATAATCAAAAGGATCTTTTTGAGTTTGTTTTAAACCAACTCTAATTTTTTGCGTATCTTTTTTAATCTCAAGAACTTTAACTTTCAGTTTATCTTTTAATTTATAATTTTTTGCTATCTCTTCTGGATTACCATTATAACTTAAATCATTAAAATGAAGAAATGCATCAATTTCATAATCATCTAATTTCAAGTAAATTGCGTACTCATTCATACTACTTATGACTCCACTAACTTCCGAACCTACTGGATTATTTTTTTGAATTTGATCAAAAGGGTTTTCTTTAGTCAATCTGTAAGATATTGCTATCCTTCTTTTATCTTTATCTATTTCAGTAATTACACAATCTATATTATCACCAACTTTAAATAATTTTTTTGGTGAGACGTTTTTCCTGGACCAGCTTATTTCACTAGAATGTAACAAAGTTGTTAAACCTGGTTCTAATTCTGCAAATACTCCAAAGTCCATTATTTTTATTACCTTTACTTTATATTTTTTATTTAATTCGTAATCAGAGATTTTTTCAAAAGGATCTGGAGAAAGCTGTTTAATACTACATCCTATTTGTAATTTTTCTTTGTCTACTGAAATCACAAGCAAATCATGTTTATCTCCAATATTGAAAACCTCCTCAGGATGATTAACTCTTGAATAACTAATTTCTTGTAAGTGTACTAAACAATCCAATTCATTATTTGCATTAAAGAAACATCCAAATGAGCTGTAACCTTTAACCACTGCATTTTTAATTATGTCACCCTCTTTATATTTTTCAATAATTTTAGCTTTGTCCTCTTTTTTACCAAAGGATATAATTTGTCTTCTAGAAACGCATGCATTACCCCTGATCCTGTCCATTTTTATTAAAGCAAACTTCTGTGGCTCGTTTATTAAGTGTGAAATATCTTTAATAGGAATATCCGAAATTTGTGAACCGGGACAGAACATAAGTGAGCCAGTGTCCACATGTTCAACTATTACTCCCCCTTTACATTTGCTTGTTATTTTTCCTATGATTGGTTCATTATTTTCAAATGCTTTAACAAGAATATCCCAACCTTTTATTTTTTGAGCTTTGCTAGCTGAAACTACTATTTCACCGTTTTTATCCTCAATTCTCTCAAGTAGGACTTGAATTTTTTCTCCGATTTTAATTTTGCTTTCTTGTCCCAATGTTTTTAACTCATTTATATCTACTAGAGGCTCAGATTTTAGACCCTCTATAAACAGAAATACATATTTTTCACCAACTTTTGTAATAGTCCCTTCAATGACTTTACCTTCAATTAAATTTTTAGTTTTAGATATCTGATTATCTAGAAGCTGTTCAAACTCTTTAGATGCTGCAGTTTTTATTTCTTTATATATTTCCATTAATTTTTTTAAAAGTGAGCTTTTAGAGAAATTTGTTAAATTAATCAAGAAACAAAAAAGTTAATTAACTGCTAAATTCGACATTTTTTAAGGGCAATTTTTAATTACAAAGAGATAATCTAAAACTTGTAACCTATTTTTTTCAAAATTCTTAAAAATGAGGGAAAAGAGCTCATATGTGATTCCACATCCTCAATAGTCCATTCTCCTCCGAAAGACAGTGCTGCAATCACAGAGGTCATAAAAATCCTATGATCTTTATAAAAATTACTTATTAATATTTTTTTATTTATTGTTAAATTTGGATTCCCAAAAATTTTAATTGAGTCTTTACCTATTTCTGTTTTTATACCCATCTTTCTTAGTATAACTGAAGCTAATTTTAATCTTGGACTTTCTTTTTTATTTAATTCCTCAATTTTCTTAAAATATGATATCCCAGATGCTTTTGAAGCTAACAAAAAAATTATTAAAAACTCATCTATAGCATTACTATTTAATCCGATTGGGCAATTAATACCTTTAAAATTTCTTTGACTAACAACATAAATATCTGCGATCATCTCACCACAAATATTTCTTTTATTTACAAGTTTTACATTTGCTCCCATTTTATTTATTATTTTTATAAATCCTATTCTCGATGGGTTGATGTTTACATTCTTTATTTTAAGTTTAGAATTTCCCGAAAGCAGAGTAAGTACTATAAAAAAAGCACTTGAGCTCATATCCCCTGGTATCACGTAGTTAAAAGATTTAAATTGATTTTGACCTGATACTTCAATTACGTCATGCTTTTTATTTCTTATCACTTTTATGGGTAGTTTTAAGTATCTTAAAAGTAGCTCGGTATGATCTCTTGATTTTTTTGCAATAATACTAGTCTTACCAGGTGTATTTAGAGCAGCTAAAATGACTGAACTTTTGCATTGTGCCGAACCTCTTTTTTCAAAAAAATTAATTGGTCTTAAATATTCTGAACCTATAATTTTCAAAGGAAGTGTTTTTTTATTATTAGGGATAAATATTGCTCCAAATTTTTCTAATGGATTAATTATCCTTTTAAAATCTCTTCTCGATAAACTTTTATCTCCAATAATTTTTACTTCATAGGGAGACTTCACTAGTAAACCTAGCAAAAGTCTTGCAAAAGTTCCTGAATTGCCTGCATTGATAATAATATTTTTTTTGTAATTAAATCCATTGAGTCCGTTACCATGCAAATAACAGATTTTATTTTTGAAAAAAATTCTAATACCCAATTTTTTAAGTCCACTTATCGTACTCAAAATATCATCAGATTGAGGCAAATTTTTTATTTTGCAAACCCCATACGACTGAGAACCAATTAGCAATGATCTTATAGATAAACTTTTATCTCCATCTACATTGATCACTTTATTAAAATTTTTAATTTTTTTTTTAATAATAATTTTTACCATTAAATTTAATTAAATTTAAAGGAGTCACCAAAATATGCATTTATTGCAATCTCATTTTTTACTAACTCATAAGGTGTTCCTTTTGCTATGACTTTTCCTTCAGCTAAAACTATTGCAGTATCACAGACTCTAAGCAAGTCTGCTGCTTGATGATCTGTGATGCATATACTTATTTTTCTCTCTGACTGTAAGTTTATAATAATATCTTGCAATGTTTTTATTGATTTTAAATCTAATGCACTAAAAGGTTCATCTAATAGAAGCAACTCTGGATCACCTAACAAAGCCATTGCTAAAATTAAACGTTTTTTCTGTCCGCCAGATAAATGGCGAGCTTTTATATCTCTAATATTTTCTAAATCAAACTTTGAAATTAAATAATTGATTTTTTCATCTCTTTGCCTAGGTTCATTAACTTGAATCTCTGCTACTGCTTTTAGATTTTCTTGTAAAGTTAAATCATAAAAATACCCTCCAATCTGTGGGCAAATATTTAGCTTGAATCTAGATGTTCTCAAAAATATTGGATATTCATTAACTTTTTCATCTTTAATAATTATATTTCCTTCATCTGGTTTTATTAAACCTGTAATTAGATTAAATATTGTTGATTTACCGACACCATTAGGCCCCAGCATTCCAAGTATTTCACCATGATTTATTTCTAAATTAATATTTTGCAAAACTGGTCTTTTCGCAAATGCAATATTTATATTTTCTAACTTTAGTAGTGGTTTTTTTTTCTTAAACTTAATTATACGAAATTTTTTAATTACTGACATTTTTTAACTTACTCCGAACCAGAATACTATTTTCTTCGTTATTCATCTCAATTTTTGTATTTTTACTCAAAAAATCTAAAAATATTCTATCTGCTCTCAAGTTTGTCAACTTGCTTTTGTAATTCACCCTATCATATAAGACTGCTGTTTGATCTTTAAATGATAAATTCATTTGTTCAGAAATTACTTCGTGATCGCTATAAACCATTTTCACCGAACCACTAAAGGTTGTATCACTATTATCATCGTTGTACTTAGCTTTATTTGAATTAATATAAATTTTTTCACCATTTAATAAAAATATTATAGCATTCACATCATTCATTATTATTAAATTTGATTTATCAGGGTTAATAAAACCTGACTGAGAATTAATTTCGTATTTATTACCTTTGTTATCCTCTGAGAAATATGACATTTGCTTAATTACATCACCTGTTTCTTTAATTACCTTAGATTTCACATTATTTACATCATTGTTGACCTTTTTAACAGCCGAGTTTTTAAAGTAATTGACATAAACAAATATTATAATGATGCCTATTCCCAAGATAATAGAAATTTGAATATATGACTTTTTATCCATTTACTTAATATTATTTTCTAAAATATTATGAATGTGAATAATACCAATTGTTTTATTTTTAATTTTATTTTTATGCACACACAAAGAGGTTATTCTCTTTGAATTCATTAGTGATAAAGCTTTTGCGGCTAAGACCTCCTTATCAACAGATATTGGATTTTTTGTCATTACATCTTTAACTTTAAGATTATCTAGATTCCCTTTTTTTTCGCTAACTCTTCTAATTTGACCATCTGTTATAATGCCATTGGTTTTTTTTGAATTATTTTCAACAATTAATACACCTAATTTTTTTTTTGTAATAATCTTTAACGCAACTCGCATTTTAGTATTTTCATTTATCAATGGTATTTTCTTGCCTTTTAGCATCAAATCTTCAACTGTTTTAAGTTTGGCACCAATACTTCCGGATGGATGAAATTTTTTAAATTCTTTTTCACCAAAATTTTTTTGTTTCATTGTTGATATAGCTATTGCATCACCTATTGCGAGCTGCATAACAGTTGATGATGTTGGTACTATATTTCCAGGCCCAGCTTCCTTAACCTCTGGCAATAAAATTTTTATATCAGAATTTTTGTAAAGTAATGAATTTTTTTTCGAAACTATACCAACCAAAATAATATCTTTATTTCTATTAGCATGTTGTATTATGTTCTTTAATTCAGCAGATTCTCCACTATTGCTAATTAAAATAAGAACGTCGTTACTACATATCTGCCCCAAGTCGCCATGAGAGCACGAACTTGCATCAACAAAAAAAGAGGGGGCCCCAACAGATGATAAGGTAGAGGATATCTTTTTTGCGATTATACCAGACTTCCCTACTCCTGATAATATTATCTTACCCTTTTTACAACTAGTTATTGCTTCTACCACTTTATTAAAATTTCTATCAATCGAAGATCTTAATTTTTGTAATGATTTTATTTCCGAGGAAATAACTTCCTTTGCAATTTTTTTTAATTTATTTTTTTGCATTAATGTGACCAAATATCATCTGGAAAGCATTCTAAGTCCAAATTTACTCTAGTGTTTAAGTATTTCAAACAGTCTTTGTAAAGATTTATCCTATTTTCTCTTATTAACATTTTATTTAATACATCGTTTATTTTGTGTAAATATATAACATCATTAGCGCAATATTTAATTTGTGCAGATGATAATTCACCTCCGAAATCTGATGATTGGTATTGTTTGCTTACATCTACTCCAATAAACTCTTTAATTAAATCTTTAAGACCATGCTTATCGGTATATTTTCTAATTAATTTTGACTGCAATTTTGTATCCTCAATATTATCAACATCAATTTTCAAATATTTTTTAATAAAAACCAAGTCTGATCTAGCATAATGAAATATTTTGACTATTGATTTGTTTGATAAGATTTTTTTTAGATTTGGGGCATCATATTTCACTCTATTTAATTGGATAATATGTGCATCATTTTTTCCTGAAGAAATTTGGACAAGACATAATTTATCTCTTAAAAAATTAAGCCCCATGAACTCACAATCAACTGCAATCCTATTGCCAAATTCTATATCTTTTGGTAAATCATCTTTGTGAACTTTTATATCCATAAAATTTTTAATAACTAAATATATATATGAAACCAAAAAATTGTCTAATTTTTGGTGCTAGCGGCCAAATTGGTCGAAACCTGATTAGAGGTCTCACGCAGAAAAATTTAAAAGTTACTGCAGTAACAAGAAATTTGCATCAAAAAGGCTTTATATTAAAAACACAAGCAAATCCTGGATATTTAGATATTGTTGAAACAAATACATTTGATCTTAAAAAAATAGACGAACTTGTTAAAAAAGCAGATGTTTGTATAAATTTGGTTGGAATTTTATTTGAGAAGGGTGCAAATACTTTTACGAATATACACGAAAAATTTCCAAGCATGGTAGCAAGCCTTTGTAAGAAGCATAAATTAAATAAATTTATTCATCTTTCTGCACTAGGCATTGAGAAAGCAAAAGACTCTAAGTATGCAATGAGTAAATTGAATGGAGAAATGGCAATAAAAAAAAATTTTAAAGAATCAATTATTTTAAAACCATCAATTATTTACTCTGTTGATGATAAATTTACAACTATGATAATGGGATTGCTTAACATATTGCCAATTTTTCCGTTGTATTACGGAGGTAGAACTAAATTTATGCCTTTACACTGTGTTGATATGTGTAACTTAATTATAGATCTAATAGAGAACAATACAAATGATAAAATAATAGAATGTGTTGGGCCAGACGAATTGACATTTAAACAAATCATAGAGAAACTACTTAAATTAGTAGAAAAAAAAAGATTTTTTGTACCCATGCCTATATATATCGCAAATATTATGGCAACTTTTTTTCAGCTTTTGCCTAATCCCTTAATTACCAGAGACCAAATAAAATTACTTTTTTACGATAATATTCCATCAGGAAAATATAAGACAAATATTGATATTGGTAAAAATTTTAATAGAAATTTTGATATAGAAGTGGAGAAATATTGTTATATGTGGAAAGAAACTGGTGAATATGCAAAAAAAAAAACTTAAATTGATATTATGATTGGTTGGATAATTTATATTATTGTAGGTTCTATTTTATTTTTTGTTTTGTATTTAGCTATACTAGGAATAAATAGAGGAGTTGAAGCAAAAAATTTGAATAAATCAAAAGATTTAAGTAATGATAATATATCTTCTAAAAATATATCAAAGGAATTAAAGAAATTAAAAAAATTTTATGAGGATGGCACTATTAATAAAAAAGAATTCCAAGAAGCAAAAAAAAAATTATTAAGCTGAACTAATTTTTTTCTGAATAAATTTTGGTACTTCACTGTCTTTGTCGACAACATCCTCTTTTTTATTTTTTGGTTGAAATGCGTACATTAAGTGGAGCTTACAATAAGAAAAATCTTTAAGTGAAGTCCTACCACAAAAATAAAAATTCTCCTCATCAGGGTGCCCAATGGGCCATTTGCAAGAGTTTTCATCAAGTTCCTCAAGTTGTTTTGGATTCTCTGGCTCAAAATCTTTTTCAATTACTAATGATTTAAACTTTCCTTTTCTTACTTTTTTATCATTTAAATTTTTTGTTTTATTATTTTTTTGAATTAGTAACCCTTTTTTTGCAACAATTTTGCCCGATAAGTTAAGTCTGTGTGCTTTGCCAATTACTGCGTTTCTTGTTACTCCGCCCAATATCTCAGCAATTTGACTTGCTGTATTGCCTTTGCCCCAAAGCTCCTTCAATTTTGCAACTTTTTCGTCAGTCCAGCTCATAGCCTATATGTTGTTATTAAATTTCAATTAAATACAATATGTAGTTTAAATAAATTTAATTTTAAAACAAGCATATTATTTTATTTCCTCATAATTTTTTTAAATTATTAAGAATAATATTTATGGTTGAATTAAATAATAAATACAAAATTGGAAAAAGAAGGTTTGGATTAATAAATTGGATTGGTTTTTACACTTTATATAAAAAAGAGACTTTACGATTTTTAATTGTATTTGGACAAACTATAATAGGCCCAGTTTTAACAGGAATTCTATTTTTGATTGTAATCTCTGTTGCATGGGGTGATGATAGGGGGGAGGTTTTAGGCTTACCTTTTATAGAGTTCTTAGCTCCTGGACTTATTTCCATGCAAGTGATCCAGCAAGCTTTTTCACATTCTTCATCATCAATATTGATGGGCAAAATGATGGGAAACATCGTAGATTTAATTGGCAGCCCATTGTCTGCAGCAGAAGTTACCTTAGCTATTGTTTTTGCTTCAGTAACAAGATCATTTATTATTTGCATAGTTTCAATAATTTGCTTTAATTTATTAGTAGATGTAAACATATTAAATTATTACTACTTTTTTACTTACTTATTATTTTCGTCATTTTTAATGGGGTCGTTAGGCTTTATCGCAGGAATGTGGGCAGAAAAATTTGATAATATGGCAACCGTGACTAACTTTATTATAGTGCCACTGTCATTTTTATCTGGAACATTTTATTCAATTGATAGATTGCCAGATATTTTAAAGGAAATAAGTATCTATAATCCCTTTTTTCATATGATAGATGGATTAAGATTTTCAATGATTGGTATCAGCGATGGATCTACAATATTTGGATTAATATATTTATTATCTTTTAGTCTAATTTTGTGGAGCGTTACATATTTTTTATACAAAAAAGGTTATAAAATTAAATCATGAGCTATTTAGCAAAAAATTACAATAGAAAAAAAATTTCATTTAAATACGGTAAAGGAAGTTATTTATTTTCTTCGGATAAAAAAAAGTATCTTGATTTTGTACAAGGCATAGCTGTTAATTCTTTAGGGCATTCTCACCCTAAATTAATAAGAGCTATTGAAAAACAATCAAAAAAATTGTGGCATGTATCTAATGCTTTTCAAATTCAAGAGGGCGAAAAGCTTGCTCAAAAATTATGTAAAAAAACTTTTGCTGACTATGTAATTTTCCAAAATAGTGGCACTGAGGCAACTGAGGCAGCAATCAAAGTTGCAAGAAGATATTATTTTTCAATCGGAAAACCAAATAAAAATAGAATTTTGTGTATTAAAAATTCTTTTCACGGAAGAACACTCGCTGCAATTTTTGCAAGCGGATCAAAAAAAATGACAGAAGGATTTGGTCCAAAAGTCAGAGGTTTTGACCATTTCAAATTTGGAGATCACACATCGTTGAAAAAAAAAATAAATAAAAATACTGCAGCAATTATGATCGAAACTATTATGGGAGAAGGAGGTATTAAAGTAATTCCTGATTGGTGTTTAAAGGAGTTGAGGCAATTATGTAATAAAAAAAAAATATTATTAATTTTGGACGAGGTTCAGTGTGGAATAGCAAGATCTGGTGACTTTTTTGCATTCGATAAATCTAAGGTAAAACCAGACATAGTTCCTATTGCCAAAGGAATAGGTGGGGGTTTTCCAATTGGAGCAGTTTTAATGAATAAAAAAGTTGCATCTAGTATGACTGCCGGCACACATGGATCAACTTTTGGAGGAAATCCATTAGCTATGTCCATTGGTAACACCGTGATGGAAATAGTCTCTAAAAAAAGTTTTTTAAAAAACGTTAAAGTTATATCGAAATACTTTTTTCAAAGTCTTAAAAAAATTAAAACTAAATACCCAAAAATTATTAAAGAAGTGAGAGGAAAAGGTTTGTTGATAGGGATTCAGCTTCATAATGACCCAGCGAAATTTATAAAAAAACTAATGGATAATAGATTGCTGACTATACGAGCTGCTGAAAATGTTGTTCGTATTCTACCTCCTTTAAACGTAAAGAAAAATGAAATAAATATTGCTCTTAAAATTATTTCTAAAGTATGCAAGGAATTAAAATAAAATGAAACATTTTATCAATTTAAAAGATATTCAATCTCAAGACCTCAGAAAAATTATAAAAGATGCAAAGAAAAGAAAAAATTTAAGAAAAAAATTGAATACATTAGAAGTCGATAAAGGATTACCATTAAAAGGCAAACTATTAATCCAGATGTTTGAGAAATCGAGTCTACGAACCAGATTAAGTTTTTATTTAGCTATTAGACAATTAGGAGGGGGCACCATCACACTGAGATCAAACGAACTTCATCTTGGACAGGGTGGAGAAAGTATTGCAGATACAGCTAAAATTCTGTCTACTTATGGAGATGGTTTTATGCTAAGAACAAATAATGATAAAAAAATCGAAACTTTCAAAAAATATCTGTCAATTCCAATTATTAATGGTCTAAGTCCTTCATCTCACCCGACACAAGTTTTATCAGATATATTCACAGTTGAAGAAATTAAGAAAAAACCTATTTCAAAATTAAATATTTGCTGGATTGGCGACTCAAATAATGTACTAAACAGTTTGATTGCAGCGTCTGTAAAACTATCGTTTAAGTTATGTATAGGTTGCCCAAAAAGATTTCAACCAAAACAAAATATTTTGCGCTGGGTAAATGAAAATAAAAAGAAAGTTTATATTTACAATGATGCTAAAAAAGCTGCAAGAAATGCAGATGTAATATTTTCTGACAAAGTTATATCTTTAAACGATAAGGTTAATAAAAAAAGTAAAATAAAAGAATTTAAAAATTTTAAAATTGATGAAAAATTATTTAATTTTGCAAAAAAAAATTGTATTTTTTTACATTGTTTGCCGCGAGGCGATGAAGTTTCAGACAAGATTTTTTTAGGAGATAAATCACACGTATGGCAACAAGCATCCAATAGAGTTCATATTCAAAAAAGCATATTACTTTATTGTTTTGGAAAATTACGGTAAAGGAAGGGGATTATTTGAATATTTATTTAAGTATAGTATTACAGAGGCTCTGTCCTTTTCTTTTCTTAAGCCCGCATAAGCCATTTTAGTTCCTTTAATCCATTTTTGCGGTTTTATTAAAAAGCCATTTAATTCCTCAAAAGACCATTTCTTATTATAATCTACTAAAGCTTTTGAATATTTATAATCCTGTACTGCTGCAATTTTTCTACCAACTACATTATAAAGCGCTGGTCCGATTTTATTGCCTCCACCAGCTTCAATTGAATGACAAGCAGAGCATTTTTTAAATATTTTTTCTCCATGAGCTATATCTCCTAAGGCCATAAGTGCTGAAATATCTACTTTTTCCTCAACTTTAGAATTTTTGACTCCACTTGATTTTTTAGCTTCGTCGTCGGGAATTTCAACCTTGTAAGCAGAGCTTTCTAATTTGTCCACTTTAAATATAACGTTAGACACTTTGCTAATACCTATAATTAGTAGTGCTACCAGTAGAATTGAGGCTATAATTTTATTTATCTCAAAAGAGTCCATTATCGTATATATTGTGCACGTATAACATGTTAATTGAAAAAAATACTAACTAAATGAAAAATTTGCGTCTCAAAGACGCACAAATTTTAAGATTATGTCTAAAACTATCATTTTAATACCATCAAGATTGAGTGCTACTCGCCTACCAAATAAGCCTTTACTAAAGATAAACAATTTATCAATAATTCAGCATGTTTATAAAAGAGCAAAAGAGTCAGGAGTTGGTGAAGTTTATGTGGCAACCGGAGATAAGGAAATTACTGATGAAATTATAAAAATAAAAGGTAAATTCATTTTGACCAAAAAAAAACACAAAACAGGTACAGATAGAATTTTTGAAGCTTATAAAAAAATAGAAAAAAAAATCAATTGTAAATATATAATTAATTTGCAGGGAGATGAACCATTTATAAATCCAAAAGATATAAGAAAATTAAATAAAATAATAATGAGAAACAAATCTAATATAGGGACAATAGCAACTAAGATAGAAAAAAGTCAATTAACAGATAAGAGCGTAGTAAAGGTAGCAACAGAAGATAACATTTTAAAAAGGGAAATATCTAAGGCTAAGAAATTCATGAGAAGCTGCAAGACCTTAAAAACAAGTAATATTTACAGCCATGTTGGTGTATATCAATTTAAAGTATCAATTCTAAAAAAATTTGTAAATTTAAGACAATCAAAAAATGAAATTAAGCACAGATTAGAACAGTTAAGAGCTATTGATAATGATATCGATATACACGTAGTTTACAGTAAAAATAAGTCCACAGGAATTGATACTGCACAGGATTATGTAGAAATAAAAAAAATTATAGAATATAAAATTTAAAAAAATGAAAATTGTTTATCAAGGATCACCCGGAGCTTATTCTCATCTCGCTGCAAAAAAAATTTACCCTAAAAGTAAATTTATATCGTGTAATACATTCGAAGATTGTTTCAAAAACTGTTTTGAAAATGAAGATTTTAAAACAATTATTCCTGTTGAAAATTCTATTGCTGGAAGAGTGGCTGATATTCAATACTTAATTAATAAATATAAATTGCAAATTTACGCAGAACACTTCCAAGAAATAAAACATAATTTAATGATATTAAAAGATAATAATATAAAAAATGTTAAATCAGTAAGATCTCATTCACAAGCAATCTCACAATGTCAAAAGTTAATTAATCTAAATAAATTTGAGCCTATAATAGCAGCAGATACCGCGGGAAGTGCAAAATATATAAGTGATAAAAAAATAATTAATGAGGCAGCTATCGCGTCAGAACTAGCTGCTAAAATCTACAATCTAAAAATTGTAAAAAAAAATATAGAGGATAATAGAAGTAATGTAACTAGGTTTTTAATTATGGGAAAAAAAAAATTGCACCCAGAATTTAAAAATAAAAACTATATTACAAGTTGTATTTTTAAGGTTAAAAATAAACCAGCTGCACTTTATAAATGCTTGGGTGGTTTTGCTACTAATAATGTTAATTTAAGTAAGTTAGAAAGTTTTTCTGACCAAAATAGTTTTGAGCAATATTTATTCATTTGTGATATGTATGGTCATATAGAAGACCCAAAAATTCAAAAATCTCTAGAAGAACTAGGTTTTCATACTGTTAATCTAGATATACTCGGCGTTTATGAAGCAAGCGAGTATAGAAATATCAAATAACTTAAAAACTTTTGTTGTAGACTAGAAATTATAACTGTTATAATAATTTGGGGCCAAGCAGGTGGTGTTACCATGAACTCCCCCAGGCTTGAAAAAGAGCAAGGGTAATGAGTATTTTCCAGGTTGGTTGGTCCCTTAAAATGAACATTAATAAAACAGTATTAGCTTTAAAATATAGACCTCAAGTTTTTGACGAATTGGTAGGTCAAAATATTATTGTAGAGGCAATAAAAAAATCAATTTCATTAAACAAAATTCCTAACGCATTTTTATTTACAGGTATAAGAGGCGTTGGAAAAACTACAATTGCAAGAATTTTAGCTAAATCTCTTAATTGTTTAGATCCAAAAAAAAATAATTGTTCAAATAATAAGTGCAATAATTGTAATCAAATTTCAGAGTCTAGACACATAGACGTTCTTGAGATGGATGCTGCCAGTAAAACAGGGGTAGATGATGTTAGAGATCTTATTGAGTTTTCAAGATATGGACCGACATCATCAAAATATAAAATATTCATAATTGATGAGGTACACATGCTGAGTAAGCAAGCATTTAATGCTTTGCTTAAAACTCTGGAGGAGCCACCTGAATATTTAAAATTTATTTTTGCAACTACAGAAGTCAATAAAATACCGATCACAGTACTCTCTAGATGTCAAAGGTTCGATTTAATGAGAATAAGTTATGATGAATTGCTAAACTTTCTAAAAAAAGTTATTTCATCAGAAAAAAAAATATTAAATGACGAAATATTAAAACTTATTGTTAGAATATCCGAAGGATCAGTTAGAGACTCTTTGTCTTTACTTGATAGAATATTACTTAGTTCTGAAGATGATGGGAGTAAATTAGATTTAAAATCAGCTCAAGAAATTTTTGGTTATTTTGACAAGAACTATATTTTAGATATTATTTATGAGCTATTGAAAGGTAATGAGGAAAAAGTTTTGGAATTATATAAAAATATTTATAATCAGGGTATAGAGCCAAAACTTTTTATAAATAATTTTCTTGAAATACTTTACTATTTAAAAAACCACAAAAATATAAACAATCTGAATTCGTCTTTAGAGCTTACAGAAACTGATATTAAAAGAGTTAAGGATTTAGCAAAGAAAGTCAATAATAAGACAATATTATTATTTTGGGAGTTCTCAGTAACCATACTAAACGAGATTAATTTAGTTTCAAATCAACACTTAGCAGTAGAAATGTTTTTAATTAGATTAATGTACTTAATTAAAGAAGATCCAAAAGAAATTAAAGATTTTGATAATTTAAATGATGAAAACAATAACAAAAAAAGTCAATTAATAGATAAAGATTATAAAAATAAATTAGAGGAAAACAACAATAACAAAACAGTCAATCAAATTAAGTTTTCATCACAAGAGCAAGAGAAAATGGAAATAGATGATCAAGAATTATCAAATAATACAAACATAAATTCCCTTTCTGAGTTAATATCAATTTGCACTTCAAAAAAAGAGATTAAGTTAAAATATGAATTAGAAAATAACGTAAATTTAATTAGTTTTAAGAATAAAAATATTGAAATTTCTTTTAATGAAAACTTGGATAATAATTTTATTAAAAATTTAACATCTAAACTATTAGATTGGACAGGTGAAAGATGGATTATTACGTTATCTAAAAAAATCGGTTCAAAAACAATAAAAGAGGTAAAAATACATAATAAAAATGGTGATTTAGAGGATTTAAAAAATTCTGATAAATATAAAAAAGCAAAAAGTTTATTTCCGGATCTTGAAATTGTTAATATAAAAAACTTGAAGGATGAAAAAAATGAATGATTTTAATAAAATTTTAGAGAGAGCAAAAGAAATAGAATCAAAGGTTAAAGAAAGCCAAGAAAAAATAAAAAATATTAAAGCAGAGGGTTCTTCTGGTGGAGGAGACGTAAAAATAGTTTTAAATGGTGACGGGGAAATTGAAAGTTTACATATCTCAGATAATATTTTTAAAGAGGATAAATCTTTATTAGAAGATTTAATAATTGCAGCGCACAATAATGCAAAAAACAATTTAAAATCCAAAACCTCTGATGAACTTTCTAAAGTCACAGGTGGTTTTGGTATACCTGGTTTTAAATGGCCATTATAAATTATGATGGAACTAAAAGAAATTGATGAACTAATAAAGGCTGTATCAAAATTTCCAGGATTAGGACCAAAGTCTGCCAAAAGGATAATTTTGAAACTTATAAATAACAAAAATGAGATTATGAAACCCACAATAAATGCTTTGGCAAATGTATATAAAAATATTTCAAGGTGCAATTATTGTGGCACATTAAAATCTTTAAAAGAAGAATGTAATGGATATGAAAATTGTAATAATTTACAAAAAAAATTTTCTAAAATTTGCGTAGTTGAAAATGTTGCAGACCAATGGAGTATAGAAAGTACAAACATTTTTAGTGGTTATTTCCACATTTTAGGTGGAACTATTTCTGGTACAATGGAAAAAAGTCAAAGAGTACTCATTGACTCACTTAAAGAAAGAGTAAAAAAACAAAAAATAGAAGAGGTTATTGTTGCAACAAGTGCAACAGTTGAGGGACAAACCACAGCTTTTTATATTGAAGAAACTCTTAAAAATGTAGATGTAAAAATTTCTAAGTTAGCACAAGGACTTCCAGTGGGTGGAGAAATTGAAAATTTAGATGACGGTACACTATTTTCAGCTTTCAAGAATAGGACCCAGCTTTAATTTTTTTAAATGTCTATTTGTGTGCAATAATGGTTCAGTATAACCAGATGGTTGGTCTTTACCTTTAAAAATTAAATCACATGCCGTTTTAAAAGCAATGGATTTGTTAAAATTTGGTGACATTTTTTCATAGCTTGGATCGTTTTTATTTTGATCATCCACTATT
>MDTB01129321.1_pt1 | contig 19702 bp, 17 predicted proteins | sample 811161 | NCBI WGS metagenome assembly MDTB01 (sample SAMN05326650, study PRJNA326480) | marine metagenome | isolation source: seawater | place: Mediterranean Sea | collected 2009 | reverse complement strand
GTTTTATTCTTCTAGATTCAGGTACCCTGTGACAATCATTGGAGTTCCAAATATGACTGAACCCATTAGCACTTCAAAATCATAACCATCGTAGAACATCACACCACCATAACCCATTATTAGCCCGAATCCAACCATTCCACTTCCAAAAATGAGACTTAATTTAGCTTGTTCAGAACCTTTAAGCCAAAACGCACCGCCAAACAAAACTACAGACCACATCATTGCAAATCCCCAAGAGAACAAATTTTCTTCTTGAACTGTATCAATTAATTTTTGATTATCTGCAATCTCGGGATCAATTTCATTTTCTAAGTAGGTACTTATTTCGTCATCATCAGTTACAGCTGAGACAACGTCCAATGAGAAACCAAGGGCATGGAGTGATGCAAAAAGGATCATCCAAACGGCGGGCTTACGAAGAGTTGCCATTATGTCCATAAGTCTTTATTCCTTGTTAACTAATTCTTGAAAGTTACCGTGAATTATTCCACTTAATGCAGTCATTCCCCATAAAATTAGAGGAGGAATGCTATTGCCAAGTTCAAATGTCCAAGTTTCGCCTTCATAGTCAAGTGTGTATCCTTGAGAAATACAGATTATAAACCAAACCCAAATTGGACCTGCTATTACTGTTGCCAATCTAGCTTGATGTAAACCTTCTGTGAAAAATGCAGCATAAAGCATGGTAAAAGTCGTAAGTAAAAACCACCCTGAAATTATGACTTGAGTTTCGTTACCCATGTCAAGTTGACTCAAAACTCCTCCTCCTGCATGCATTATTCCTGTAATTATTAGCCAAGCTTTTGGATTCAATATTGTTTTTATGTCCATAGATTTTGCCTCCTTATCCATTACTCCTGCATGTGCCTATAACCAGAATAGATTAATATGCCTAATATTGCAAAAGGTGGAATTATCCATTCAATTGTTGGGCTAGTGTAATCAGTAGTTCTCATAAAAGCGAAAAAGCCAAGGAAAAAGGCTAACATTACACAACCTGAATAAAATGCCATTACGGCTCTATTTTTATCATCTAAAACTAAAGCTGCAGTTATACACAACAAACCAAGAGGCATGATGAAAACTCCCCATATTTGTTCATAAGTTTCTGCTATATTTTTAGATTCTGCCGAAATTTCTGTACCCCAAGCACTTTCTGCCCAAGCTTCAGAATTTATGTTTGTATCTATTCCGCCAATTATAGCAAATATGCCTACGACTATCATTATGGTTTGCGGGTCAAAGTTCTTAAATTTTTCTAGTATGCTCATATTTTGCCTCACAGTGGTTGTGTAACGAAGTTTGCAATTAATAGAACAACTAGGAAAGCAGCAGATACAGCAGGATACATTTTGTAGAAGAAATCATCATTATTTGAAAAATCTTCTCCTGCAAAAGTCATGCCGTCTTCCACGCCTTCTTCTCGCATCTTATAATATGCAAAAATATTCAAGAGCATCACAATGGCACTAACTACAATATTTGAGGTGGCCGTGCTCGTATCTACTTCATATGTGCCTGCGTTATCTCCTTCAGGAATTATTTGGTCATTAGTTATTAGATTTCCAACTATTACAGACAATGCGAAAAATGTAATTCCGAAGAGTAAAATGTGAGCGGCTGCCCAGTTATTTTTGGCTCCATTTGTCAATAAGATTAATCCCATTGAAACATAAATGACAAAGAATGCTGCCAATACTCGATAATTTACGGGGGATGTAGCAATTGGATCTGTCCAGTAACTTCCTTCTTCAAAGCCAGGAATTAGTGTAGATCCTTCTCCACCAGCATATCCATCAGCGAAAAAGAAATGATTTATAGTGTATAAGGTACCAATAATGGAAGAGGCTATTACTGCGTATTTAGCTTCATTATTCAATTTAATTCCCATATTGAAAGATAAGCCTTCATCGACTCCTTCTTCCTTAAGTAAAAAATAAGCGGCAGCATACAATCCTAATCCTGTAAGTGTAGCAAATAGTGGATTACTAGTAGCAGATTCGTAATTACCTTGGAATGGTGGTGCTAGTACGATTGCTAAGCAGGTGAACCCAGCTATAGTTGGTATCATGATGGTCCATTTTCCTCGGGCCCCTTCGTTCAAAATAAGGGCAGTACCCATAATGGTTCCAAACATTAAAGTTCCAGCAACGTATAACGTTCCGGCACCTCTACCATAAGATTCATGACTTGGATCTGCACCATTAGGAATTAGCGCAAAACAGTCTCCATCACCGTTTATGACAGAACACGATGAAAAGAATATGAAGTTTATTGAGTAAAGCAATCCTATTAGGAATGACAAACTCAGACAAACTTTAGCCGGCATTGATTTTATGTTGTCAAACATAAATCTTAGTCTAGAATACATTACTTAAATATATTGCACTGCAAATATATATTCAATTTCTCTTCTTATGTCTTTTACTTGCCTTTCTACCTTGTTTCCAGTTAGGTCGTTTTTTACCTTTGGAATAGGGTGCTTTTTTACCTTTGGAATAGGGCCCTTTTCTACCTTTGAAATAAGGCTGTTTTTTCTTAGATCCCTCTTCATCGTTCTTGGGTTTATTAGGTCCACCGTATTTTTTTGGTGATCCATCTTCATTAGTTGTCAAACCTTTTCCGCCATAGGTAGGTTTTTTCCTTCTACGTGGTCTATCCTCTTCTCTCGGAAATCGCTTTTTATTTCCTTGATTTTTATTCTTATTTCGAAATTTATTTCGCCCTTTATTCTTCCTGAAGAACGAAGCATTTTCAACTTGCTTCTCCACTTTTCTTTGAGCAGAAGGTTCCTCACTTTTTTTGGATTTCCCTCTAAATCGAGATCGTCCTCTTCTTCTCCTTCTATTATTATTAGCCAAAGGACTTTGCATTCTTCTAGGTCTCTTTGGAGGATCGTATTTTACGCGTTCAGGTAATTTATCAAAATCAGGAGAAATAAAGTTGACTTTAATTCCAACTTGTCTTTGAATTTTGTTAAAATCACGCTTTTGAGGCTTTTGAACAAGTGAAATGACAGAACCATGCGCCCCAGCTCTTGCAGTTCTTCCGCTACGATGCTTGTAGGCTTTTCCATTCTCTGGTGGGTCATAGTGAACAACACATTGAACACCTTCCACATCTATTCCTCGTGCAGCTACATCAGTTGCAACTAGCGCTACACATTCTCCATAGATGAATTGGTTCATTGCTTTGTCACGCTGGTTTTGAGACAAACCTCCGTGAATTACAGCAACTCTCAAATTTTCAGCTCTTAATTCCTTCCCAACTCGATCTACACCTCTGCGAGTACGACAGAAGATCATACTTCTTCCACCTTTCTTTACAGCATCCGCAGTCAATTTAGATTTTCTAGTGTTCGGCATTAACCAAAAGAAATGTTTCATACTTTCCATTGATATTTCTTTTGGACCAACTTCAATTTTGACTGGTTTACGTTGGTATTTTTTGACTAAAGTTGCAACCTCATCATCTAATGTTGCACTAAACAAAATAGTTTGACGAGTTTTAGAGCAGTTATCCAAAATATGGCATACTGGATCAATAAAACCCATGTCAGCCATTCGATCAGCTTCGTCGAGAACTGCCATATTAACGTCGTCTAAGTGAATACTTCCATTCTCCATTAAGTCAATTAATCTTCCAGGAGTTGCTACAACAATATCGACGCCTTTCGAAAGAGCTTGTTTTTGTTTAGTATATGAGACTCCTCCGTAGATAGCTATTACTCCCAAATCAACTTTTTTTGCTAATGGCTTTAAAACATTACTAATTTGCTCAGCCAATTCTCTAGTTGGCGTTACAATTAGAGCTGTAGGATAATGCGGGTGTGCAGGTTTACAATTTGTAATAATTGGTAAACCGAATGATAAAGTCTTTCCAGATCCGGTCGGAGCTCTACAGCATACATCATTTCCATCTAGTATACTGGGTATAGATTTGGCTTGAACCTCAAATGGTTCCTTAATGCCTTGTTCTTTCAGGACATTAACGACAGGTGGCACTATGCCGAGTTTTGCAAAACTCAAATTAGTGACGTCCCGAAAAATCTTCCATGCTTCGCGACGAAGCGCCCTCTATATTATATGAGCAGAGGGCGATTTTCGTCTAAATTATTTGATTGTGGGCTAAAATCTTACATAAGAGTTACTGAACCAATAACATCTCCAGTAGGATCAAACATAAGATCAAATATCCAGTTATCTGCGGCTGGGCCGTTTATGTATTCACCCAATCCGTAGATCTCGAAGCTATCTCCAGGAGAAAGATCTCCACTCATATCAAAATCATAGAAGTGAACTGGGAATTCAGAGCCATCATCATCATAGACGTTGCTTGCTCTATCTATTAATTCTTCTTCGTCACCAGCATAACTAGTATCAATTCCATACGCTTCTCCGTTAATCATTTGCATTGCGACTTCACCAAAGCCGTTACCGCCTACATACACTGATCCAGTATCATCTTTTAGGAAAAAGCTCAAGTCAACTAAATCGAGATCTTCTGAAACTTTAATTACGTCCACATGATATAATCCTGAACTATCTTCCATTACAAACATAGTTACAGTAGGTACGCCACCCCAATAAACGTCACAAACATCAAAATCTTCTTCAATAAGGGCATATTCATTTGAAGCTAAATTTCCGTCATTATCTTCTACTTTTACAGTTACAGTTTGATTCACATGTTGGAGATCATAGCATAGATCTACAATTACTGAAGTATAGTAAAGAGGATAGCAATCATATTCAGCCGTAAAAGTTGAATTTTCGGTTATCACCATACCGTATCCACATTCGTCACTGAAAAACCCTTCGCCTCCGGTAGTTTCTAAAGAGTAAGATCTAATGAAACCATTAGAATCATACATGGCAGCAACAAGATAAAAATATTCATAATCCTGAATAATTCCTAAGAATTCAACCTCTGGCGCTCCAGTTTCATCTTCACTTCCCACAGGCTCAATAGTCTCTTCCTCGGAGGTGTCTTCTTCAGTGGTTTCTTCCTCAGCTTCTGTTAAGTCTAAGTCTTCATCACCAATACATCCTGTAAAAGATGCAGCTAGCAAAAATATCGCAAAAAAGTAGGCTTTGCTCATATTTACCTATTTTTAGTAAGCATTATAACTATATCTTATAATTTTTAGATTAATTTACTGTAGACAAAACTACAAGAATAATTCAACTAAGGCTCCTTCTTATCATAATTCACTGCATTTGTTATAATTTCTAGTCAAACTATAGACAAGCTCAGTAAAAGAGCTTATGAATTATACGTATCGTCCCCGAGAAAGCTATAGTATAAGATACAACAACCAAAAAGAATAAAGGTTCGAAAGATGCTTGAATAATGAACCGAATTAGCGCTCCAACGGCAATAGCTGAAACCCAAACACGCAGGCTTTTGACATATTCAGGATTATTGTCTACAGTTATGAAACCAATTCGGTACAATAAGCCCATAATTAGTGTAATTGAAACCAAAAAAGGCAACAGAATTTCAATAAAACTTCCTTCAGAGTTATGGGTTTCTCTTCCTTGATTTACAAAAAAGAGCAGAAGTCCAAAGTCCCCAATGAAAAATTTAACGTTCATTTAATTGTTCGCCGTAATAAAATCAGCAATGTGTTCTCCAATTGCTTTGTGTCCTTCTTCAGAAGGATGTACTAAATCGTCACTATAGTAGTCCGGAGTTTCCTCAGGACTCATAATATCTTTCAAACTTATGAAATAAACGCCATCATTTGCTTCAGCGAATTCTTTGTATCTGTCGTTCAGAATTTCTATTTCAAGTACCACGCCTTCGAATTCAGATCCTTCTGGTACGCTATAATATCCCAAAATGACAACTTTACTTCCATCCTCTTTTACTTCATTGATTAAATCAGGTATGAGGCCTTTGTTATCATCAGTTATAATTTCATCTAATTTTTCGTCACATTCTTCATCATCGTCTTCACTACAGTAAGCCATTGCGTCATTCCCTCCACCGTCAACAATAGTCCATTCCCAATCTCCTGACACATATTGGCTAGGAATTCCATCTTCTCCTATAACGGTCGCTCCGGGGATCGCATGGTCTGTAACCCTAAGGTTTAGTTGTAAACTCATAAATCCGGAAATACTTGCACAACCGTCAGCATCAGAACCAAAAACCGAGTCTCCAACTAGTTGGATATTCGCATCTTCCATTTCCTCGATTTCAGGACAATAACCTTCATCGAAGAGAAAAAAGTAAGCAGGTACTGCCAATATCAGCAAAACTATAGGGACTGCATACCATTTGTTCATAATTTACCTTAATTGAGAGCGTTTATTGTATCTATCGCTTTTCGAGTTTCCTTAACATCATGAACTCTTAGAAAATCAATTCCGCCAGTAACTCCCATAATTGCTGCAGATAAGCTGCCTGTTAATCGGTCACCTTTCTCATTTCCTGTCATCATAGCTATGAACGATTTTCTACTTGCACCTAGCAAAACACCACCAGCCATTCCTTTGAATTCACTCAATCTTCCCAACAGTTCTAAATTATGTTTTAAATTTTTACCAAATCCTATGCCAGGGTCAACAATGATGTCAGAACGTTTGATTCCAGCCTTTTCAGCAGCTTTTATTCGCTCTTCTAGCCATTCTTTGATATCTTCTACTACATCATCATAGTGAGGGTGCTTTTGCATATTCTCAGGAGTTCCCTGCATATGCATTATTATTACTGGAACATTCATTTCAGCAACTACTGAAATCATGTCTTCATTTCGCAAGCCACCAACATCATTTACAATACATGCACCAGCTTTCACTGCTTTTTTGGCAACTTCAGCTTTTTGAGTATCAATTGAAATCGGAACATCATAGTTTTCTGAAACATACTCAATGGCTGGAATCACTCTTTCCAATTCTTCTTCTGCAGTTACTGGTTTAGATCCTGGTCTAGTCGATTCCCCTCCAATATCTATGATTTCGGCACCTTCGTTTATCATAGCATCTACTCGTTTCTGAGTATCAACTAAATCAAAATGTTGTCCGCCATCATAAAAACTGTCAGGCGTGACGTTTAAGATTCCCATAATATGGCATTTGCCATCTAACTCTAATTTACCTAATTTGAGGCTCATTCACGTATTACAAATTGAGAGCTACACATTGGACATCCAACTTGAATCGGTCTTTGAGTTGTCGTTATCGAGATTAACCCGTTACAATTAGGACAATTTAATTCCAGAGGCCCAGGCGTAACATCTTCAAACATTTCTTCGAAATCGTCACCACCGCCACCCATTCGTCTCAATCCCATAGCTAATCCAGCTAATGCTATGACGGCAACTCCTGCAATACCTGCGAGCATGGTTGTACTGTAGCCATCTTCTTCACCATCTCCTCTATTGACGCCACTGTCGCTAACAGTTACAGTAGCTTGCCAAGTAGCAAAACCGCCTCTTTCATCAGTAACAGTCAAAATGGCAATATAGGTTCCAGGGGTGTTGTATATTTTATTGAAAGTTTTAGCATTTTTATCGCCTAGAAGATTGATTGAAAATCCTTGACCATTTACAATACTCCAAGAATATTCTAGTTTGCTATCATCACCATCAGGGTCGTATGAACTAGCTCCAGAATAGGTAATTTCCTCTCCAGTTTTTGCAGATTTTAGAATATCACTAAAAATTCCTTGACCATTAATGAAAATTCCAGCTTCAGCTTTAGCAACAGGATCTATATTTTCAGGCAGATAAATTCGAATCGGAATTAATGGAGACCAACTACTTGCCAATACATCATCAGCTCCAGTTTCATCGATTTCTCGAGCCATTAATTGTGCGCTGAATATTTTTTCATCAAATAGTTCAGGCAAGGTATAGTTGTATCCATTTCTTGTAACTTGACTATCGATTATTTCTAGTAAGAACAAACCTTCACCGAGGTTTAGGTTAGCAATAGCTGCGTTAGAACCATTCATTAATCTGAAAATTCTATTTATTCCAAATTCATTTCGTAATACTTCCTCACCACTATCTAACTGCAGTTCACCACCATTAGAACCCATGAAGAAAGCATTACTGTATAATCGAACAGTTTGCCCTTCTTTCACCCAATCAGAGAAAACATTATCTCCGAAATTAAATCGATATTCTAATTCAGCACGAGAGTCAGGATCATATGAATCACTTACGTCAAATGTTATGAAGGCCCCATCTGAAGCTTCAGTTACATTAGATTGTAATATTGCAACAGGTTGAGTATTTGCTTTAACTTCTACTGTAACAACTTGTTGAATAGATTCTTTTCTCCTTTCATCTCTTGTCTGCACTAATATTTCTTTTTCACCAGGCGTAGAGAAGCTTAGATCCCAGGTATAATCTGAAACCCATGTAGTCCAACCGTCGTCGAAATAGTATCTGTAAGTTAAATCTGCATCCCCATCGGCCCGATCCATTTCACCATCTGTAGTCTCATTATCATATGAATTGCCAGCATCCACACGAGCAGATTCATCTACCCAGAGAACTGCTTTGTCAATACTTGCATCGATAACGGGCCTATCATTTGGAATTTCTTCTATTTCTAAAATGGTATAATCTTTATTGTTACTAAATCGAGTCTCTTGTCTAGGTTGATTTGTATCTTCCGCCAGACCATAGATTTCATGATAACCTGGAGTAGTTTGAATACCGTACCAAATAATTTCAAAAGACGCAGATTCTCCATTACTTAGGGCTTTACATCCTTCACGTTGATCGTCTTCGGTTGCATCACAGCTAAATTCAGTTATTTTCTTTCCACCAGCATCAGGATCGCCATCATATATCTTCACTCTCCATTTAGTGGTATCAGCACCGCCATAATTTACGATGCTTAAATTGATAGTAATATCTTCATCCTCATCAGGGTTTTCTGGAAGATAAGTAATTTCACTTCCTTCAATAGCTAAATCAGGTTTATTGGTTTGACCTTCAGTTGTGAATAACCAAAGATAAGCATCACTTCCCACAGCCATTTCCATAGCTCCATCATTATCTGCATTTCCGATAGCTATACCGCCATAATGTCCCGCTCTGTTAGATAAAGCACTGGTTTTTGCTTCAAAAGTTCCAGGCTCTATTCCATCATAAATGAATAATTCTCCTCCAGAAGTTCCGTAAATTAATTCAGCTTCTCCATCGCTATCAAAATCTCCAACTTCGATACCCCAAACAGAGTTACTATCGACATCTTTTGAATAATCTTCAGCATGAGACTCTCCGTCGTAAATTATCAAGCGTGGCTTATCTTCACCTTTCTCGCCGGTGCCGACAATGATTTCTTCAGCTCCATCACCGTTCAAATCTCCAACATCAATCCCATAGGCAGTATACCTTGCAGTATTCATAATCGAACCATCCAAGGAATAACTTCCACCAGTTCTTTGGTAAACTCTTACTTCAGCATTAGCTTGTGAGCCTTCTCTGTTATCCCCTCCAGTTCCTATAACAATTTCGTTATCCCCATCGTTATCAGGATCACCACTATCTATTCCTCCAACAATTTGACCAAGATCTCCCGAAGTCCATTCTTGAGAAAAGCTAGATCCGCTGTATCCCCAAACTTTGACAGCCCCATGTAATTCAGTAGTTCCTGAGGTAGCCTCAATAATTTCTAAATATCCTGTAGCAATTCCAATTTCAGGATGGTTGGTTCCATCTAATTCAGAAATAGTCAATCCTAAAGAAGCGTCAATATTGCCACTTTTGAAAGCTTCAGTAAAGCCATCTCCACTTCTTTCAAAAACATAAAAATATCCTTCACCACCGTCTCCTTCCTCACCTTTCGGTTCTCCAGGAATTCCAGTAGATACTGCAATATCATTATTTCCATCACTATCTAAATCCCCTATTGCAATTCCGATAGGAATTTTATCTAATTTCGGACTCACCCATTGAGTTTCATAAGTAGCCCCATCGAAGACATAAATTCTTCCAGAACTAGAGCCAACGACAATTTCTAAGTTATCATCATCATCTAGATTGGCCATGTCTACACCATAATTACTTCCACCTTCTAGTGTGGCCAATAAATTATCATTTTCACCAGCTTCGCTCGTCCATACTAAGTCATGATTCGTTTGAGAAGTTACTTCCCAAGCCCTTACTATTCCAGCATCGCTTCCGTGAACAATCCAAGGGTCGTCATGTCCATTCATAGAGATAGTTACTCCACCTCCAGTGTTCATTGGAAATCCACCACTCCATTCTTGGTAAGTAGTCAAACTGGAACCAGCTAATCCCATAATTCGTATGTTACCACTTCCATCGGCCACAACCAATTCTTCATTACTGTTTCCAAATAAATTTTCACTTGCTAAGCCGTATCCGCTTTTCACGTCATTATCACTAACACGGTCATCACGATCTCCATCAATAAAAACAGTTATTTTCGATTGCTGAGGAACAATTAATTCATCAATTCCGTTTCCATCCAAATCAGCCGCATGTAAACTGTAACACAAACTATCAGCACCACTGCTCCCATCCATGTCATATTTCCATTGCATCTCTTCGGTTTGACCGTCAAAAACTGCAACCCATCCCTGTTTACTTCCAACAGCTACTTCTGTAGCCTCGTCATCATCAAATTGCCCAAATGTTAAACCCCAAGTATTCTCTAAGTTGCCGCCGCTTGTTTTAGCTCCAAGATCTACATACCATTCGGCTTCATCATAAGTGATATCTCTACCAACATAAATTTCGGGTTTATCAGTATCTACAACCCATAAGAATCCACGATCTCCACTCATTGCCAATTCAGCTTTTTCGTCACCATCTAAATCACCCATTGCGATTCCATAGGGCCATCCTTCAGTCCATTGAGTGTGTGACCATGATACTCCAGAGGACCAGTTTGTTTCAGCGAGAAGAGAAATTCCGTCGATAATTTTTACTTTTCCAGAATCAGCATTCCAGTTGTAACCTATTGCAATTTCTAATTGTGGATCATCGTCAATTTGTGCGATTTCCATTCCCTTTACGGGGCCACCCATATCTACAGTATGGAATGTTTCAAACCATCCTTCATTAGTAGAATCCCAATCTAAAATGTGAACATATCCTTGGGAATTACCAAAGATTAATTCATCTTCACCATCGATGTCGATATCTGCACTTTTAATTGAATTCAAAGCGCCAACACCAGTCCCTATTCCAGTATGCCATTTCTCGCTTAAGTAACCCGTATCCGTATCTGTTCTAGCATCATTTGCAGCTTCAACATTTATTCCGGAGGAAACGGCAGAAATCAAAAAGACGATAGCCAATGCTACGGCTTTTACTGGATTCATGTTAGTAATGGGAAAGCGTAACTATATCAAGGTTTTGACATAATGTCTAAGACATTATGGTTTATTCGTTTGACAGTTCTTCAATTATTGCTTCTTTAATTTCACTTTGTTCCATTCCTGCAGTATCAATCCCTAACCTTTCAGCAGAAGAACGTACCTTATCTTTTTTAGGTAATTTTTTGCCATCTAAATTAGTATAACCACGAAATTCACGGTATGTTCGGCCTAGTGCTTTAGCACCTTCAGTCATTTTTTGAGGACCGAGAAAAGTCCATGCTAAGAATAAAATAACTACTAGTTCAAGTAATCCAGGACCGTTCATTAGCTTGTCAAAGCCTGTTCCAAATAAGCCTTAAGCTCATTTTGGTTTTCGGCATTAATTCCAAAATATTCCATGAAGGCTTCAGTTACACTTAATTCAAAACTTCGACCTTTTCTTTCACGTTGAACCATTCCCAATTCAACTAATTCACCAACATGTTCATAGACTTTATCGCCTAATTTTTGTTTTAATTCTTTTTGCATCATTGGTTGTTCATGAGCTATTAGTGCTAAAGTTCTCAAAAGATACGAAGGAATTTCTTGAGGCGCTAATCGTCTTCCATATTCAACAGCTTCGGTCTTCAATTGTAGTGCGTATTTGTGGCCTAATCTTACAATTTCTAAAGCACCTTCTCTATGTTTGTAAAGTTCAACTACAGAGTCCAATGCCCCTATTGCTTTATTTCTAGACAATCCCGTAGCTTCAGCCACTTCTGTAGCATCTAAAGCTCTACCTGCAGAAAATAATGCAGCTTCAACAGCCATTAACTCGTTCATCCTGCACTCTCCAAATTTTTAACATAAATATTGTGATCTTTTAGATTTTTTTGTATAATATCGATACGTCCTTCTCTGGCTAAAAATAAAGAACCAACAAAAGTACGAACAACACTTGCTTTTTCAGGTCTATCAAGTAAGTCTCCAATAGGTATTGGTTTTCCATTGAATTCATTTATTCTCTGCCAAACCTTTTCTTTGTATTGGCTTGGATCATCATTGTGTAATTTTTCACCCAATCTTTCAGCCACTTCATTCAATACAGATTGACGGGCTTCTCTTAATTTCTTTCTTCTTTCTAATCTTTCCTTGCGCTCAGCTTCCATATTTTGGGCGTCTTCTAAAGCCCCTACTAATTCCATCAAGGTAACACGTCTTTCGCCTTGGAACAACACACTTTCATCGATTGGAGGTTCTACACTGTCTTCTAATTGCTCAGCATAAGTTGGTTCCCATCCAAAATCAAAATCAACCCATTCAGGTTGTGGTTCAGGTATTGGTTCAGTTGCTTCGATTGCCCCGTTTGCTCTTAATTTGAGAACGTCCCAAGCCCAGCTAAGAACTGAACCTGCCAATGGCAAGTCTAAATCATCTTCTTTGATGGCATACTTTTGGTATTCCTGGATAGTATGTTTGAGATCTAAAGACCAAGGATCTAAGCCATGGTCTTTCACAAGCATAAAGAGAAGTGTAACACTTCGAGTGAATGGATCTTCTATGGTCGATACTTCAGCAGTTGTTCCAGCCCCTGATGCAATTTCGATGTATTGGTCAATTTTATCAGAATCTACACCTATCATTGCTTTATGGAATAACAAATGATTTATGACTTGACTCAAGCACCCACCTCTGCTTCAACAGGTAAAGAAGATAAGAAAGTTTCAACATCTCTAATTTGGTGTAATTGTGATACCCCATCATCGCCCATAAAGACTCCAATTACATTATCAGATTCTCTAAGAGCTGCATGATGCAAACTAACAACTAAGAATTGAGCAGCATTTGCTTGTAATGCAATAGCCCTTCCGATATGTTCTGTATTAACTCCATCCAAATTTTGATCAGGTTCATCTAACAAGTAGAATGGACTTGGATCATAACTTTGAATTGCGAAGATAAAAGCCATTGAAACTAATGATTTTTCTCCACCAGACAAAGCTTCCACAGGATATAATTTCTTACGAGGCATTCTTGCTTTTATTGTGACTCCACCTTCAAATGGAGACTTTTCATTTTCTAAAACAAGCCATGCTTCACCACCGCCAGTAATTTCTTTGAAAGATGTTTTGAAACTTTCACTTATGCTATTGTACACTCCCATAAACTTAGTTTCTTTTTTATTCGAAATCTTAGTTTCAAGAGTGTCTAGACGTCTAACCTCATCATTCAATTGTCTTTTATGCTTCTTAATTTCATCGAATCTTTCAGCTTCCTGTCTGTAGTGATCCAAGGATAACATATTGACATTTCCAAGCCTATTTCGACTACGGTCTAATGACTCTTTATCGGATTCTAATTTCTCTCTACTTGGTACAGTTTGTGGAGTCTTTGTCTTTTCTGGAATGCGAGCCTTTGCTTCTACTAATTTAGGTTCTCTAGTTGCTATTTCCACTTTCAAATCATTCATAGCATGCTTACGGCTTCTCCGTAGTTCTTGTTTAGTAGAAAATTCGCTTCTTAAATTCGTCAATAAATCATGTAACTCATCGCGCTCATCTCTCAAACCCTTTAGCTCTTTGAATTTTTCTTGCTCTTCTTTCCGAAGGGCTTTTAGATTTTTATCTAGTTCTTTTGCATTTTGGGTTTCAAGTTTACGTTTTCCTTGAACTTCCTTTTGTTCATTTTGATTGAGCTCTAAATCTCCCTTTAATCTTCCGACTTCTGATTTCATAGCGTCCACTTTTGCGTCTAGCGACGCCAGAATGGCTTGTTCAGTAGCTAATTCTTCTCTACTTTGATCTAAACTAATTTGCATTTCAGCAATAATCTTAGAAGATTTTCCACTAGCTACAGCTTGTAAAGTTTCAGTAGCCTTACCGATTCGTTTTGCACTCTTTTCAATATCCTTTTCTAGTTTTTCTAATAAATTACTTCTTTCAACAATTTCCCCTTGTAGGGCCTCAATAACACCTTCACGAATTTTCACAGCTTCATTAGCTTCATCAAGACGTTTCTTTACTTCTTCAGCTCTTCCATCATAGTCTGTAACTCTGGTTTGGAAGGCTGCAGTTTGGCTTTCTAGTTCTTGTCTAGCTGTTGCTAATTTTCCAGCTTCCTCTAATAATTCTCCAAGTTGTGAGGAAAGTTGTAATTTTTCAGTATCTAATGATTTTATTTGAGTTCTTAATTCATCAATATTATCTCTTTCAGATGTGCCAAAGTGAATTCCAGTTCTTGGTGCAGCCCCTCCAACCATCGCACCTCCAGCTTCTAGAACTTCTCCCTCAAGAGTAACCATGCGCCCTTTTCCAAGGTGACGCCTAGCTTCCGTCAATGTTTTCATTATGACTGTGTCACCAAATACATTTCCAAAAACGTCTTTGTATCTATTATCAAACTTAACTAAATCTTGTGCAAATCCTAGAGCTTCTTCTTTTTTTGATATCAGCAACGCATGAGCGCTTGGTTTGTATGAATGAACTTTGTTAAGTGGTAAGAATCGAACTCTTCCAATATTATTTTTCTTTAAGAAATCAATAGCGGCCGCAGCAGCACCATCATCTTCAGTTACAATTGATTGTAATCGTGCACCTGCAGCTACCTCTAACGCAGTCGCATATTTTTCATCAACTCTTCCCAATTCAGCTATTGTTCCAATAATTCCTCGTAATTGTCCATTGTCTCTGCATTGTAATAGAGACTGAACTCCTTTTGCATATCCTCCAAATTCCTCTCTCGCTCTTTGAGCTGCTTCTTGAGATGCTAATTTCATTGAATCATTTCTAAGGTCAGCTTCAATTTTGGATATTTTTTTCTGGTGGGCTTCGATTGTTCTAAGAGCTAAACCGTGTTTTTCCTTAATTTTTTCTAAGTTCTTTGCAGCAGACTTGTTACCAACTTCTAAGTCTTTAAGTTGGAAATCAGCTTCTTTTGCATCAGTTTCAATTGATTCAAACCATTGTTTAGACCTAACTAATTGTTCTTCAGCATTCTTCAATTGGATTTCTAATTGTTCTTTTTCACCCTCAAGCCGATGCCGTTGCATTTCTAGTTCTCCAGCATCTTTTCTTAATTCTTCCAAATTTTCGCGTTGCGAAGATACAACTTCAGAATCGTCTGCAGCAGTACCTTCCAATTCATTTAATCTTATAATTTTTGCAGCAACTTTACTATCTAATTTTTTGACTTTCTTTTTTCCTTTATCTAAATCAGAAGTCAAATTCTTCAATTCTTTTGATGAATGTTTATAATCAGAGTTTAATCGTTTTCTTTCATTTTCTAATGATTCTAGCTCTTCACGAGCACTTTCAGAATTCCTTTCTGCCAGAGCGTGGGCAACTCTTGTTTTATCTAGTTCTTCTTGTAATTCTCTAGCTTTATTTCCGCCGGAAACGGCGATATTATTTTCAACATCTCCAAATTTCGTTTGAGCTTTTTCAATTTCAGCTTTTCTTTTGATCTGTTCCTTTTCTAATTTTTCTAATTCTTTGGTATAAGTTTCAACAACTTCCCTTCTAGATTCAATCTCAGCCTCATAATCGAAAACAGTTCTAAATTTGAGTAACATTTCATTTTCTTTAATTTCTTCTATTATCTTCTCTAACTTTTCTGCAGATTCTTTTTCTCTTTCCAGTTGTGCTAAGGTTCTTTTAGATTCTTTGGCACGTTCTTTCAATAAAGTTAAATCAGCTTCTACCGAATTACGTGCACTTCTTGTGCTTCTAAGTCTAGTATCATAAGCAGTAATTCCAGCCACATCTTCTATCTTTCTTCTTCTTTCAGTACCAGACATCAACGAGGTTTGAATTACGTCTCCCTGTTGAATAATATTGTAACCTGTGGCATAGAGTCCTGCTCTTGAAAAAAGAGCTTCAAATTCACCTGCAGTTGATTTTACTCCGTCAAGTAAATAATAGGTAACTGTATCTTTTCCTCTTAAACGAATTCCTTTAGTAAATGTTACTTGATCTTTTTCAATAGCTAAAAAACGGTCGCTATTATCAAAAACCATTGAAACTTTGCATGCTTTCGGTCCGGTTTTTTTCTTACTCCCTTCCTGAAATCCGTGTATAAGTTGTTTTAATTTTCTAGCTCTAAGTAATTTTGTAGAGCGTGAACCAAGTATGAATAGTATAGCATCAGTTATGTTTGATTTACCAGAACCATTTGGTCCAGTTATGCAAGTAAACCCGGGTCCGAGAGGGACGGTAACGTGGCCTTTGAAAGATTTAAAATTCTCGAACTCAAGTTCGAGAAGCCTCAATCAGAAGGCCTCCAATTGAGCTTGGCGGGGTGAAAGCCGCATAGATTCTTTGCCGCCCTCAACGCTAGGCCCATGTTGCCTTTTGTACGCTTTCCAGAAACTTTTGATAAGCTTTGTTCGATCCCCACGGTCGCCTGCTACTAAACCGGATAAATAAGTTGAACGGTCCTCTTTCATCCATGCCGTAGCAGATAATCCCGCACGAATTAGCATTCCATCTAGTATTAATCTACCAACTAAGCCGTTACCAGATTCGAAGGGCCTAACTTGTTGAAATCGGTGATGGAATAATACTGCTCTTTCAAAGGGATGTAGGGGCGAAGGATCGTGCCACCATTGCAACAAACCTTCCAATTCATCTTCAATTAAGATAGAGGGAGGAGGCATGAAAGCAGAGCCTGGTAAGCTTGCAGAGGTCTCTCTGAGTATTCCACCTTTTCCCGTACCTTCAAATAAATCTTGATGTAATTTTAAAATAGTTCTTTTGTCAAGTCTAGCAACTCGATCTGCAATTTCATCATGTAATCTTCTAAGCGCTAATGCTTCTAAAACCTTTGAAAGCGATACTCCTGTTGGAGCTCTATCTTGTTCGAAAATAGATTGTACATTATCGATAGATAACGGAGCAGAAGAAAGAGCCATATTTCCATTTACATTTAATACGCTATTTCTTGCGTTAGCAACACTTCTTTGTTCTGGAGATTCTAACCTGTGCAGTGCTCGATTAAGAAATCTCATTCTTTCCAATCCTAGTAAAGCTGATTTGTCTAGGTAAGGTGTCCTGTAAGTTTCAGAAGACATTATTGCCATTCTTTCAATTGCAGCTAATTCTAAATCTATGGTATGTTGTTGTTTTAGTTGTTCTAATTCAGTCTCGTTCGGTTCATCTGAACCGAGGTATTGCTGTACCTTTTCGACGCGACCATCATATTTGAAAGATTTAACGAGATAATAGTATTGTTGACCTCGTGTTGTCTTTCTTGTTAGATATACCATTGTAATGCACTGCATTGGTTCCACCTTTTAAAGTTTTTCTACAGAAGTGTTCTGATTGGAAAAGCCAAATAAACCACCCTTAAGGCCCTAGTAAAGAAAGGTGGGACACAACATTTTCAAAGGCCTTAGTTCTAATGTTTTATACACGATGCTAATGGTAAAATATGGTAGTAGTATTGTTTGTATGTACTGGAAATGCGGCGCGTTCCCAGATGGCGGAAGGATGGCTCAAAAACCTTAATTCAGACATTAGTGTGATAAGTGCAGGTACTAAACCAGAAGGAGTTAGTAAAATTGCGATAAAAGTTATGAAAGAAATTGAAATAGATATTTCAGATCATACTTCAGATAATTTGAATGATGTTGATTGGCAAGGTGCCGATTTTGCAATAACTCTTTGCGGTTCAGCCAATGAAACTTGCGTGACAATGCCTTGGCCGGAAACTTGTAAAAGATTACATTGGCCAATTAAAGATCCGGAATCTGAAGAAGAGTATAGAAGCGCCAGAGATGAGATTAAACAGAAAATAAGTATTTTTTTGTCAAGTCTTTAGATATTAGAATTTTAGAAAATCTCAATAGAATATAGATATCATATAGAAAGACGAACTTTAATTCGTTAAAAAGCGAATTTAATTTTCATAATTATTTTCCTTGCCTCGTCGATAAAAGACTAAAAAGGGCGTTTTCAGATGGGCTCTAATTCTTTAACTAACGAAATCAGTAGTGTTATATACGGTCTCAAAAATTAACCAGTCTATGAAGCAAATCTACGCGCTAATAGTAATGCTCATGATGGCAAGCGTAGCCTTTACTGGCTGCGTAAGCGACGACGCGGACGATGCGGACGACACAACTGTTGACGACACAACCGGTGATACTGGTGGTGACGATACAAGTGGTGACGACCCTGTTGATCCCGTAGGAAGTGAAAGTGTAAGTACACTTGACACAATCATAGAACGCGGTTCTTTGAAATGTGGTGTAAAGGACTCACAGTATGGTATGGGTTATCTGCAAGCAGATGGAACATACACCGGTCTTGATATCGAATACTGTAAGGCAGTTGCAGCCGCAATTGGTGTTGATACAATTGAATACGTATTGGCTACCGGTTCAAACCGTTTCGAATTGTTGGCTTCTGAAGAAATCGATGTTCTAATCAGAACCACGACCTGGACAACCAGCCGTGATGCAGATTTGAACGCCGACTTTGCAGGAATCAATTTCTATGACGGTCAAGGAATCTTAGTAAACAAGGATGCTTTCCCTGACGCAACTTCAGCTCTTGAATTAAGTGGAGCTAAAATATGTGTAGGAATAGGAACTACAACTGAAGGAAACATTGCAGATTACTTTGAAGTAAATGGAATGACCTACGAAGCAGTAAATTCCGATGATGCAGCAACAGCAAAAGCACAATTCGAAGATGGTTCATGTGATGCATGGACTGGAGATATGTCAGCTATGGTTGCACAAAAATTCGGTTTAGATACTGACGCAGTTCCAAATTCAGCAATCATGCCTGAACTTCTATCAAAGGAACCTCTCGCTGCAGCAACTCGTGATAACGATGATGACTGGAACGATGTAGTAACTTGGGTATGGTTTGGTATGTTGACTGCTGAAGAACTAGGAATTACTAGTGCAAACTACGCAGAGGCAGATATGTCTATACCAGCAAACGACCGATTGTTAAATCAGAACCTAGGTCTTGGTACAGAAGCAAACCCACTATCTGCAACATGGATGCAAGATGTCCTAGCAGCAGTAGGTAACTACGAAGAAGCATACACAGAATCTTTCTGTACATACGATGACTCAGGCGACTGTTTGATTGATCGTGCAGGAAGTCTAAACGCACCTTACTGGGATGGCGGACTACAGTACGCCCCTCCAATGAGGTAAATTTTCTCACTGATTACTATTAGTAGTTAGATGAGGACGAAAGTCCCCTTGGGTTCATCCCGAGGGGGCCCTCTCGTGTTAAATCCCCTCGCAGGATAACACTACAGAGTTGATATCTTAATGTCAAATTTCAAAATAGCAGATTACTTTGAGGAAGTAAAGAAGGACCCTAGTAGGTTGTATGCAGACTCAGTTTCTTTTATCACCAATAATTGGATATTAATTATAGGAATTTAT
>MDTB01055704.1_pt1 | contig 19703 bp, 26 predicted proteins | sample 811161 | NCBI WGS metagenome assembly MDTB01 (sample SAMN05326650, study PRJNA326480) | marine metagenome | isolation source: seawater | place: Mediterranean Sea | collected 2009 | reverse complement strand
TCTTCTTTAAATAAAATTGAACCTGCCGCAGATGCTGACCCTGTTAACACAGGTGCAGTCAAACTTTTATTTGTTAACGTATCTGTAGTAGCTCTTCCAACCAATGTATCTGTTGATGCTGGCAAAGTCAGTGTTTTGTTTCCATCAAAAGCAGAGTGTGCAGGAGCTTGTATCTCTGCATAGTGTGCATTTGAACTTTCACAATAAAACCTAACAACGGATTGTGCGCCAGTATTCTTAACCTCTACTACACCGCCCTCAACAGTCAAGTCATCTCCAACTGTTATGTCACCAGATGTACTTAAACTTGATAACGTACCAACGGATGTAATATTGGTTTGCGCCGCACTCGTTACTGTAGCCGCTGTTCCTGATGTATTACCTGTTACATTGCCTGTAATATTACCTACAAACGTACCATTTATATTGCCACTTGCATCTTCAAACACTGCCTTGTCAGCAGGGTAAGTCATAAATATTGTTCTTGTTCCTGATGACCAGTTCACAGCACTGTTTGAATTAGAGCTTGCTAATATGGATGTTCGGGCTAACGTAGTCCCCGAAGTCGTAAATGTGCCTATTCCAACTTCAAAGTTTGTGTTATCAGTACAAGCATAATAGGTTGTGTCACTATTACTAAGATTAGATGTAAACGTCTCGAAACCAGTTACTGCACCTGCTAGAGTATATGTTCCTGTGCCTGTAGTAGTTGTGGTTTCTTTAACTCTGTCTTTAATTACTAAAGCCATTATTTCAACTCAATACTCAAATTAGTTGCGTTTATTTTAAATATATCATTTAGCGCTAAAGTTTTACTTGCATCCAAAGCACTTACAAACAGGATGTTTCCACTTGAACTAGCGTCTGCAAGAAACACATGCGTGATTGTTACGTTGCCATCTGTACCTGATGCAGGAAACTCAACAGCACTTGTATTCTTTGCTGTCTGTGTGTCTGTGCTATCAGCACCTATCGTTGTCCACGCTGATGCAGCTACTTGCTGTCTTGCGTAGTTTGTAAAACTAGCCTCTGTTAACGATCCTGTCTCTATGGAACTAACAGCAGTCGCTAGACCAACGTATATACTATCGCCCGGCGAACTAAAACTTAATGAATTGTTTTTAAAAATGTAATGTAATAATCTTCTTTCCAGATAATTGGTTGCTGCGTTTGTTGTCATATTCTAACCTTCTGATTTCATATAAAAATTGTCAGTGGACAATCTTGCTTGTTGTTCTTTGTTTACGGCTTGAACTGCTTCCCTATACATTCCAATGTATCTTTCCTGCAAAGGGTAGTTTCTGTTGAATATAGATGCCTCAACCAGACAACCATAAAGCAATGCATCAGCCGCATTTATACTTAACCAATTTGACGTATTTGAACTTGACAAAGCAGCCAGTCTAGCCTTGTACGCTATCTCAACAGCCAAAGCAGACGATGGCGTTGGCGCAACATATATTGTGCTTGTGTCAAAATACGAATAGTACTTGGGAACGCCAGTAGATGTTCTGTTGGGCCAATACTCGTTTATAAACTCATCAGACTTTAACAACAAAATGTTTCGCACATTTGAGCTTACAACATGAAGTTGTTCTGGCACTACAAAGTCAGTGGGCATGGTTAAGAACGGGTCATTGGCTGTAAACGCTGACGTTGCTCTTTTCCTAAACTCTGGAGTATTTAAATCTCTTGATAGTTTTAATTCTGTTAAATCAATAAATTTATCAATCTCGTTAGAAAACTCTGTTCCATCATCTTCTATAAAATCTTTTATGTTTTGAACTAATTCAGCATATGTTGTCATGATCTAGTTCCCGCAGTGTGTGGGTATAGGCTTGTAAAGGATGAGATGTCAACCGAAGATTCTGCAACGTCTGGTCTTGCATCGTCTATTGACTGGTCATCTTTTGGTTTTACGCTACCAATATGGTTTTGTGGGTGATCTCTATCAACCATATCTTTACCAACTCTTAAACCATTTCTTCTTCGGTTTTCTATTTCAAAAACCAAATTATTTAGTTTGTATTGGAAACCTGTTCTATCACAAATTCCTAATGCATATTTACTTCTTCCCATATTTAACTCGCATAAGATGTTAAGGGTGTAATTTTAAAGTTAGAACGATCACGATCCTCTGTTGCAGCTAACTGCCATTCTTCTTCATACATTTGTTTTAACAGTGGAACTCGTTGAAAAGCGTTTGGGTTTTTGAGGGCTACATGATAAGCCAACCCAGCTACTACCGCAGGAAGGAAACGGGTTGGTGCATCGTATTGGTATTCACCCCCATTTATTGTGTCTTGGATTCTTCTTACTCTGTAATAAACAAGAGTATAAGTGTTGTTGTTAGGAACGGGCCAAACTGTAATCTGTGGCGCATCTCTTAGTCTTTCTATATATATTTGAACTGGTCTGCCTGTTGTGTTCTTGCTTGACAATGACGCAAAATCACCAACATGCATTCTGGAAATAGCTGTATCAACTTGACTTGTGCCAGTGCCAGTTCGTATCGCATAATCAAGAATGGAAACAGTGTCAGCAGGCAATGTGTAAGTTGCTGTTCCGCTAGTCAAGGCTTGTGTAGTGTCTTCTACAGTCCAAAGGTTCACACCCCTGTTTGCAAATTCTTGGCTTAAAAGATTTAACGATCTTCTAGCAGTTCTAAAGTCTGAACCACTATAAGCACGACCAAGACCAGCCCTTTCAAAAGCTTCGTCTATAATTTCATCAATGTCCAAGTTAAATGTACTTGTTCCACTTGTAGCCATTAATTTCCCCTAAATTGTTTTTTAATACTTCTAATTACGTTCTTTAAATTAAAAGGTTTTTCGTTTGGTCTATATTTACATTGATACTCTCTGGGACATGCTCCTGCTTCGTAAGGAACATACTCTTGGTACTGCGTGTTATTAGCCCCAAGGTAAACACATATCCTTTGATCATCAACAATTAGTTGACTTGCTAACCTGCAAGTCGTCTGTTTATCCGCATGTACAGGTGTCCAGCATCCAGCATTTAGCAAATGACCCGTCAAAAGCAAAATAATTATGCCATTGCGATTAATGTTATGATGCCACCAACACATCCAAACCCCACTAAACATGCTATGCCTATCACTATGTACTCTGTAACCTGCCTTTGAAACTCTTCCTTAGCATAGATGGCTTCTTGGCGTTGTCTTCTTATCTTGCCTTCTTCTTTAATAAGATCATCCCAAGCTTGCAAACCATAGTTGCCAATTAAATAATTTTTCAACTCTTCCCTTTGAGAGGCTATTTTTTTCTTAGCGGCAAAACTGTTAAGAGCGACTTCTTCTACAGAGCCATTAAATATTCTTGTAAGTTGTGACGCATTGCTTGCTGACTTGTTTATGTTTTCAATGTCAGAAACACTTGTCATCCATTTCCCAAGCGTTCCGCTTATGTCTTCTATTTCCTTGCCAGCATTTATCAGCTTTTTGATTGTGTTATAGGCTGTGGTCGCACCTGTAACTGCAGCAGATAATGTAACTGGGTCGATCATCTTACTTCCTTTTCTTTTTTTTCTTTTTTACCTTGTTTCCATAACCTATTTGTTTTGGTATATTTGATCTGGATATTGCCATCATTCTTCCTCTATTTTCCTAGGCACGCAAAAGGCACGAATAGCCAAGTTCCCAGCGATGACTTGCATCTGGTTTTGCATAAGCACTTTTTGTTGAAGTTTAAGGCATGTATCCAAATCATTTACCCATACCTCGTCTTGTTTTGCGTCTCCAAGGAATATTAACAACACCCATAATAATTTCACTTATTTTTTGGTGGATTATTAGCGGCTCTATTTCTTGCTAAATTTTCTTTTATTTTTCTTTTGTTAATTAAATTTTGTTGCATTGGCGTAGTGCCTTTGCGTCTTTTTGCCTCATCCATAAACTTAAAAGGTCTTTCTTTTGTGGAATCTTCTATTGGGATTCCACCTTCTCGCATTTTTCTAATCTTTTGAATGTCCATTGACAAACCTCCATTCTTTGCTTTTTTCATAGGTATAACGCCCCTACCCATAAGAACGTCTTTTTGTGTGATCTTGCCATCACCACTCAAGTCTTTCATTTTAGCCATTTAATCCTCGTTGTATAAGTTGTTAAATATTTTGTTTACATCCAAAGTGTAATCTAAGTCAGACTTTGAATAGTGAATATGTTGAGACGGCAAAAAGTCTGGCGCACCATTCCCAGTCTCAAACCAAGCAGGGTGTGTAACCCTTACTCTGTTGTTTGGTAAAGCAACAATGTTTCCAGTCCACTTACCAGCATCTAACAAATACATTACATGGCTTTGTTTGTGCTGTGCTGGATCATCTGCTATCTCGTTTTCCGTGTAGTCAACAGTAAACAAATACTTAGCAGGATAAAAGTTACCATCTATTTTTGCCAACCAAGGACATGGTGTTGCTCTATCTAAAACATACACTGCGTGATTATGAGATGAACAATCCCAAGGTTGTGCATCATGTGTTTGCATAGGTTCGGGCCACTCATCAACTGGAATATCAGCCATCAAGCCTGTTATCGGCATTCTAGCCCACATTGCACCGCCATGAACATTAGGTTCGTCTAAGTCATCTGACTCGCATCCAGTAAATATTACTTGGAAACTAAGACACCTTGTCGGCATGGTTGTTACCGCAATGACCATAGCGTGTAAAAACTCACCATGATACCTCAAATGATTACAAGTGTACTCTCTTCTTACCCAACACTTGAATTGAGGTATATTACTTTGCAGATACGGCACTATTTCTTAACTAGCTTGTACCCCATTTTATTAGCCATAGCTCTGACCTTAGAAACAGTCATTCCGCCTGCCTTACCCCCTTTAGTTTTACCACCTTTTTTCATGCCTTTTGTTTTCATTTTGCCACCCATTGCGTAGCCTTTTTTTTTCATCATCTTATCCATCCTGTAGTTATATTTGCTATTACACCCACAGCACCGCCAAGACCCATCATTACCCAAAAAGCGCCTTTCCAACGATTAGCTGTAGCACGAAGTTCGGACATGTCTGACTTCATGTCTTTCATGTCCTCTTGTAGGGCTTCAACTCTTTCTTCAAGTCGAGCTAACGCCACTTCCAATTTTTGTTCATCAGACATTTTTTGCACCATCCTCAATTTTTTTAAGCATAGAAAAACGTCATTTGATCTGCATGATCAAGTGTATATGAAACACTCATACCACTGTTAAACAGCACTCCTTCTTCTGGAACTGTTAAGTCCTCAGTGTTGTTTGCTGTTCCAATAGTTCTTGATTTAAACAGTGTTGTTCCTGACTCTGGTGTCCCATTTACAAATGAAATTGTGCCAGCAGTTCCACCTGAGACAATAGAAAAGCCTTTTAGCCTTACTCTTCCACCACCACCTATAGCCTCTGCACATAATGTTCCAGAACCAACTTTAATATTTGCCGCATATTGTGCCGAACACTCAACAGCCGTAACAGTTAAAAATAATTTTGCCCCAGCTACTGCTTCAGCCGAACCAGTAGAAGTTATAACTTCTGTCATAGCGTTGCCAAAAACGTCAGTGCCAGTTATTGTACAAGTTTTTTCATTATCACCAGTACCTGTTGTTGTAACTATAACGTTTCTTGCACCACCACCAGCAAAGGTCGTGTTTGCCATAGTTGCAGAAGTATCAGGTCTTGCTGCAGTTACCAATCTGTCGTCATCACTAGCATTTTCATCGCTTACAGTCTGAGGTATTACATCAGATTTGCCCATTTATTTCTCCAAAAAAATAGGGGGCTTTCGCCCCCAAAGTTATTATTCAAATATTAATCTGCTAATGCATTGATAATGAACATCAAGAGCCTCAGCTGCGGCAGCACCTGCTTCAATTCCAATGTAAGGAATTAAATCAACGTCATCTGTCATCGCTAAAGATTTTGTTGCCGCAGTGCCTTGTTGTACTGCTGTTACTGCTGTACCACCAGTTGACCCTGCTGTTTGCGTTAAGTTGTACTGAATGCCATTTACAAATATAGTCATTTGTCTTGAGCTATCAAATACAATTTTTAAATGATACGTTGTATTTGCAGCTACAGTAATTGGTAATGCACTAATATAATCAGTTCCACCAACACTATAAACAAAATGCAATAATGTAAAATCAGTAAATGCTTCTGAGTTTGTTGCATCAGTTTGAAATTTAAAAAACGCTTGGTTAGCATCTGTTGCTACTAATTGATCGTTTGTTAACTTCATACCAGCCCAAAACTTTTGATTGTCAATGGCGTTTGGATTGATTGAACATTCCCAAGAAACTTGATTTTCTGTACCCCATTTAGTTCCTGTCCAAGCTGTTAAGCCTGAGTCTAAATGTGGAGCTAAGATTGCTTGATCTGCATCAGCACCTGCTGTTGTCATGATAATACCAGCTCTATCTGTATTTCTTGTTGCTAACGCTGTTGTCATGTTAGTCCCAAGAACTTCAAAGTTAGTGTTGCCATCAAAACTTGCAGTTCCTGCTTTCATAACTCTAACAGTTAGAGTTGCAGAAGCTAAATCAATCGCACCGCCTGTGTTGTTAAGAACAACGACAGTTACTGTATTTGCGGCTGTAACCTCAGCAGTTACGACTAAGTCAGTAGCGTCTACACCAATAGAAGCCACAGCAAAGTCACCAAGTGCTGCACCTGTTACTGTTACTTCTTCCGCTTCTTCGTTGCCATCAGCAATAGAACCAAAGTCTTTGGTTTCGGAAGCAGTTAAGTAAGAGTTTAGTTTTGGTAGTTTATAAAAGTATTCTTCTAAATAGTAACGTCTGCTGTCTCTTAGACCATCAGATTTTGTTCTGTCTTCAACAATGCCACCTGAGTTTTTATTTACTAATTTAAAATTGTTTTCGGAGCGGACTGCACCGCTAAAAGTTGTGTTTGCCATTTCATTCTCCCTGTCTTGGCTAATGTCTACATAATGTAGTCAGTGAAAAGTTAAAGGGGGGATTGCTCCCCCCAGTTTATTTATGCGCCCGGTGATGCGTAGTAAGCAAGAGGGTCAGAGTATCCAAAAGAATATCTTTCTCTTCCTTTATATCTAACATTACCAGTGTCAAAGTCGCCTTCCATTCCAGTTTTCATTGCAACACGAACAAAGTGTTTAAATCCATTAGGAATATCGGTTTTTAAGAACCAAGCGTCTGTGTCAGTTAAATAGTGATTAACCATATAACCTTGTGGTATAGCTGACATTGATTGAAAAGCATTCAAATCATTGTCTGCTGTTCCAGACCTTTTTTCAGAATTAAGCAGTCTTTCTGCAACAAACTGAAGATCAGAAGGAATTAAAATCCCTTGTGGTCTTGCTGCAATTTTTAGACCTCTTTCATCTGTCCATTTACCGATAGCGATAACCGCTGCTTCTAAAGAAGTTTCGTTAAGGTCAGCAGCAACAGTTGGTCTGTTCCCGTTTGTTCCACCATTTACTAATGGGTGAGCAGTTGAGAAAAGATTTTGTCCGTCTCCGCCTGATTGACCTGTAAAGCCTTCGTTAAATAATGCTGCACCTTTCACTTCTTTAGTGTGTTGGAAAGCACGAGCGAGAGCTTTTGTGTAACGAGCAGATAAACTGTCATACAGATTATCTTCTACTGCTTCTTGAGTTAAAGAAAACCCAAGAGCAATAACTTCATGCACATAACGTGAAGTAAACGCTTCTTGTGCATCGTCAAAAGCAATCGCAGCACCTTCGTCTTTAACTGGTGCGGCACCGAAACCCGAAAGTTTCACTTCTTCTTCAAAAGACCTGTCAGAGTTTTCGACCTCATAACTTGATCTCCACTCTTCTGGATAGCGAGCATACTCCAAGCCGAACAATGCGTTCAAACCCGGTAGAAGCTCTTTCATGAGCTGCGCTCTAGATATAGCCATAATTTAGCTCCCTAAGTTATTGGGTCTGTTAAGAACGCATTCTCTGCTGGGCTTAACATAACAACTAAATCTGTATATGTATCGCCTACAGTAGAACCCGGTCTATTAACAAAGTCCACGATTTTAAATAACTCGCCACCAACAGATGCTGTACTGCCATCAAATTGTAAGCCAGAGTTACCTGTGATAGTACTACCAGATGCAGTCTGAACTAAGTCACCTGTCATGCCCAAAGATGTTTGTGCCACGGCTTCATCTGACTGCACTTCGTAAAGTGTGTGCGGATGAACGGCAACAACAGCTTTGATATCAGATGCAGAGATACTGCCCGGATAATACTGATTAAAAGTTGGTTGTGAAGTGTTAGGGTCAGTGTAACTAACGCCCAAAAAGACACCAATAGGATTGACTTCTGATGCAGCAGTCTCTCTAACGATGTAACCATCGTCAGTTGAACTTGCAACATTAGCAAAACCAACAACGTCTCCATTGAAAATAGCTGTTGAATAGCCCGATTTAATTAGATATTCTCTAGTTGATCCAGCAAACGGCGTACCTCCAAGGATTCCTACAGGCTTTAACCCACGAGGGGCTGAAGTGGTACTCATACCAATCCTCCATATTTAAAGGTTTAATTTAAAAGTCTTACGACTCTCCGAAAGATACCCTAGACTTCCTATCAGGATTATTGATAGGCATTCTTGGGTTGGATTCCCTCATTAATGACTGGTCAACAGAACGCATAGCATCTTTAGACTGATTAGTATAATATGAGTTTCGTTGTTCAGCCCTTCCTGTGGGCATCCTACACAGAAGCAATCCACCAACTTCAACTTTTCCTTCAAACCTAGGACTTGGGTCTAAAACAAGATGTTCCATTTCTGGGGCTTCATTAATTGGGACAGGTGTCCAGCCCTCTCGCAGTTTCTTACTGTAATTCATAGGATCATCAGTTCCTCGTGTTGATGTGCGAACCCATTTAAATGTAAATCCATCTTGTGGAAGTGGGTCGGGTAAAACGTTTGGTGGTGTCCAATCTTCGTTGCGTACTTCCTGTTCACGCTTCTCAATGTCACGAGGTGTACGATTTTGCTTATTTGCTACCATTAGAAATTCTCCTAACTATTCAATGCGACAAATTGTTTGGCGTATTCCTCTAAAGGAACGCCTAACCTTTTGGCGACAGCCACTTGGCTGGGGGTTAATTTGACCTTGCGTGATTTTTTCGGAGACTGATTACCCGCAGGGGTAACCGGTGTCTGAGTCACGAACTTGCCTTCATTCTTCTGATCGGTCTGTTCTTCAGAAGATAACTTGTGAGGAAACTCTTGTTTCAATCTTTCATCCAACTGGTCATAATAGTTATCTGAGTCTCCACTTAATCCGCTCTTGATAAGTTCATCATGGATGGTATATGCGGCATTCGTCATAACCATATCCTTGTTGAACCAAGAATTCTTGCTTGCCCAACTAACGGCTTTGCTGTTGGGTGGGGGAGGTATTGACCTGTCATAACCTTGTTGTAGTTTTGACTGGTCAGATACTTGGCTAAGCTCTTTAAGCTCGCCACGCCTAGAAGCCGCTTCAACCATTTTTTGTTGAGCTTCAACTATGTCGTCAGCATTACCTTCCTCGTATGCTTTTTTGTAGGCTAACTTTGCAGAATCCATAGAGCTTTCTATATTGCCTTCCATCTCTTTTTTGCCAATTTCTCCAAAACGTTTTGCTTGATCTCTAAGCAATTTGTTTTCTTCCATTGTCTGAGTGGCTACCTTATAGTACTCATCTCTTTGGCGTTCTGCTTCTCTTTGCCTGTGTGTTAAATCATCTATTCGTTTTTGAAATTTAGTTGGTTTAGCTTTTTCTTCAACTTCTTTTTCAGCTTCTTTTTCAACTTGCTTTTCTTCAACGACTTCTTGTTTCTCCTCTTTAGGCTCTTCTTTTTTTTCTTCTTCAGAGGATTTTATTTCACCTAAATCTACTTCAACATCGTTATCAGTATCTTCGATTTTTTCTTCTTCAGCCATCATGTGTGCGCCCTCGCTATTTTAGTTGGGTCGGAGACAACGCCAATAATAGCATCGTCATTAACTATTCTCATTTCGCATCCGTCACATTCAAATCGGTGTCCTGAATATTTAGAAAGCATAACCCAGTCACCCACTTCGCACCATGCACCTTTGCTAAACTTAGCATCAGTATCTGGATATGCGTCAGGTCCTATAGTTACAACTTTGCCAATTATTGAGGCAACGTCTTCTCTGTTTCGTAAGTCTGCTGGAAGTAGAACTCCCCCTTTTGTTTTCTCGTCAACCTTTGGCATCACGATTAATATGCGATATCCAGTTGGTTGAGGACAATCATCAGGGATTGCTACCTCTGCGGTAGAATAAACTGTTGTCATTCATTTTCTCCTAGTTGTGGTGGCTAACCGCAGACGACTACTCTTGGTCTTCGTCTGATTTCTTTGCCAGAGAGAGGAGTTCCCTCTCTGCGATGGCAAGACCTTCTATCTGTCCGACCATACGTTGATACTGTTCAAAATTTTGTGCAGAACCCAATGCTATTGAGTCTGTTAAATCGTTCATAAGAACTCTAAGCTGATTTCTTAACTCTTCTAATGTTTTATCCACCTTTCCTCGCTTTCAAAACTTCAAGTCTAAGTTTATCGTCAGCAATTTGTTTTTGCTGTTGCAGTCTAGCAAACTCTAAATCGTTTCTCATCTTGGTTTTTTGGATATCCGTTTGAGCTTCTAGCTGTGCCTCTGCAGCTTCTTGCTGTAGTTCAGCTTGCTTGAGTTGTAGTTCAGCTTGTTGCTGTTGAACCACAGGGTCTTGAGCCGCCGCCATTTGTTGTTCAAGAACGGCTTGCTGTTGTGCCTTGCCTGTGATTTGCGCCGCGGCTTGTGCCGCTGCTGTAGAAATTTTTTGCTCCTCTTCTTCGGGAAGACCTTTACCATCTTCAATGTCAAGTGGTGGTAATTGTGTTTGCATAAGTTGTTCAGCTTCATTTCTATATTTATGAGCCATGTGTTCGCTTATATGCGATGAAACAATCTGTTGTATCAACTTAGCATTAGGGTTCTGAGCCAAAGCAGGATTTTGCATTAGACTCATATGTGCCGAAATATGCGAGTCATGTTCTTGGTACGAATAGGCTTTTACACCCCCACCTGCTAACATTCTTGCATTTTCAGAAACAGGGTCATAAGCAGGTATTTCGCCTTTATCGGGTAAAATCTTGTCAATTTCCTGTATTCCTGCTGTTTCTAGGAATCTTTTGTGTAATTCCCTCATGTCATACATCTGAGGGGCTGAACCAGCTATTTGCATTGCTGTTTGTTGTTGCATCATTCTTTGTGCAAAAGACGTTGCATTTGGGTCAGAAACGGGTATTATATCGACTTTTTTGTCAAAATCCTCTTGTGGGTTGCCTTTTTCGTCATAAGGATACTCTTCGATGCTAGATGCTATGACATCCGATAAAAGAGAAAGCTCTCGGCGAAGGGAGCTATGTAGCCTTGCGTGTATAGCACTCATTACCTTCATGCTTCGCTCAATCAGAGCCAGTGTTGTCCCAACTGGTGCTTCCTGATTCCCTTCGCCGATCTGTAAGTCAGCTATTGATGCGAAACGCCTTCCTTCTTGAACGAGAACGCCTAGTAAATTTGCCAGAGTTTGGGATGGCTCTTTAAAAGGCAATGGCATTATGTTGTCTCTAATTGCACCGCTTGGTAAATCCAAATCCCTAAACTCTCCCGGCGCTATAGGTGTGTCATCTCCTTTAATCCTCAACCCTCTGGCTTTAAAACCAGCAGGTAAATTGGCTAAAGTGCCAGCATCAATCAACTGTCTTAGTATAGAAGTTGAACTTTTTGCTATAGAGCCGATTAAGTGAATTAAACCAAACCCGTAATAGCCTAAACCCGGTTGAAATTTATAGTGAACAAAAAACTGCGTAGGTGTTTTTAGTGGATCGTTCTCTTTGTAGTTACGGCGTATTGAAAGAATGGAATTGCTGTCTTTGTCGATTGTGACAATGTATGGCAATGCAACTCCTGTGTCTTCGCCTTTTTCATTTTTGTCTTCAAATCCTTTGAGTTCAAGCTCTGCGTGGATTTCAAGGATTGTTCTGAGGTCTGTTTCACTAACCTCTGTAACCCCTGTAAGATCATCGTATTTTGTTTGGACATCGCCCTCTGCTCCCCCCGTTGCCTCTGCTAAATCAAAGTCTTTATAAAATCCGTTGATTTGCATCTTGCGAACAAAATTGTCTGTTTTCTGCATAACATGTGTATGCCTTGGAGATGACGTTAAATCTGAGGTTGAATAAGAAATTACAAAATCTTCTGCTGGCACAAAAACACTAGCAGGTCTTTTTAAATACGGATCAAAGTAAACTTTTCTAAAAGCAGACCCTGCTAAAGATAATTGGAAAAGCAGTTGTTCTGTTTCTGTTCTGTACTCAGGCATCTCCTCTGTAAGCAAATGGTTCATGTAGTTTTCTACACGCCTTGCTTGATCGCCTTTTTCGTCTGTATACTCACCAGCAACTTTTGTTTTGACAGGTCCTGACGCTGGAAATATTTCCATAATAGATTGCGAAACAAACCTAATTACAGCTTCTGATAAGATTGGATGGTTCACACCTGTTGCCCCATCAAAAGGCATTGTTCTTACTTCGTTTCTTATCCCAAGAAGTTCAAGACCTTCCGTATAGGTGTCTTCCCACTCTTGTCTTGACGATCTATCGTCTTCATAATTAGCTATTAAATCAGAAGCTAACTCTGACAAATCATCATCATCCATCATTTCTGCTAGGTTTTCTGAGTCAGCTTTTTCTTCATCTTCGCCAAAATTAAACTCAACACCCCCATCTTCTGTCTCAATCATTACAGCTTCAGGGTTAAGAACGCCGACTTTTACTGTTGACTCGTCATCTGCTGGTGCGTCTTGTTCACTAAGAACCTGTGCTGTCAGTGATTTTTCTATTTGATTTGGTGATGCCATTTTTTTTAATATGCCTGTTTAAATCTTTTGTTTTTACTATCGTTGTTCTAAACCCACTACGTCTGTTTGGGTGTCCAAAATATATTTTAGTAGTATGATCTTTCGTTTCTTTCATACCAAGGGGCTTCCGTTTCTTCGTAATCTGATGGTAGAGTAATAAATCCACCTTGTCTAAATCTCATTAAAGCCAACGTTGTGCAGTCAAGCAAATCATCGTGTTGACCATTCGGGAACGAGGCGCATTGTTCAACTACTTCTTCCGCCCACCTAGTCGGAGGATGCCAGACAAGTCCCGAAGCAAATATATCGGTAACCGAATTAACTCTTGAAAGCTTATCTTGACCCCTAGAAGGAGTGTAGTCAGTGACAGGTATACCCGAAGCACGAAGTTCCTGAATAAGTGGTAAACCCGCTGCCTTTGCCTCAATAAGGAACGAGTCAGGCTCAAACGTTCTGAATAGTTCCATAGTTCTTTGTTTAAGTTCTGGAAACTCCAGCTTCTCATTTTTACTATCAAGTAAGATGATATTAGGAACTTCCTCACCGCCTTCATCAGCATAGTCGAACACCCCCCATGTTGTTATTGCCGAATAATCTGAACGAGCATTTTTTGTGTGTGCCGTATCCACTGTCTGTATAATAAAATTACAACTTGGTGGATTAGGTTTTTGCCACTCACGCCAATACTCCCTTTTTATTAGTGCGCCTTCCTCAGCAGTTGGCGTTTGCTGATACTGAGCAAGCCACTTACCTGTTGGAAGTTCTGCCTTCAAAGCTTCAAGCTCTGGCTTGGGCCAAAATTCGGGCCACAGAGGTTCTCCGCTTTCATACATCGCAGGCAGTTCTATAACTTCCCACTTATCTGATCCTCTTCTGTCTCTGGAAGAGCTTACAAGCTTCGATGTTAAATCCATTTCAGACCATCTTGTCATAACAACGATAATCGAACCACCCGGTTGCAAACGTTGTCTCGGACCTGATGAGTACCAATCGTAAATGCTGTCATAATATTCTGGTGTAGGATTGATACCCGCAGTTTCAGAATGTGGGTCATCAATTATCAGTAAATCAGCACCACGACCAGTCATCGCAGCTCCAACGCCACAGGCAAAATATTCGCCCCCGCCGTTGGTATCCCATCGACCTGCAGCCTTTGAATCAGCACGCAAGGATACTGATGGGAATACGTCTTTATAAGATTCGGAATCAATAAGGTTTCTCACCTTACGACCAAACCTTTGTGAAAACTCTGTAGTATGTGTTGCGGCTATAACTTTTCTTGAGGGGTTTTGCCCCAAAAGCCAAGCTGGTAATAACCACGATGTCAACTCACTCTTTCCATGTCTTGGTGCAATATTGATTATAATACGTTTTAACTTGCCGTCAGCGACTTGTTGAAACTTCTCAGCCATGATCGTGTGATGAGGACCTTCTATAAAAGCGGGCCAAACGTGTTTTACAAAAGACAAAAAATCGTTCTTTGCGTTCTTTACGAGCTTCGCTTCGTTCCAACGTGCAAGCGCCGTGCCTATCGCTTCTCTGTGTTCGGTAGGCAATTTATCTAAATTAGAAAGTATTTCGTGTGGAGTTATCACTATATTGTTTTCTTTAGCTTAAAGAAATGTCCTTTATACTTACATATTACATTGTTTAGTGGGTCAGTGTTTATTTATTTTTCTCTAGTAATTCAATTAGCCTATCAAGGTAAAATCTTGTTTTTTTCAAATCTTCAACGGGGTTATCCTTAAACGGGAATCTCCAGATGTATTTAAATATAACTTGCCACAAATAAAACATGTGACCTGTGAGCGGAGTGTTATACTCACGCCCCTGACTCGTCATTGCTTCCATAGCGTCTATGCACTCAATTTTTGACGAGGCATAGTGCGGTGGATGATTAACCATGTCAATCGAAGAACCATTCGTAGTCTCTTGAGGAGATTGGTCTTCCGTGTCTTTTGATTTGGGTTGACTCTTGTCGTTTTCTTTTTCTTTGCTCTGCGAGTAGCTCTCTTTCATCTTCTCTCTTTCTTTGTTCATCTGTTGCACCTTTTCTATGACCCCAGCAATACCATGTTCTGCCGCCGTCATCAGAGAAGCAAGCCCATTTTTGAGAGCCGCATTCAACACACTTCTTTTTCCGTAGCGGGTTTTCTGATAGAGTTTTCGCTTTGGTTAATTGTGACTTGCGCCATTGTGCCATTTTTAAATTCTTCCCAACTCATCAACTCGTTTTGCTCTGCCTTGTAGCATTCTCTTTTAAACACATTGTGAAGACCATAACGTTCTTTAGAACACAATTTATCAGCTTTCATTAATCCTGCCAACCTGTAATTTCCATTATTGCCTACCATAAGAGAATAATAATCCACATTCGGGTTTACTCCATGCGATATTAATTTTCCGTGTTCGTGTCGTGTGGACTTTACATCAATGCTCTTGCCTTTGTAAAGAACGTCTCCATAGTCATTTCCGTTCTTGACGGACATCACGGCTATTGTAAAAACAAACTCTGGGTATACCCCTGCCAGTTTACAAAAAGCCATCTCTGAAAAAACGCCTTCCCTGTCGGCTTCCAAAACATCCTTGCTATATTTAACAAGCGTGCTTTTAATGTTTTTGTTCCTCGCTTGTTTGTATCGTAACAGTGCAAGAACTTCACAAAAGTCTTTCTCCTCGGTGTTGAGGCTTACTAATGAAGTTTTTTTGTTTCCTGACATCTTAAACCTGCCTCGCACCCCATTAGAAAAACTAAAAAAGGTATTGACTCCAAATCTGGGTGCATGTCACTTATCTCGGACATTGCTTGTTTGAACCACGGGAGCATTTCTTTCTCGTCATAATGGAAAACATCGTCTTTATCTATGTAACAGCCTTTTAGTTTTTCCATTTTGAACCTAAATGGGAGATCACAACGAATGTGAGGTTCTGTGGGGGTCACTGCAATCTCCCTTTATTAGCCACCTTGGTTGGTGTAAAGCTTTTTTGCCTGTTTTAACAATAAAAGTCAATAACAAACATCAAAAATTTGGGTATAAATTTTTTTGACTAGGGAAGTTACCCAAAAATCAATGATTTAGGGGGTAGCACGGCACAAAGTAGGCGCAGTCTTGTCATTTTTTACAAATTGTGGGGCTGTAATACTGTACATAGTACGAACGACAGCTACGACAAAAGGGGGGGATACCAGTGACATTATGATCGCAGCTACCCAGAATAAGTCCCCCCTAGTTTTTTGTCAGCTAAATAAATGATTGGCACTAGATTGGTTTGTCTTATCCCATACATTAGGGGATAGGAAACTTCTATTTATCTCTATTAAACATTGCAGTAATTCGCTCATCATTAAGGGCTTGTGCAATACTAGACATTAATTCTTCTTCTGTAGTCTCCAGTGTCACCTTCTGACTAGTCTCTATCTTCTCACTGCCAAAAGCATTAACGCCTTCTAGTTTACCTATTAACTCTAATGCCCTTACTCTTGATGCATCAGCACTGGCAGAGCAACTTTCAAGTAATAATCCAGATATAACTCTCTCTCTTAACTGCATGGCTGAAAGTTTGTTTTTATGCTTAATCTTGCTTTGTTCCTCAAAGATTGCTTGGGCTATCTTAGGGCTATCTAATAATCGACAACTCTCAACATAAATTGAATTGTTATTCATATTCTTACAGTCATAAGCAATCTTGTAGGATTGACTAGCTACACCTTTGGCATCAATGCAGTTAGGTATTCCATGCACATATGCATTGATAAAATCCATTTGTTTCTGGGTTAAATTGTAGTTACAAGGGTTTTTATTACTCATTATATACTCTCTCTAATAATATGCCTTTAATCGCATTTTAAGGGCTTTCTGGTGGGTGTTTGTCTTCTCTGGTACTATTAACCATAAAAAATGATGTTCTCTATTCGTTCTACTTTTTTTTACTTTACCATTTGACTGGTCAATACTGTGTATATTTTAATTTCCAAGAATTATTGGGGTTTATTCGTTCTATCTATATAGAGTTATTTTATTTCCAATAATTATAATGTCTGGGTTGTTATACATATATAGGGGGATTTTAATTAGTTTAGAATTCAGTAAAGAATTTCTTGACATTAGCATTCGGAAAAAGTAGTTTCTTTGTAAGGGGAGGTCTCATCTCCCTCAGATGGAAGTAGGTCAGATGATTGACTGAAAGACGGCATGGAGGTGCAAGCCCCTCCTTTCAAAGACTGGTCACCTTTGAAGATCGCACTCCCAGATTGCCCTCTAGTACAAATAAAATAAGTTAAAACCTCAGGGCAGAAATCTATGGCTGAAGTTCGTAATGCAGTACCATGAAAAGGGAAATAAAAATATATCAAATGTTTTCATGGATGGAGTGCGTAATATATATAGGAATGTGTGTTCCTACTGATGATTGCAAAAGCATGAAATATATTTGAAATGATCAGCTAATTTTAAAAAAGGAGTTGCCTTATGGCTATGTTTAATAATCACCAATCTTTATCTATTTCTCAATTTGAAAAAGCATGTGAATTTTTATTACCTCTTGGGCTTGTCCCAATGGGCTTTGGTCAGTGTGGACTGGGTAAAACATCAGTTGCCTACAAGTTAGCTAATAAACTGGGTTGTGAATATACATTAAAATTTAATGGTCAAACTAGAGAGACTTTTGATATTCAAGGCTTGCCTGATACAGTGGTAAGAGATGATGGTTTAAAAGTTACTGACTGGGCTAATTGTTCTGAGTTTTTAAAAATTGTTGATCTAGCAAAACAAGGGAAAAGATCGCTCATTGTTATTGATGAGATCACTAACTCAACTATTAATATGACTGGCAGTCTAATGACTTTGGCACTGGAAAAAAGATCAGGCTCTCTTGATCTGACAGTGAATGGAATATCACCTTACATTATTGTGCTAGGGAATAGACCAGAAGACAATTCAAACTATAACGAGTTGCCTTTAGCATTTTTAGATAGAGGAGTTGTCTTTGATGTTACACCAGATGCAAATGACTGGATTGAATACGCAGTTTCTAAAAGTCTTCACCCTTTGGTTATCTCTTATATCAAGCAGTTTCCTCAAGCTATCAATGAAGGATGGTTGCCAGATTTATTAAAGTCTGGAACACCTAGAGGTTATGAAGATTTATCTAAATGTGAATTTGCTAACATCCCAAAAGACAAGGAGAGTGCTATTGTTTCTGGGATTATTGGTGGTGAGCGAGCAGTTGAGTATGTAGCATTTAGAAGAGTATGGACTGAGATGGTTGATAGAAATACAATCTACAATAATCCAGAGACTGCACCTACACCTGAGAAGGATAGACCTGACGTATTATATACCTTGTCCCAGTCTCTTGCTCACTTCATGACTAAGGAAAATGCTACTGCTACAGTCAAGTATATGAATAGACTTGATAAAGAGTTTGCAGTTATGTGCCTGACTGATGCAGTCAAAAGAGATAAGGGTTTACTTGTAAATGCAGAACTTAAAAAGTTCGCTATGTCTAACATGGATGTGTTTACTGACTTAATGAATTAAGGTGGGGCGAGCAATCGCCCTTATCAATCAAGAATTTATTTACAACTTTAAAAAAGGAGTTTCTAGTTATGGAAACAAACATTCAAAAAGCTTTAGTAATTGTTAATTTTTCATGCCAAAGAGGTGGCACTGCCACTAAGTTAGATCATGGACACACTAACAAATACCAAAATGATTATCGTATAGAAAACAAGACTGGTAAGGCAGTGTCTAGGACTTACATTGACCTTTATGGTGATGCTCAAGACACGTTCAAAAGACCAGAACAAATCTATAAGAGAGCATGGGCTAGGCATCAATTCTATACCATAGCAAAGTCTGGAAATGACAGTCTTCTTGCAGTCAAGACTATGGACAAGCACCATCTTGAAATGGAAGGTTTTAAACAAGAGTTTATAAATGCAGTTGAGGATATTAAAGACAATTTTCAGACCATGAAGGACAATGCCATTGCTAAGTATAATGGCAAACTTCTGGATGCTGACTTCCCATCAGTTGAGGAATTGATGGATAAGTTTTCTTGGAACATGGACAGAAAAACTTTACCAGATGCTAATGCTTTGGATGATGCTCTTGACAGTAAAGAATTAGAACAAGAGATCAGGGATGAGGTTACTAAAAACTTAACTGATACCTATAACTCAGCTATTAAAAACACAATCACTAGACTGGGTGACTTTGTTAAGAACATCCTCAACCAAGCTAGTGGGGCAAAGGCAATTAGTGAGCAGACCTTAGATAATTTTGCACAGTTTATGCAAATGCTACCAGACCTAAATATTTCTGGGTGTTCTAAAATTCAGAAAGCTTATGACGATTGCACAAAATTATTTAAGTATGACCCTTCTGCAACTTCTGACCAGTCAGTTAAAGATGAGTTAATTGAACAATCAAAATCTATCCTTAGCGATCTTGATGCTATTGGATATGGTAAATAATAGGAGAAAAATATGAACATAGAAAAATTATCTGCTGATAATAAGGTGGCAAACTCTAAAGCTACCTTACTATTTAAAACACCCTTCTTTGGTGTTCCATGTATGAGAGTTAAATGGGTGCAAGATGACGGTATACCCACTGCTTGCACTGATGGAAAAACTTTGAGATGGAACAGTAAATTCTTTGATGATTTACCAAAGGCTCAGGTCACTGGTGTCAGTCTGCATGAGATTTTCCATGTAGTTTTAAATCATGCTATTGAGTTGCTAAGGCATTTAAAAAAGTTCCCTCAGTACAATACACCTTTT
>MDTB01229223.1_pt1 | contig 19704 bp, 16 predicted proteins | sample 811161 | NCBI WGS metagenome assembly MDTB01 (sample SAMN05326650, study PRJNA326480) | marine metagenome | isolation source: seawater | place: Mediterranean Sea | collected 2009 | reverse complement strand
TTGTGTCTAAAACAGACTATTTCAAAAAAAAAATAAAAAAAAAAAATTTTTTTTTCATCCAAAATGAAAAAAGTTTAAATTTAAAATTTTTAGATAAATTAAATCCCAGTATTATTTTTTTTCCTCATTGGAGTTATAAAGTAAATGAAAATATAATTAATAAATATCTGTGCATAGGATTTCATGCTACACCATTACCTTATGGAAGAGGTGGTTCGCCTATTCAAAATATGATTATAAGAGGTTTTTCAAATTCTAAGTTATGTGCTTTTAAGATTAATGATAAACTTGACGCTGGTCCAATTTATAAAAAAGTCCCAATATCTTTAAAAGGATCTGCAGATGAAATTTTTAAAAATTTGTATCAAAAAATATATAAAATTATTATTAATCTTTGCAAAAAATTACCAGAACCTAAAAAACAAATTGGTCAATCTAAATATTTTAAAAGACGGAAGCCCGAGGAGAGTGTAATAAAAATAAATTCTAATATTGTTAAGCTCTATGACTTTATTAGAATGTTAGATGTGTCCGAAAAAAATTTTCCTAAAGCATTTTTAAAAATTGGTAAAATTAAATATGAATTCTCAAATGCAAAAAAAAAAGGAAGCACAATAAATGCAAATGTCCTAATCAAAAAAATTAATCTATAATTTTTTCTTTAAAAAATTTAACAATAGACTTATTTTTTTTTATGTTGATCTGTTCTTTGTTTGGGATTTTTAATTTTTCTTTTATCCACCACAAACAATCTTTAAATCCTAGTAGATCTCTCATTTTTACTGTTGAAGATATTCTTGGATTTATATCAAAAATTTTTATTTGATTATTTTGTATTTTAAATTGAATATTGATTACTCCATTAAGATTAATTTTATCAACTATTGCCAATAATCCTTTTTCAATTGCTTTGTCTTCAAACTGATCAGCAAACATTGTATGACCTAATTTATGAAGTTTTCTATTAAAGATAATTATTTTTTTCAAATCTTTAATTCTAATAATTGCACAAGTATATTCGTCAGAATTTTTATTTAAAAATTCTTCAATTACCCATTCTTTTTGATTATATAATTTTAATTCTTTCAAATCAGATTTATTTTTAATGACTCTGTAATTTTGATTACCTGATCCAGATTTTTTTTTTAAAAAAAAAGGTAATGAGATTTTACTTTTTTTAATTTCAGAAAGTTGTGAGCTGAAGTTTAATGAAAAATTTTTAAAATTTTTTTTGAGAAATTTTTGAGTCTTAAGTTTATTTGAAAATAAATCGATAATTTTTTTATCATTAATAAGTATTTTACTCTTGAATTTTTTTTCATTTTTTGAAAAAAAAACTATCTCTTTTTCTGACGACGGTATTATTAAATCTATTGATTTAGAGAGTTTAGAAATAATTTTCTGATACTTTTTATTTGAAGTAGGCGGAACTCTAAAAACTTGGTTAAATATTAAATTTCCAATTCCATTTTTTTCCATATCTGTTCCGATCAAAGTTGAGTTTTTGAAGTTTCTCTTTATAATTTGCGCTATTGAAAAAGCTAAATCTCCATGACAGCCTGTTATAAGAAATTTTAGTTGCATTTTTTAAAATATTTAAAAATTTTTATATTATTTTTATCATATCTTTTGATTTGTTTTTTAATTTTAAAGTGGTCATATTTTGTTTTTACAATTTCAAAAATCATTTTATTTGAGTCCAATACCATCCAGCTTGCATCACATGTTTTGTCTCTTGGTTGACCAACTGATCCAGGATTCAAAATTTTCATCTTATTATTAAGAGTTTTATTCATTGAAATATGAGTATGACCTAAAATAATTGCATCATATTTATACTTAGATATTTTTTTGAACCATTTTTTTTTGACATTAGGATAAAAGTAAAAATTATTTTTCCATGGCGCACCATGAGCAAGAAGTATTTTTTTGTTGTTAATTTGAATTATTTTTTGATTTTTTAAGGATTTTAAATAGGTTAGGTGATTTTTTTTTAACTTACTATGGTTTATTTTAATACTATTTCCGTATCTTTTTAAATATTCATAAAATTTATTTTTATTTTTGTAAGTCTCAAAAAGAATTTTTTCGTGATTTCCTCTGATAGATTTTACATTGTATTTCATTAATAATTCTATGCATTTGTCTGCTTCATAATAATAATTCACAATGTCACCCAAACAATAAATTCTCTTAATCTCCAATTTAATTATCTCTTTAAGGACAGCGGAAAGCGCAGAAATATTCCCATGGATATCTGATATAAAAGCTATTTTCATATTATTAATTTAAGGGAATTTTTAAATGAAGTGAATTTAACAGATTTATCAGATTTAATAATTTGATCATCTCTTTTATAATATTTATCTGAAAAAATTATTTCATTTTTTTTAAAAAAAGCTTTACTTATACATTTAAGCATTTTTTCAAAAGAAATGACTTGACCACCAACATAAAAAATTCCATATTTTCTATTTTCAATACAGTTTAATATAAATTTTGCAGCATCCTTTACAAATATATAATTCCGAACACTTTTTTTATTTCCCTTAAAAATTAATTTTTTTCCTCTAATCCCCAGTCTAATAAATTTGTTTATTCCCAGATGTTCTGGTCCATTCTTTCCATAAATACCTCCAAATCTTAGTATAGTATAATTACATTTAGTTTTACGAATTAATAATTCTGCTTTGAGTTTACTTTTTCCGTAATGGCTAATTGGATTATATTTTGAATTGATTCCATAGATTTTTTTTTGTCCATTTACCAATATGCTAGATGCTTGAACAAAATGAATTTTCTTTTTTTTACAAATTTTTGCAATTTCATATGGACAATATGTATTGATTTTATACATATTATTAGTTTTTTTTATAAAATTTACTTCAGCTGCTAAGTTTATTATTGTATCAACTTCAATACTATTAAGTAAATGTTTTAATCTTTTTATGTTGCTTAGATTACAAAATAAATAGTTTTTATTTTTAAATCTTTTTCTGCTTATGTATTTTATATTATATTTTTTTTGATTAAGAGCTAAACTTACTTCTTTTCCTAAAAATCCTGTAGAGCCCGTTATTAAAACGTTCATTCAAGAATTATTTTGTTAATTTTTTTGCCAACTTTCCAATTCTCATATCGTCACTATATATCTTAGCCATTATTTTGGCTGCTCCTTTAGGATCATATTTAAAAGCTAGTCTTAACATATTCATCCAATTTACATTGTTTTTACTTCTAACTTTTTCAATCTGGTTTATTATTTTATAGTATTTTTTTGTCATGATATTAAATATATGGAGTTCATTAATTAATCAGATGAACTATAACAAATTAATATGAAAAATATATCAATTTCGAATTATAAAATAAATCATTTAAGTAAACCATTTATAATCGCAGAGATTTCATCAAACCATAAGTGGTCACTAAAGCATGTTTTAAATTTAATAAAAAAAATTAAGCAAGCTGGTGCCCATGCGGTAAAAATTCAAACATATGATGAAAATAGCATGACTTTCAATTCACTAAAATCTGATTTTCTTGTAGATAAAGGACTATGGAAGAAATATAATTTATTTAAATTATATAAAGAAGCAAAGACACCAATAGAATGGCATAAAAAAATTTTTAATTATGCCAAAAGTTTAAACCTGATAGCTTTCAGCACACCATTTGATGAAATTAGTGCAGAATTTTTAACAAAATTAAATGTTCCTGCATACAAGATAGCGTCTTTCGAATTAGTAGATCATCCTTTGATAAGTTTTGTGGCAAAAAAAAATAAACCAATAATTTTATCAACAGGCATGTCAACTTTGGATGAAATTTCTGAAGCAATTCAAGTAATAAAAAAAACCAAAAACAACAAAATTATTTTGTTACATTGTATGAGCAGTTATCCCTCCAGTCATTCTGATTACAATTTAAATATGATTAAAAAATTGAGAGATAAATTTAAATTACATGTAGGACTATCAGATCATTCTCAAGGAGATACAGTAGCTTTAGCTGCAACAGCTTTAGGAGCAAAAGTTATTGAAAAACATGTTAAACTCAAAGGAGACAACCAAAGTCATGACTCAAAATTTTCAATGGATACTGAGGAATTAAAATCTTTTTGTAAAAAAATTAATTTGGCATGGGAAACATTAGGAACCGATGATTTATCAAAAAGAAAAGATATTGAGTCTAAAAAATATCGAAGATCTATATTTGTAGTCAAAGATATTAAAAAAAATCAATTAATAAGCAAATCAAATATTAAAAAAATAAGACCATCAAAAGGTCTTCATCCAAAATTTTATTTTCAAGTTCTTGGTAAAAAAGCAAAAAAAAATATTTCTGCAGGCACTCCACTAAAATTTAATTTAATTAAATAGTTTGGAATGAAGCCCAAATACGATACCGCAATTTTTCTTTTGGTAAGATCAGGATCGAAAAGATTTCCTAATAAACATTTCCATAAATTAACCTCAGATTATTCGGTTATAGAATTTTGTATCAAAAGATTAAAAAAATCAAAAAAAGTAAAAAAAATAATTCTTTGTACAACAAAAAAAAAAGAAGATAATAAATTTAAAAACATATGCAGCAAACATAAAATTCAAATATTCCGAGGAAGTGAAAAAAATGTTTTAAAACGAGTTATCGATTGCGCTGAAGACAACTCAATTAAAACTATCGTAAGAATAACAGGAGATTGCCCCTTAATTGATCCTAAAATTATAGATAAATGCATTAATTTACATTTTAAAATGAAATCTGACTATACCACAAATACTCTCAAACTCTCTTTTCCAGATGGTTTAGATGTTGAGGTTATAAATCTTAATTCTTTGATTAAATCTCAAAAATACTCAAAGAATAAATTTAATAAAGAGCATGTCACGACATATATTAGAAAGTCTAAACGCTTTAAAAAACAAAATTTTAAAAATTCTATAAATTATTCAAATCGGAGATGGACTCTAGATTACCGTGAAGATTTAATTTTTATAAAAAAAGCTGTTAAGTACTTTTCTTCAAATATTTATTTCTCATGGAAAGAATTGATTAAGGCTGAAAAACTAGAAAAAACGTTAGTCAATATAAAAAAAAGATAGAACTTATATAAAATTTTAATTTATATTTTGTGTTTAAAAAAATGAGTAAAATTAATTTTAAAAAAAAATTAGTGATTGGTTGTGCAAATTTTACACAAAAATATGGAGCAGACAAAATCAAAATTAATCATAATGAGGTTAAAAAAATTTTTAATTTTTCAATAAAAAACAATATAAACAAAATAGATACAGCCTATAGTTATTTAAAAAATAATAATATCTTTTTAAAAAATATAAAAAAAAAATTAGATATAATTACAAAAATCAAACCAGGTTATCAGTGGGCTTCACTTAGTTTTTGTCAAAAAAAGCTAGAAGAACATTTTAAAAAATTTAAAAATAATAAAATTGAAACATTACTTTTTCATGATCCAAATATTCTATTTACAGACACTGGATTTAAAGTTTTTAAAAACCTGGAGATTTTAAAAAAAAAAAAATATTTTAAAAAAATTGGTCTTTCAATTTATGAACCCGAAATTTTAAATTACTTAACGTCAAAATATAATATAGATGTAATTCAATGTCCTTATAATATTTTAGACAAAAGAATAATTTACTCTGGGTGGCTAAATAAGCTGAAAAAAAAAGGCATAGAAGTGCATGCAAGATCAATTTTTTTACAAGGTTTATTAGTAAACAGGAAAGTGTATAAAAAAAAATATTTTCACAAATGGCAAAGCCAATTTTTTGAATGGTTTGAAAATTTAGAAAAAAAAAATATTTCTCCAATTGATTATTGTATTAGTGATTTATTAGTTCATGATTTTGATAAAGTAATCATTGGTATTAATAATTGTGACAATTTAAAAGATATAATAAATTTTAAAAATATTAAAAATAGAGAAAAAATATTAAAATTTAAGAAAAATGATTTAAAATTAATTGATCCCAGAAATTGGAGATAAATAATCTAAGTTTAATAAATTTTAAAAGATTTTAATTAAGTTATGAAAAATAAAAAAAATAGATAAAAGTTTTGTTTCATATTTAAAAGAACTCAGATTAGAAAAAGGTATTAATCATTTGTTAGCACTTATAAGATCAAAAGTTAGATAGATTAAGTTTTAAAACATTAAAGGTATCAATAAAAATTATTAAGACCTTTTTTCACAATAAATTAATTTGAATTAACAGAAATGAATTTATATAAGATAATATAAATTTGAATATAAAGTAAAATTAATTTTTTTATTAGATTTAATTAATAAAAAATTAATGATAATTAAAACTTTGCAATTAAATGAAAATTAAAAACGGTTTAAGTTTATATAATTATGCTAAAACCATCATACCTGGTGGCACTACTTTATTTTCAAAAAGATCTGAACTACATTTGCCCAACAAATGGCCAGCTTACTTTAAAAAAGCTAAAAAAATATATGTGTGGGACTTAAATGAAAAAAAATATCTTGATATGTTTTGTGCAGTAGGAACAAGTGTATTAGGTTACTCGAACAATGTAGTGAATAAATCAGTGTCAAATATAATAAAAAAAGGCAATATGTCGACATTAAATTGCCCTGAAGAAGTTTATTTATCAGAGCAGATTCTTAAACATCACCCTTGGGCATCGATGACTAAGTTCACAAGAGGGGGAGGTGAAGCAAATGCAGTAGCAATTAGAATTGCTAGATCAAATACAAAAAAAAAAAATGTTGCTTTCTGTGGATACCATGGATGGCATGATTGGTATTTATCTGCAAATTTAAATTCTAAAAAAAATTTAGATCAGCATTTAATGTCAGGACTAAATTATGATGGAATACCTAAGAGTTTACAAAATACCTCCTTTCCTTTTCCCTATAATGACTTTGAATATCTATCAAAATTAATAAAAGAAAAAAATATTGGAATAATTAAAATGGAAGTAATGAGAAACTTTGAGCCAAAGAAAAAATTTCTCCAAAAAGTAAGAAATATCTGTGACAAGAAAAAAATAATTTTGATATTTGACGAGTGTACTTCTGGGTATAGAGAAAACATGGGAGGTATCCATTTAAAATTTAAAGTAGATCCTGATATTGCAATTTTTGGAAAATCTTTAGGAAGTGGGTTTGCAATTAATGCAATTATTGGAAAAAAAAAAATAATGAAAAAAGCTGAAAATACTTTTATTAGCAGTACGTTCTGGGGCGAAAGAGTAGGTTATACAGCTGCACTTTCTTCCATAGCAGAATTTAAAAGATTAAATGTTTTTAAGAAAATCAACAATAATGGAAGACTGATAAAGAATTTTTGGGCCAATCTATCTAAAAGATACAAATTACCAATAAAAATTATGGGAACTAACGCAATACCATTTTTTGAGTTTTATCATAATCACTCAAAATATAAAACTTTTCTAACGCAAGAAATGCTAAAAAAGAAAATCTTGGCTACAAATATGATTTATATTAATATTTTTCATACCAAAAATAATATCAAACTATATTTAAAAACTTTAGAAAAGGTATTTTCTGACATTTCAAAAAAAAAAATTAATAAATTACCTAAATCTCAAATATGTTTTAAACCAATTAAAAGAATAAATTAAATTATGAAGTTTATTCCTTATGGCAAACAACTTATCATTAACAAAGATAAAAGAATTGTATTAAAATCATTATCAAATCATTTAATTACTACAGGTCCTTATGTTGAAAAATTTGAAAAAGAGTTAAAAAACTATCTAAAATGTAAATATGCACATGTATGTAGCAGTGGAACAGCTGCGATTCATCTTGCGATGCTCTCATTAAATTTAAAAAAAAATGATGTAATTCTGATGCCAGCAGTAAATTTTATAGCATCATATAATGCAGCGAAAATTATGCAGCTTAGTATCTATTTAATTGATGTTGATAAACATACCGGTCAAATTACTCCAAATACAATAATTGAATGCATTAGAAAGAATAAAATTGTGAATATTAAAGCTCTAGTTACAATGTATAATGGTGGGTATCCTAAATATCTAAAAGAATTTTATGATTTGAAAAAAAAATATAATTTTTCAATAATAGAGGACTCATGTCACGCACTAGGGGCGAGTTATAAATATAAAGATAAATTTTATAAAATTGGATGTTGTAAACATGCAGACATTTCAACTTTCTCAATGCATCCTTTAAAAACTATTACATCAGGCGAAGGAGGAATAATTACAACCAATAAAAAAAAAATATCAGAAAATGTTAAATTATTTAGAAATCATGGAATGGTAAGAAATAAATCTAAACATTGGAAGTACGATATATTAAAACATGGCTACAACTATCGTTTATCAGATATAAATTGTGCATTAGGATTTTCTCAATTAAATAAAATTAATTTTTTTTTAAAAGAAAGAGAAAAAATTTACAAAAAATATTCTATGGAATTAGAAAATTATAATAAATATTTAAAAGTTCCGTTGTATTCTAAAACCATCAACCCCTCATTTCATTTATATATAATTAATATTGAATTTAAAAAATTAAAGAAAAATAAAGATCATTTTATAAAATATTTAAGGAATAATAATATTATAGCACAGCAGCACTATATACCTATTTATAAATTTAGTGTTTATAATAAGCAAAGATCAGGTTTTTTGGGTTCTGAAAAATATTTTAAAAATTCCATAAGCATTCCAATATTTGTAAATTTAAAAAAAAAAGATCAAGATAAGATCATTACAACTATTAAAAAATATTTTAAGAAATAAAAAAATAAGATAAAGTTATTTTATAAATTTTGGCATAATTGAAAATTAAAATAAATGTAACTTAAAACTTAATGATTAAAAGTAATCAATTTTATATAAAAAATTTAACCTCAGTCGTATTTCTAGGTCAAAGTAATATATTTTCTAAATTAATTAACTTTAATAGCTCATTAAAATTAAAAACTTTTATAATCACTAGTTCACACCAATCTAAATTAATAAATAAAAAAATAAAACATAAGATTTTTAATAAATTGGATAATAAATTTAAAAATTTTATAAAAGCTAATACTAAAACTAAAGAAACAATATTTGTAAGTTTGGGCGCTAGATATATTTTCAAAGAAGATACAATAAAAAATTTTTTTCTAAATAATCTTGTAAATTTTCATGGCACTAGACTTCCATTAGACGCTGGTGGTGGTGGTTACTCTTGGAGGATCATGAGAGAAGATAGAATAGATAATCAATTAGTGCATATTATTGATAAAGGTCTAGATACAGGCCAAATCATTAAAAGTCAAATTTCATTATTTCCAAAAAAATGTCGTATTCCAATTGATTTTGAAGAATATAGATTAGAGAAATTTTATAATTTTTATTCAAATTTTATTAAGGAGGTTAAGTCAGAAAAACATTTTCAATTAAAGCCTCAACCTACTTATCTAGGAAGGTATAACCCTAGGTTGAGTACTGATATAGATGGTTTAATTGATTGGCAAATGAATTCATATGACCTAATAAACTTTATTAATGCTTTTGACGAGCCTTATGCTGGTGCATCTACTTATTTGAATAATGGAAATTTTGGAAAACTATTTTTAAAAAAGGTTCAACTTCACGGCGGAGACAGTTCAAACCATCCTTATATGTCAGGTATGGTTTCTAGGCACGATGGTGAATGGATAGTAGTATCTACAAAATCTAAGCATATGCTTTTAATTGAAGAGGTTTTGGACAGAAATGGTAAAAATATAATTAAAAAAGTAAAACCAGGAGACAGGTTTTATACTCCCGATAAGGAATTAGAAAAATCAAAAAAAACTAGAAAATTTTATAATTCTAGAGGACAGAAATTATTTGATTAAAATTTATTGAAAAGATTAGTATTAATTACTAATCTTATTTTTCTTTACTATTTGTAATTTTAATTTATCTATATTTCTCTAAATAAGTAATGTTCAATTTGTTAAAACCAATTTTTAGAAGATTGTTATTATCAACTTCAATAAGAAATTTTTTTGTTTTTCTAAGAGCAATTTATTTTTGTAAAATAAAAAAAAAAATTACTGATTTTGATGCAATATCCCAAGATACTTGGAAAAATACATTACATTCCAACAAAAGAAAAATTTTTGATAAAAATATAGACTTACCTAGTCATCCAAATCCACATAAATTTTTTGATATCGGAACTAAATTAGCAACCAATAGTTATAAATATTTGTTAGATGTAATAAAGGAGAAACATAAAAAATCTGATTATAAAAATTTAAGAATTTTAACTATTGGTCCAAGATCAGAAGGTGAAATTTATGGTTTCTTTGCCTCAGGATTTGAATTAAGAAATATTCTTGGTATAGACTTATTTTCTTATTCTCCGTATGTGAAATTAGGAGATATGCATAACTTAAATTTTCAAAATAAAAAATTTGATATAGTTTTTATGGGTAAATGTTTAGCATATAGTAATAATAAGGAAAAGGCTATATTGGAGGCCAAAAAAGTATTAAATGATGAAGGATCTTTAGTTATTGTTCATAGTTTATCTAAAAAGCTTACTAATAACGAAGAAATAATAAAAAAAAGAGGATATCTTATTTCTTCACCAAAAAAACAAATTGTGAGTAAAGAAAATTTAGATTCTCTTACTCAGTCGTTAGGCTTTAAAAAATTTTATTTAAAAGTTTTTGAAAAAAAATTAACAAATTTAGTAGTTTATGGTGGATCAAAGTAATTTAAGATCAAAATATCTATTAGATGGCTATATTATCGTTAAATCGGTTTTTAAAAAAGAGCATATCTCCAATTTGAGAGATAAAATGATAGATTTATCTTACAATAATCCTGAAACTGAAGAGATATTGTTATTTGAAGATGTACAAAATCTTATTCTTAATAAAAAACTAATACAAATAATTAAGGAAATTTTGGGTACTAATGAAATTTTGTATTTTGGAGACAGTGGAATTGTTAATCACGTCGAACCATTTAAAAATAGAAATGGGTATCACAATGATGCTAGAGGTGAGGTAAAAGACATACCTTACAAAGAAGAATATCCAATTGTTAGAGTAGGAATTTATTTTGAAAACTATAAAGATTTTAGTGGAGGTCTTAAAATAAAAAAAAAATCTCATAAATATTTTATTTTTAACTTTAGAAGAATATTTGCAGACTTGATTAAGATAGCTCAAATTCTTTTTACAAAAACAAGATATACTTTAAGTTCACTTAAACTTGGGAAAAGTGTTAATTTAGAATTAGAAGAAGGAGATATTGTGATTTGGAATCTAAGAACACATCATTCTGGAACATCTAGAAGATTGAAATTTTTTAGAAACGTGTGCCTGCAACCATTTATTGAAAAACTTTTACCTCTTTGGTTTTTTTTGCCAACTCAATATAGCAAAAATAGATGCTCAATATTTTCTACATTTTCAAAAAATGACTTAAAAAATAGAAATATAAAAGGATATATAGATAAAAAAATTAATCCTAATAGATTAAATAAAATTCAGTTAAACTCAAATTTGTTAAAAAAAATGAGGGAAAACTCTTGTTTTTTACCAGAGTCTATAAGTTAATAAGATTATAAAAATAAATTATAAATTTAATGCAACTTATCAAACAACTTCTTTTCATTTTATCAGAAAAAGAACGACTAAGATTATACTTAATTTTAGTAATGTTTATATTTAACGCTATATTTGATATGGTAGGTGTAGCTTCTATATTACCGTTTATGAGTGTAGTGGTAAACCCAGAAATTGTTCAAACAAACCATTATTTAAATTTTGCATTTAGCAAATTGCAACCCCTAGGAGTAAATACTGTTGATAAATTTATTATTTTTACAGGAATAGGCGTTTTTTTTTTATTAGTAATTTCTCTATTATTTAAAACTTTAGCATTATATTTTCAATTAAAATTTATAGCCATGCGAGAATTTAGCATCGGTTCTCGCTTAGTCAAAAATTTTTTATATCAACCATATACTTGGTTTTTGAGCAGACATAGTGCCGAGATAGGCAAAACCGTATTAAATGAAGTTAGTTTAGTTGTTGGTAAAGGCTTAACTCCATTAATGAGCATGGCAGCATATAGTTTAGTTGCTTTGACAATGATTACTTTATTATTCATATTCGATCCTAAACTTACTTTTATTTTAACAGTAATACTTTGCAGTATTTATATTTCAATTTTCATGAGTTTTCGTTTTTTTTTAACACGAATTGGTAAAGAAAGAGTTGAAGCTAACAAATGGAGATTTATTAATGTAATAGAAGCTTTTGGTGCTTTCAAAGAAATTAAAGTGGGTAGTTTAGAAAATAATTATATTAATCGTTTTTTAAAACCAGCTTTTATTTATGCAAAACACTCAGCATCATCTCAAATAATTAGTCAGATACCAAGGTTTTTTGTTGAGATTATTGTTTTTGGTTCTCTGCTAGTAATATTACTATATATTTTATCAATAGAAAAAAGCTTCTTAAACGCTATTCCAATAATATCGTTATATGTTTTTGCAGCTTATCGTTTATTACCTGCAATACAAGTAATCTACAAAACAGTCACTCAATTACGATTTGTTGAGCCTGCGGTTGATAAAATTTATAATGATTTGATAAATTTAAAGTCTCCGTATGTAAATGAAATAGATAAAGGCAATGTAGAAAGTTTAAAATATAATAAAGATATAAAATTAAAAAATATTACTTATACTTATCCAAACGCTTCAAGAACAATACTAAAAAATATAAATATAAATATACCTGCTTTTAATACAGTTGGTATAGTGGGAAAAACAGGTAGTGGCAAAACTACAATTATTGACATTATTCTTGGTTTGCTCAAACCAGAAAAGGGTGACTTATATGTTGATGATGAAGTTATAAATAAAAATAATTTAAGAAGTTGGCAAAAATGTATTGGTTACGTGCCACAACAAATTTTTTTAGCAGATGATACCATAGCTTCTAACATTGCTTTTGGAATTGATTCAAAAGATATTGATTTAGGGGCAGTTAGTCGTGCTGCTAAAATTGCGAATTTACATGATTTTGTATCAAATGAGCTTCCAAGTAAATATGATACTATTATAGGTGAACGAGGCATTAGATTATCTGGCGGTCAACGTCAACGTATAGGAATTGCAAGAGCATTATATCATAACCCTAAGCTACTAATTTTAGATGAAGCAACAAGTGCATTAGATAATCTCACAGAAAAAGCAGTAATGAATGAAGTTTATAAGTTTAGCAAAAAGTTAACAATCATTATTATTGCACATCGTTTGAGCACTGTTAAAAGATGTGATGATATTTTTATTTTAGAAAAAGGAGAGCTAATAAATAAAGGTAAGTTTGATGAATTAATAAAAAATAATCAATATTTTAGGAAAAATATATCAAATTTATAAAAATTAAATGTTAAAAAATTCATCTATATTAATTACTGGTGGAACGGGGTCTTTTGGTCAAACATTTGTTCCATTAACTTTAAAAAAATATAAACCCCGAAGAATAGCTATATTTTCAAGAGATGAATTAAAACAATGGGAGATGCAAAAGTTATTCAAAGATGATTCTCGTGTCCGTTTTTTTGTCGGTGATGTGCGGGAAAAAGATCGTCTCTTAAGAGCATTAGATGGTGTGGATTATGTTGTGCATGCTGCAGCATTAAAAGTTGTAACGACTGCAGAATATAATCCTTTCGAATATATTAAAACAAACATTCAGGGAGGAATGAATGTAGTTGATGCGAGTATTGATCAAGGTGTTAAAAAGGTAATTGCGCTCTCAACTGACAAAGCATGCTCACCAGTAAACCTTTATGGTTCAACAAAATTAGCATCTGACAAATTGTTTGTAGCAAGTAATTCTAGTTATGCATCCGGCAAAAAGACAAAATTTTCAGTTGTAAGATATGGTAATGTTATGGGATCTAGAGGTTCAGTTATTCCATTTTTTCAATCAATTAAAAAATCAAGAACTATTCCAATAACAGATCAACGCATGACTCGTTTTATGATTTCATTAGAACAGGGTATAGAATTAGTTTGGCATGCTTTTAAAGATATGATTGGTGGGGAAATTTATGTAAAAAAAATACCTTCCATGAAAGTTACTGACATTGCATCTGTTATTGCACCAGACGCAAAGTATAAAATAATTGGTGTCAGGCCAGGTGAAAAATTACACGAAATGATGATAAATAAGGAAGATGCAAATTTTACCTATGAATATAAAGATTACTATAAAATTCTGCCACAAATCTACGATTGGTGTAGAGATATTAAACGCATAAAAATTGGCAAAAAAGTGCCAGAAAATTTTTTTTATAGAAGTGATACAAACACTAAATGGATGACTAAACAAAATCTAAAAAAATGGATAAAAAATAATGAGAGTCTATTTAGTAAATTATGAAAATTAAAATACACAAAGTTATTAAATTAATTATTATGGCTATATACTTAGTTAGACCATAAAATGGGTTTCATTTTACATAAAGAAATTTTTTTAAAACAATATATAGAAAATACACCCCCAATTAGTTTTTTTGTACACGGTAATTTGATTGGTTGGACTGACGGTGAAAATACTATCAGTCATAAAGAAGTTTTAAACATAATTAAAAATAAGTGGACAGATGGTGGATCAAGCTCCGTTGCAGATTTTATGAGAGGAATAGTTGGTCCATGTATTATTGAAATAACTGATAAAAATAATTCATGGCTTTATGCTTCTTGTGCAAGTAGTGGATTTTATTGGATAATTCAACCAGGATTAAGTAAAAATGAATTTAGTTATTTTGTCTCTAATGATGAAGGTAATTTTTTAAGAAAAGCTTTTAAAGAAATTAAAAAAATTAGCGAAGGCTCAATAATTAATGCAATATTTTCCCATCAATCGGTAATTCGCCCTCCATTTTCGGGTCTTGTATCTGAAACAAAAAAATGTCCACCAGGTTTTTATGTACACTTCAATTTTAATGGAGCCAAGCTTTATTCTTATATTATTGATAAAGAAAAAAAAACTCGAAAACAACAAGATCTTAATTTAGTAAAAAAATTAAACACTATCTCTTTTTTATACAAATCTTACTTCAAAGCCAAAGGGGCAAATTCTAAGCTTGCATTTTCTGGAGGAGTAGACTCAACAGTATTGTTAATTTTTAATAAAGATGTGCTAGATCAGAACTCTCATGGATTTTATATAGATAGAGGCAAGATAGCAGAAAAAAAATTGGCATTAGAGATTAGTAGTTATTTAAGATGTCAAATTCATTTTGTAAGGCCACATAAAGATATTTCATTTATTGAAATAAAAAAAAAAGCAAAAACTGGATTAGCAATTTTTAATGGAATTGTATACATGAAACATGGTTTTCAATTTAGTCCATACAATTATGATTCTACTCAGCAAGTTTTTATGTTAAATGGTCAAAATTCAGACACTATGTTTCACATAGATACATTTTCACCCAGCTCTTCTGCGATAGGCATTAGTAGAATGATTAAAATGTCGAAAGGAATTTATTTACGTTTCCAAACAACGTTAATTTATTATTATTTTAAGAAAATTTTTCAAAAAAAAAAATTTTTTAAATTCTTGCCACCAGGTGTTGAAAAAACCCTATATAACATAAATGAACATGGACCTAGTAATATTGACTTATCAGAAAATATAAATTTAATTTTGAGAGATTATAAAAAAAATAATTTTATTACACCAACTATTGATTGGTTTAACAAAGAATTTTATCCAAAGTTATATCAATCAGAATTAGATATTAGTGAAAAATATAATCATGGAGCAAGATTAGTAAGATGGTTAAGAACTATAGCAAATTTTCATCAACAGTTTAATAATATTTCTAACTGTGAAAATATAACAATATTAACACCTTATTCAGAAGGTCCTATGGCAACGGAGCTACTTTCTTATCGTTTAGGTTTGTTTGACACTATATTTCCAAAGCAGTTTTTACATAAATTAATAAAAAATAAATTTGGAAAATCTTTTAGTAAAATTAGAAATCAAACTTTGGATGATGTATCAAAGAGTTCAATATCTAAATTAATTTATTATCTTCAAAGATCATTAGAAAAATTAAAAAAAAATTTTTACATTTCTAAAAATAAAAATCAAAAAATTTTTACCTCCAAGATTAATAAAGAAGATCTTTTTAATTTAAGAGAGATACTCGGACACAAAAATGGTGTGGTTGATAGGTTTATAATTACACTAGTTAATGATAAAGATTGTATAAAGTATATAAACTATTTATATGATTGTATTGAATTAAAAGTCGACCCAAATACATTAAATGAAAACGTCGGCACTCAATTATGTAGATTGGTAAATTTACAAATAATGTTATTAAGTAAAAATTAAACTTATAATGAATATATATATCCATGTGGAAGTTTCAGTTCGCGAACTAGATAGCAAACTTCTTTTAGCTGTTATATCGGCAAAAAAAGGGCATAAAGTCTTGGTATCTGATTTGTCTTCAATAAGATTTGGTTTAAATAATAAACTTTTAGCACCAGGAGTATTTCATACCAAATCTTTATCTCCTGGTGAAATTAAAATTTTAAGACATCAAGAAATTATTGATAGTGGTTCTATAATTTCGAGTATTGATGAGGAGGGTGGCCTGGTTGATTACGGTTATGACAAATTTGCAAAATCAAGATATTCAAAAAAAACAGTTGATCAAGCATCAATGATATTTGGTTGGGGTGCTGAAGATGTAGAAAGTTTAAAACGAATATATCCAGATTTTTCATCTAAAATATTTATGACAGGTTCACCTAGATCAGATTTATGGAAACCACTTTTTAATGACTATTGGAGAGAAACTCAAAAAATAAATAAAAAAAATTTTATTCTTGTTCCAACAAATTTTTCATTAGCAAATAGTGTGCCCAATAGGCCATTTCATAGAAATATCGAGTTACTAAAGCGTGGTGGATATTTTGAAAGAGATCCAGATTTAATGAGTTTATTATTTGCAACAGCTTCTGAGGAATATCAAATGATATTAAGTTTTATAAATGCTTTCAAATATATTTCAAAAAATAGTACAGGATACAACATAGTTGTTCGACCACATCCTGCAGAAAATATTGAGGCTTGGAGGATATATTTAAAAGATCTTCCAAATGTTTATGTTTCTAGAGAAGGCCCCATAGATTCATGGGTTAAAAATTCCTTTGCAATAATACACCATGATTGCACTACTGGTATTGAAGCGACAATTTCTGGCAAACCAGTAATTACTTATAATCCTTTTAATAGAAAGTTTAACAGAAAATTAGCTAACGATATTGGCCAACCAGTTACAAGATTAGAGGAACTTTTAAATAAAACTAATTCATTATTTGAAAAAATGAAGACTCAAGATAAATATAGTATTAATGAAAAAATTCCTGAGTCAATATCAAGAAAAATTTATTATGATAAAAATGAATTAGCAGCTGAAAAAATAGTTCAACATTGGGAGAGATTTTCATTAGACAAATTAAATAAAACCTCTGATTGGATGGGCCTTCGACGGAAACTTAAAATTTTAAATTTCAAAGGGGAGATAGGTAATCTTATAAAAAAACTATATGGGAATGACACAACCATTGATAAAGAGAATTCAAAGTTCCAAGATTTCAAATTAAATGAAATAATTAAAAAAGTAGATCAATTTAAACATATACTCAATATTGAAAACAAAATTGAATGCAAACTAATTTCCAATAAATCTGTTTTGATTGAAAAATCCTAAAAAATTAAAATTATCTTTTTAAACTTTTATTAAATAATATAAAACAATATATATATAATTATTCTTATGAGAAACTTAAATAATATATTAATAACTTATGTGCGGAATCTTTGGAGAAATTTCTTTTAATAAAAATTTAAAAGTAAATAAAAATCACTTTATTAATTGTTTAAACTTAATGAATCATAGAGGGCCAGATGATAGTGATATTTTTATAGATAATAAATTTGCATTTGGACATAAAAGATTAAGCATAATTGATTTATCAAAAAAAGGACGTCAACCCATGATGTCTTGTGACAAATCATCTTTGATAACTTTTAATGGTGAGATTTACAATTATAAGGAACTTAAAAAACTTTTATTATTAAAGGGATTTAAATTTAATAGTAACACGGATACAGAAGTTTTATTAAATGGATTAATTTATGAGGGATCATCTTTCATAAAAAGATGCAACGGAATGTTTGCTTTTGCTTACTATAATAAGAATAATAATGAATTTTTACTTTTTAGAGATAGACTTGGTATCAAACCTTTTTTTTACACCATTAAAAATAACAAAATAATTTTTTCTTCAAACATTAAAAGTATTTGTGCATATGATCTTAAAAACTATAATATTAATCTAGAGTCAGTTTCTGCTTTTTTTTCTTTTAGACAACCACTAGGAAATAAAACTTTTTTTAAAAATATTAAAAATCTAGAACCAGGTAATTTTATTCAGATAAAAAATGGTAAAATTAAAATTAAAGAATACTGGAGCCAAAAAAATTTATTTTTGCTCAATAAAGAAAATAAGGGAAAGGATTATTATACAAATAAAATTAAAGATTTATTAAATTCATCGGTAGACTATAGATTATTGTCAGATGTTAAAGTTGCTTCATTATTGTCTGGGGGATTAGATTCTTCCATAATTGCATCAATAATTAAGAAAAAAGCTAAAAAAAATTTTGCAGCTTATAGTATCGGTTACTCATATAAGGATTATAACGAGTTTGAATATTCAAAATTAGCAGCAAAGAAATTTGATTTAAATCACAGGATTGTTTCAACAAATGCTGAACAATATTTTGATGACATGGACGAGTTAATAAGTTTAAGAGGACAACCATTAACAATACCGAATGAACCTAGTCAATTTAGGTTATGTAAAGACATTAAAAAAGAGGCAACTGTAGTGTTATCTGGATCAGGGGCAGACGAATTATTTTGTGGTTATGGCAGAATATTTGGTTCTGTAGATGATTATAATAAATTAAAAAATATAAAAAAAATGAAATTTAAAGAAAAAAAAATCTTTTTAGAAAATGTTCAAAAAAGATATGGAAAAAAAACTTTTAAAAATAAATTAGACCATTTCTTAACCTTATATTCATATACCAACAATAAAATAAAAAATAAAATTTTAAGTAATAATTTTGATCATCAAAAAATGAGAAAAAATTTCTATAATTATTTTCTAAAATTATTTGAAGAAATAAAATCTGAAAATTATTCAGACAAGATGCAATATGTTTTTCAAAAGTATCATTTAAAAGGAATACTTGAGAGAGAGGATATGTCCTCTATGGCATGTGGAGTTGAATTGAGAGTTCCATTTTTAGATCACAGATTAGTCGAATTTGCTGCAACTATTCCAAATCAATTCAAAATTTTTGACATAAAAGAAAATATTGTTTTAACTTCAGATAAGTCATCTGAGCTTTTCGATGTAACAAAATATATACTTAGAGAGTCATTTAAAAACGATGTCCCAAAAAAAATAAATGAGAGAAAAAAAATTGGCTTTCCTGTACCTTTGCATGAATGGATGAAGCAAAGAAAAATTAGAGAAAGAATTTGTGATACTTTATTAAGCTATAATTCAACAAATAGCGGATTTTTTAACAAAGAATA
>MDTB01206493.1_pt1 | contig 19706 bp, 19 predicted proteins | sample 811161 | NCBI WGS metagenome assembly MDTB01 (sample SAMN05326650, study PRJNA326480) | marine metagenome | isolation source: seawater | place: Mediterranean Sea | collected 2009 | reverse complement strand
TTTAACACACCAACCATATGAAGATTGCAAAAGTCTTGAAATTGATAAAGTTGTTGAGACAAAAATTGGTAGTTTAATTTATTGGGATAGAGTGAGAATCCACTCGTCAGATAATTTTATGAAAAATAACGTAAAATCTAAAACTCTATTGGCTTTTTTTACCTCAAAAACTAGGATTGACTAATCTTTGGAAAAGGAAAAATAAACTTTGTACCTTTTTTAATTATTTTTTTTTCTCTTTCTAAAATTTCTTTTTTAAAGTGCCAAGGTAAAACTAAATAATAATCTGGATTTTGAGATCTTGAAAACTTTTCACTAACTATTTTAATTTTTGTTCCTGGTGTATAGCATCCTGATTTTAATGGGTTTCTATCTGCAATACAGTCAATAGTTTCTTTTCCAATATTAAAGAATTGCAATAAAACATTTCCCTTAGTAGATGCTCCATAACCATGAATTGAGCCACCTTTTTTTTTAATATTTTTTAGCATAATTTGTAACCTTTTTTTTATCAAATTAATTTTTACAAAGAATATTTTATATGTGCTCTTTTTTTTTAGACCAAATTTAATTTCATCATTTAAAACTTTTTTAATTTTTTCTTTTTTCTCTTTATAAACTGATTCAATATGACAGATATAATATCTGGCACTACCACCATTAACTTTATTATATTCTATATTATAGACTCTTAAATTATTATTTTTTGCCATTTGAATTATTACATCAGAGGAGTAATACTCTAGATGCTCATGACATATTGTATCAAATAAATTATTTCTAATAATTGAAAGCAAGTCTGCGTGTTCTAATATAAAAACACCATTTTTTTTATCTATAATTTTTTCTATATCTGATAAAAATTTATTAGGATCATCAAGATCATAAAACATTGATAAGGCTGTAATTGCTTTAAATTTTTTTTTGATTTTTGCGTGCACAATTGAGTTGTATGAAAAAAAATCACTAATACTAAAATTAATTTTTTTATAGAATTTTTTAAATTTCTTTAAAATTGGATCTATTCCAACAGTCTGAATACCTTTTATTTTATAAGCATTAAGCAGAGTCCCATCATTACTTGCAATATCTAAAATAAAATCACCTTTTTTTAATTTAACAATTTTTGACAATTTTTCTGCTGTTTGACTCAAATGATTTGTCATTGTCTTATTTATTCCAGATCTATAACCATAATCCTCATTATATAAATAATTAGGATTAAAATTTCTATCTAATTGAACTAGTTTACATTTACTACACATTATTAATGTGATTGCTTCTTTTTTAATGTTGGTTTTTTTATTTTTTGGAAATTTTCCTGTGTAACTTAAATTTCCTAAAGAAAATAATTTTTCGAATTTTTTATTACTACAATTTCTACAGTTTAAAATTTTTTTCATTTTTTTAATCGATTAATATTAAATAAAATTTTAATTATAAATGTAAATAATACTATAAGTATATTCTGCCTATTATCTATTCTAATTCTAGTGCATTCAAATGTGTGATCTAGGAAATCTATTTTGCTAGAAAAACCTCCTCTAGAAAAAACTCCTAAAACTTCATTTTTTTTAGTTGCAATTCCTTTTAATTTATGACGAACAATCATTCTATAAAAATAATCATAATCTGCAGAACATTTATAATGCAAGTTATAAAAACCTACTTTTTTGGCTGCTTCTTTTTTAATATAAAATCCTGTTGAATGACTTGAATAAAAACCCCAAGAAAAATATATTTTCCATGGTTTATATCCATGAAGTATGCCCCAATGTTTTTTTACACTTCCAAAAAAAAAGTCAACTTTTGGATAGTTTTGATAATAAGAGCTGATGGTATTTAAAGCATTATCGAGCAAATAATCATCAGAATTTACAAATCCTATAACATCACCAGTGTAATTATTCAGTCCCTTATTAAAAGCATCATAAATTCCTTCATCTTTTTCTGTAATTAATTTTGATATATAATTTTTATATGTATTGATTATATCAAGCGTCTTATCAGTTGATCCACCATCAATAATAATATATTCTAAGTTTTCGTAATTTTGATCAATTATACTTTTAATAGTTCTCTCAATAGTTTTTTCAGAATTTTTGCACACTGTAACTAGTGATATTTTGGGCTTAGATAGTCTCTCACTCATTATTTAAATTATATATTCTATATTTAGATGCTTAATGTTTTGCTTTCATATCTTCCAATATATCTCTATCGGAATATTTATAATCCAAAATATAATCATTGGAATTAATAAATTTATTTAAATTATTAAAAATTTTTTCGTCTCTTTTAACTGAATATTCGTTTTGTATCCAATAATTATAAATTTTTTCGTTATATCCTCCATATTTTTTTTCAGCATACTGAATATTTTTAAATAACCAATTTCTTGGATGATAGATATGTCTAAGAAAATAATATTTTAAAATTTCATTTTGATTTATTTTCAATTTTATTTTTTTTGGCTCTAAAATTAATGATTTATAATAGTTTATATTATCTACATGGATATTAAAATTAAATTTGTATGTTGAGCTTTTTTTTGATGCATTTATAACAGGTATATTAAAAAGCGGATATTCAAAACCAATTGTTCCTATAACTGTCAGTACGCACTTAATACCTTCTTTCATAAGCTGAAAATGGCCTACATTTTCAGGTAAAAGAATTAAATGAGGGTACTTTTTAATAATTTTGTTTAGAATTTTTTTATTATTTTGTTGTTCAAAAGAATGTAATGCTGGATGTGGCTTTATATAATATTCATGTTTACTATTTATGGTATTTTTTCCTATAAAATCTAACCATAGATAATTATCCGGAAAAAGATTATTTCCAAATGCATGAGGTGAGTCTTCAAAAGAATGGCTTGCAATCAAATATTTAAACTTATTATTATTATTTAAAACTCTAAATTTTTTTTTTTCTGAAAAAGTACTTTTTTTAGTCCACCAAATATGATCTTTTTTTCCGGCTATATGATCTGAAATTTTCTTTTTTGTATATTTCAATCCTATCTTTAATAATTTCTTATCAATATTTTTTAATATTAGTTTAAAATTAAGAAATTCAGCACGTGCATATGGGATTTTTTTATTTAAACAATTTATATAATCTGGATGACATACATAAACTTTTATGTTTTTTTTTAATGCAATTCTTGCAAACATTCCCAAAAAATACACTGAATGACTTATTACAACTGCCTTAATGTTGTGTTTATTAAAATAATCATCCCAAAAATAGAAAAGTTGTATTGACTCAATTAAAAATTTTTTGAAATTTTCACTATTGATATCAATTGTTCCCAATGAATTCATTTTTAAAAAAGAATCATAAATCAGATCACCAATTACCACATTCTTTATGCTAATATTTTCTATATCTTTATTATTATGAATTTTCTTCAGTAATAATAAAAATTTTATTTTAGCTTTTCTTTTTTGATCTTTATTTATTTCTGGATAAATAAATTCACTAGCTCCAATTGATTTGTACACTCCAAAAAATTTAATTGAAAAAAAAATACCCACATGCCATTTTATTCTTTCTAATAAATTTCTTTTTAAAGGTCTAATTATTAATGGATATCCAGCATACGCGGTTATATTTGCATTATATTTTTTTTGTAAACTTTTCAATAAATAGGAGCTTGCTATGTGCAATGAACTCCAATTATGAAATTCCATTAATATATTTCGATTTGTATTTAATTTAGAAAAATTAAATGTTTTTTTGTTGTGTTTAATAAAGTGATCATATTTTTTAATAAAAAAACGCTCAATAATATCTGCCAATAAAGTTTCAACAAACTTTAAGAATTTAAAATTTAAATTTTTTTTCATTATTATTAAATTTGTTGTCAATAAATATTTGAAACCATAATTCTGTATTTAAAATCTGCCAAATTTTAAAACTAGTATGTCTTTCATTTGTCATATAATCATCTAAAAGTATTTCTATATTTTTAAAATTAAATATCCCTCTTTCTTTAATTTTTTTAGAAAGTAAAATGTCATAAATATACTCTTTAATATTTTTTGATTTCATCCAGCTATTTTGAGGTGACTGTATAGTTTGTTTTTTTCTAAATAAAACTTCTCTAGAATTAATATTTTTAAATACATGTCTAAATATTGATTTTGAATTACCATTTAAAAAATATGCCTTAGTATCTATTGACAAAGCTGCCTCCATAAATTTATGTTCTAAAAAAGGAAATCTCATTTCAACACCAAATGCCATACTAACTCTATCTAAAAGTCTACAATTTCTTGGTATTTTAGTTTTTTGAATATATTCAATTAAGGACTCTTTAACAGTAATTTTATCAACTCTACCAATATCAAACTGATCTAATTCTCTCACTGAATTCAACTCAAAATCTTTATTAAGCACTTCTAGATAATTTGTTTGATAAGCATCAACTGATAATTTGGTCCCTTTTTCTAAATTTTCAATTTTTTTTAAAACCTCAGGAATTTTATAATTCCAATTTTTACAAAACAATTTTAAATTTTTTTCAAAAAATTTTTGATTATTTTTTTTCAAGTAATACAAATATTGAATATGGTGAATTTCATAACCTCCGTATGCCTCATCTGGCCCAGTTCCATCTAAAACAACTTTTATTTTGTCTTTACTAATTTCACTACATATCTTAGCCATAGCTAAATTCATCACACCACCGGAAGGAGACTCCAAACAAGATACAGTTGGTATCAGTGATTCTAAAAAGTCTTTTTCAGTAAAATTTATGAATTTTGATTTTATATTGTAATAACTTGTTGAAATATCAATATATTTTTTTTCAGAAATTGGTTCTTCAAAATTAATGGAATAACAAGATAAAGATTGATCAAAATAATTTTTATTAACCAACAAAGACATCAAAACTGTAGAGTCCAGTCCCCCTGATAAAGCCAATGAAATTGGTACATCTGATCTTGAGCTGATTTTAATAGAATTTAATGTAGTATCTAAAATTAACTCCTTAATACTTTTTCCTTTTTCAAATTTTTTAATATTATTTGAAAGATCGTACCATTTTTTAATTTTTAAATTTCCATTTAAAGAATAAGTTCCACATTCACCTGGTAATAGTTGAAATACATTTTTAAAAAAAGTTTTTCTAGAGTGATCTGTCTCTGAATGTTTTAGATAATCATACCATATGTAGTTATCAGGTTCAGCTGTATATCCAGATGATATTAATCCGCTGACTTCAGAAGAGAAATGAAAATTTGAATTATTTAACCAGTAAAAAAAAGGTTTTTGTCCAAATCTATCTCTTGCAAAAAAAGCTTGTTTTTTTTTAAAATCAAATAAAGTAAATGAGAACATGCCCTCAAATTTATCTAAACACTTTTCTCCCCAGGTTTCAAATGCAATAAGTAATACTTCTGTATCACTTTGTGTTAAAAAATTACATTTGTAATTTTTTATTAACTCATTCTTTATTTCTAAATAATTATAAATTTCTCCATTAAATACTAATAATTTTTTTTTATCTTTGGAAAAAAGTGGTTGATTAGATCTTTCATTCAAGTCAATAATTGACAACCTGTTATGAACAAGTAAAACATTTTCGTCAAAATAATACTTTGCATTATCTGGACCTCTATGATTTAATGAGTATCTAATTTTATTTAAATTAATTTTTTTTTCTTCAATATTTTTTCCAATTATTCCTAAAATTCCACACATTTATTTTTTTATTTTCCAATATTAGATATGGTCTAATGAATTTTTTTTTAAATAATTCATATCTTTATAATTTTTTTAAACAAACTTGAAATTTGTAGCCCATTTTATTTTTATGCATAATTTTTTCACTTAAAACATTAAAAATGTTTTTAACATTTGACGTATCTCCAAGATAAGGATCGTTAAAATCTAGAAAATTATTAATAATTCCAATTTCTGAAATAATAGTTTTATAATCTAATAATTTAAATTTTGATTTTTTACAAAGCAATGACAAACTTTTTTGTCCATAAAGATTTACATGCTCTATTCCATCTAACATGTTACATTTTTCTTGAAGAATTTTTAATGCAAGTGAATCTCTAGATGGACATTGCATAAAAATTACACCTTTATCAGAAAGTAATTTTTTACAAGTTTTAAGACATTCATATCCATCTTTTATGTGTTCAAAAACATCCCAAAAACAAATTACATCAAATTTTACTCCAAAATTGACTTTTGATAACATTTCTTCTCTTATTTGGTGACCTTTTGATTTTGCAATTTTAGCCTCACTTGAATTTAGCTCTAATCCGTAAGTAATCCATTTTTTTCTTCTAGCTATATCCAAAAACATTCCACCTGAGCAACCAACATCTAAAATTTTTCCAGGTTTTTTAAAATATTTTGAAATTAATTTCATACCTCGACCATAAGTAAAATTAAAAAAATTTATTTCTGATAATGAAATTTTATGTCTAACTGAATGATTATTTCGATAATAATCTTCTAAAAATTTGTCTTTGAATACTGGATTAATAAAAATCATTTCACATTTTTTACACTCAACGTAAGTACCACCATTTTTATTCAGTAAGAATCTATAATCATTTTTTTTACATGTTGGACATGTTCTTTTCTCAAGATATTTTTTATCTATTAAATTATTCTTCTTATTTATATATTTATTAAAGTTTGAAATACTTGCTTTCCAAAGTTTATCTCTTATTTGATGAATTTTTTTTGGTTTTTCTTGTTTATACATTTTTATATATTTTTATATAAGTGTTTTGGCTTTAGCCAAGTAATAAATAAATATTCCTTATTTTTTAAATAATTTAAAAATAAATTTTCTTTTCCCAACCTCACAAAAACTAAATTAACATTATTTGTTTTTAATTCTTTTATTAAAGCCGCAGTCAATTTAAATTTCTTACATCTTTTAAAAATTGAGGGAGTTACGTAAGCACCCCATTCCTTACTTACAAAATCAAACTCGGATTTTTTTAAAAACTTAAAAGTAACTTGCTCATTTTTTTTCAAATTTATGTTAAGCTCTTTTTTGTTTATTCTTTTAAAGTTCATTTTTTTAGATTTAAATAGGTACTTTTTATTTTTGTTTTGTTAAAATAGTTATAACTCATTACAATTTTATTTGTTTTAAAATCTGATAATATTACTTGATTTTTATTTAAATTCTTCCAGTCGTGATTTTTATAAAACTTAACCATTTCTTTATTGCAAATTAAAAAAGAACTTTTATTATTATTTTTAATAATAAAATTATTAAAATTCATTAGAATTAATGAATAGTATCTGTTTCTGTATTTTTTTTTTATTATTAATGTATCGAATAATAAATATTTATTATTATTATTCGAAAAAGATCTTAACTTTAGTGCAGTATAACCAATTAACTCATCGTTAAAATATATACAATTGTTAATATCAGATTTATGAAAGTTTTTTTTATAATTATTAAGTTGAGATTTAATTCCAAATTTCCAATGCTGGTCTTTAAGCAAAAGAATATCATTAAGTTGCTTTTTTTTTATTTCATTTGTTTTAAGAGATATTAATTTTATCATCTAAAGTTTTTTAAATACTTTTTTTATTGATAAAATTTTTTGAGTTTCAATTTTGCAGTAATTTTTGAGTTTTTCTTTATTTTTAATAAAAATTAAATGATCTTGAATTTTGTTCCCCATAAATTTAAAATTGTTATTTCCCTTAATATTATTTTTAATAATCATGCCCCAATTTTCAAATTTTAATTTTATTTTATTATTTATATTTATTTTATCATTTGCATTTACTTTTATAAGTAATGTATCCTTTAATTTGACAGTTTTAGTTGGAAAAAAAATTCTATAAGGATTAATCTTTTTAATTTTCATTTATTTCTCCAATTCCAATTTTTAGTAATAAAATTTTTTATTTTCCATGTATTCTTTTCCTTATACCAGATTTTTTTATTTCTGAATTTTTCACATGTTCTCATAAACCATTTTGGTGATTTGTTAACAAATTTACAAAATTTTTTTATATCATCTTTAGGAATGACATGGCCTATTTTCTCTATTTTTTTTATAGCGTCTTTTCGAGATAACATTCCATATCTGATCTGAATAGATAAATTATCAAATGTTCTTGAAATGCCAAATTTATGCCATTTCAGAAAATGGTGCAAAGAAATAAAATCACAATCTATATCTGCAAAATCCCATGATCCAACTTTTTTATTTTTTTTGCTATATTTAAATCCATACTTTTTAACTTTCTTTAATATTTCAAAAGAGTTCCATTTAATGAAAGATCCTAAAAAAATCGATTTTGGAATGAAGTTAGTTGAACTTGCTAATGAATATGACACCAGTTCACTTTTTTTTAATCCATTAAAGCCAACCCAATCGTAAGCAGAAGTTCCTTCCATACATCCATGTTTACTGAGCCATTTTTTATCCAAATCAGTATGCAATTGATCCCTAGTTGAGCCTCCATACTCTAATTGTGAGTTTTCTCCCCAAATAATTAGAGGTATTTTCAACAAAACACTCATTCTTGTACACATTGAAAAAATTGCTAAGTGCATTGGTAGTCCTGGTGAGCCAAGTTTTTCAAATGCAGCACACATAAATTTTTTTTCAGTCTCTTTAGCAAATGAATAATCTATATGATCTACATTAAGTTTATTTAACATATTACTTAAATTTTGTTGGCCAATTTTGGTTCTTGCAGGAGTTTTCCAAGTTAGTGCTAAAACATTCAGCCCATGTTCTTTAGCAAAAATAATTTGATACCAACTATCTTTACCTCCGCTGACAGGAACTATACAGTCATAAGTAGTAGACTTTTTTTTTATTTTACCAAAAATTTTTAGTAAATCTTTATATCTTTTACTCCAATTTATCTGATTGTTTTTTGTTTCATGTCCGATACATCCTGAGCAAATTCCATATTTATTTAAAGTTATTCCAGATCTCACATCTGGTAAAACACATTTCTTACAATATTTCATAATTTTATCAATCTAACTAAGTTTTTCTATTTGCATAATTATTTTTTTAACAATATGTAATCGAGCTCCGAATAATGAATCTTTAGTTGATCCCCCAATATGAGGTAATATTATTAAATTGTCATATTTTTTAGAATAATTAATTAGCGGATGTCTTTTTAAATTATTTTTACTCAACCATTCTCCATCTATAACATCTAAGCCAACTTTAAAAGTTTTTCGCTTTTTAAGAAAATATAATAAATCATTTTCATTTATAATTTTTCCTCTACTTGTATTGATTAAAGTTGAATTTTTTTTCATTAATTTTAATTTTTGTTTATTTATAAAATTAATATTTTTATTTGTTAAATGAATATGAAGTGAGATAACATCAGAATTTTTAAGGAGAGAACGCAAACTTACTTTTTTTACATTATTTAATTTAATTTTTTTATTTACATCATAGCCAAGAACTTTCATACCAAACCCATTTCCTAACTTAGCAGTAATTTTTCCCAATCTACCTAAACCTATTACCCCAAGTGTTTTATTATAAAGCTGTTCACCAGGGAACTTATCCCTTGTCCATGAATTATTAATAATTTGTTGATGATTAATTAATATCGAACGATTTAACATTAAGATCAAGCAAAATGCTAATTCCGATGTAGCCGTAAAAGTATCTAATAATTTTCTTTCCTTAGCTAAGTGAAAACATTTTATTTTTTTTTTCTTTAGTTCATTTAAATCTATATGATCAGTACCGGTTGAAGGGCTATATATATATTTAAGATTTTTTACATTTTTTAATAACTCTTTATTAACTTTAATTTTTGCTGAAGATATATATATATCCGCATTGTTAATTTTTTTTTTAATCTTCTCTAATGAATTAGGTATATAAAAAAAATTCGATTTTTTCTTTAGTTTTTTTAATTCACTTCCTATCATACTCAAATCAACTGTGCTAAGAACATTTAACTTTTTTTTCATTTTTTGCTTTTAAATTTTTTTTCAATTTTTTTTAAGTCAGAAAGAAAGTGTATATTTGTGCAACTATCTAATATTGTAAATTTTTTTTTAATATTCTTTCCCTCTAGAACATTTTTTGTCATTAGATAATAAGATCCATTTTTTATTTTTTTATCATCACAACTAAAAAGTACATCTAGTTTTCTTTTTTTAAAAATTGAAATTGCTTTATCTGCAGTTATCGTTCTGTCTGGATGATCCGGCTGTAAACCAACTATGATTTTTAATTTTTCTTTCTTAATTAATTTTTGATAAGCATGCTTGTAAACATCAAGAATTGGTGTTTCACCACATAATTTCTTTGGTCTTTTAATAACTCCAACTTTCATTTTTTTTGCTAGTTTTGCGATTTTTGTTGAGTCAGTTGATACATAGATTTTGTCTATAAATTTAGACTCTTTTGCATGTTTAATTGTCCAGTAAATAAGAGGTTTTTTTAATAAAAATCTCATATTTTTATTTTTCAATCTAGATGATGAGCCTTTTGCTGGAATGATCGAAACTATCATATTAAATAACCATTTTTCTTTTTAATTTGAAAAGATTTGTATTAAGGGTATTTATACCATCAATTGCGGTTGGACAGACTATTATACCTCTATTTTTTAACTTTTGAATTAATTTATAGTTAAAATCAATTTTTCTTCCTTCAGGGTAAGAATAATGTCTTAGTCTTAAGTTAATTCGATTTTTAAATAATGAAAAACTTTTTTTTAGTTCATAGTTCATATTCCTTTCTGACAAGGATGCAAGACTAACATGATTATGAGAATGACCACCAATAGTAAAAAGTTCGTTATTGTTTAACTTTTTTACCTGTTGCCAATTAATTTTTTTATCTATTTGAGTATGTAAACTAGTTGGTATTTTTTCTTTTAATTGAAAAAAAAATGATTTAACAAAATTATTTGTATCAAATTTAAAATTATTTTTAATATTAAGTCTTATATTTTTTAGTAAATTAATTTTGGTCTTATTATTATTAAATATAAACTTTCTCTTCTGCCATGGCAAAATTACTTCTCCTTGTTTTTTATATTCCAAACAGTACTCCAATTTATCAATCCAGCTAATTGAATTTTTTTCTATAAAATCTGTTGAAAAATAAAATGTAGTAGGAATCTTTAAATCATCAAGAATTGGGGCGGCCACAGTAAAATTATTTTCAAATCCATCATCAAATGTAACGCACAAAGAATTTTTTGGTAACCTCTGTTTATTTTGCGCAAAATAATATATCTCTTCCATACTTAAGAAAGAATGTTTTTTCTTTAAAGCCTTTAAAATTTTTAAAAATTTTTTCTCTAAAATATGCTTAGAATTATAATTACGAATTTTAAATTGATTTTTTTTTATTACCCCATGGAATAATAATATTTTAAATTGATTTTTTTTCATTTTTTTTCTTATAATTGTTAAAATTATCAATACAGTAATTAATCAAATATTTAGGCATAGCTGAATAATAGCGTCCAATCTTTTTTTGTTTTTTATATTTTACTTTTTTTTTATTAATAATTTTTTTCAAATAATTTAAAACTAAATTACAACAATTTAAGGTATTTATTGCCCTTATGTGTTCAAATTTAGTTTTTTTATTTATTCTAATTTTTGACTTTGAAATAATTAGTCCAGTATCGATTCCATTATCTACTAAATGAAGTGTGGTAAATAAATTTTTAAAATCTTTATGATATATAGACCATAATATTGAGTCCAATCCTCTATACTCTTCTGGATTTCCTCCATGCAAGTTAATAATTGGTATATTTTTAAAAGATAATAAAAAATTTTTTTTCAATATCCCTATTCCAAAAGATATAATTATATTTGGATTAAATTTTTTAATAAAACTAATAGATGATTTATAATTGGAATTATAAATTGTTTTGAAATTCTTTAATTTGTAATTTATGTTGTTAAAAAAAAAATGTTTTTCAAATACTCTTCTTTTTTTTTCATAAATATGTTTTGTTTGATATGGAAAAATTATTTTTTTAGTTTCATACATAACAAAAATATTTCTAAAATATTTTCTTAAAAATTTAATAAAATATTTATGGTGTAATGTATTGGTTGTTAAAATTAAGATTTTCAAACCTTTTTTTATACCTTTAATTCCTGATTTTTATTAATATTTCTCTTTATTTTTTTTTTTAAAATTTTATTCAAGTCCTGAGGTTTGGTATTTATGAAAGGTCTTACAATTTTTAAATCATTAATTAAAACGTTATAATCTTTATTTAGATCCTTATTAGCATAAATTGATCTCCTCATTGAACTCATATTTTTTTTTTCACTTTTTGTAATCTCTTTATTAAATTTACCTAGCATTGAATGTGTTCTATTTACGTCTATTACTAATTTTTTCATTTCATTTTTATCTGCAGAAATTTTATGGTCTCTAAAATTTGAAAATTTTTTATCTAAAGTAAAGTGTTTTTCTATTATTTCTGCTCCATAAGATGTTGCAATCACAGATGCTAATGTGCCTAGAGTATGATCTGAATATCCTATCTTTATTGGTAATTTTTTTTTTAAAAATTCTATAGATTTTAAATTAGCTTCTAAATCACTTACTGGGTAAGCAGAAACACAATGTAATAAAGTTAGTTTTTTTAAAGGAAATTTTTGATGATTTACAAATTTTACAAGATTTTTTATTTCTTTATAATTTAGTAAGCCAGTTGAAATAATAGTTGGTTTTTTATAGCTCAATACTGTTTCTATAAGTTTATAAAAATTATTATCACCTGAAGAAATCTTAAAAATATCTACAAAGGATCCTAAAAAATTAGCACTTTCAATATCAAATGGTGTAGAAATGAATTTAAGCTTATTTTTTTTAGCAATTTGATAAAGTTTAAAAAATTGATTATTTGTTAATTCAAATTTTTTCAGCTTTTTAAACCTATTTTTTTCTTTCTCGTTAACATAATTTTCAGTTTTAAATGTCTGAAATTTGACTGCATCTACCCCTGTTTTTTTAGCTGCATAAATTAATTTTTTGGCATTAGAAAATGATCCTTCATGATTATTTCCAATTTCAGCAACAATAAATATTTTATTCATAAATTAAGATTTTTTAGAAAAATTTTTATACCAATCTATATATCTCTGGTAACCTTTTTCTAAATTCCACTCAGGATGATAATTAATAAGTTTTTTTGCTTTATCGATTGAAAGCGTTCCTCTCTCAGGCATCAACTTGTCTCTTTCTTTGTTTTTAACCTCTATGTTTGTAAAATTTTTATCAAGAACATTAATCAATTCTTTAATTGATCTACCATTGCCATGAGTAATATTAAATATTTCATTTTTTGAATTTTTGCTAATGATTGCTTTGTATACACCATTCATAAGATCCTCAATGTATGTAAAATCAAGTTTATCACTTCCATCACCATCTATTACGATTGGTTTATTTTGGATTGCATTTTCTATAAATATTTGTCCAACTCGCCTACTTATACATCTTTCACCATACAATGCTGACGGTCTTATAATGGTATAAGGCAAATCAAATACTTGATTATAAGCAATGACTAATTTTTCTCCTGAAAATTTTAATGCTCCATAGATACCAATTGGGTCACAAATGCTTTTTTCAGTAACATTTTTTTCAATAAAGTTTCCATAAACCATACTTGATGAAAAGAAAAAGAATTGCTCTACATTTTTTTTTGAATAATCTAGTGCATTTTCTAATGTTCTAAAACTGTGATCAAATGTTGAATATGGATCTTTATTCGACCTTGTAGAATGCGACACCGCAGCTAAATGTATTATTATATTTGGTTTAATTGTATTTAATAGTTTTGATAAGGCATGATAATCTCTTGCATCTTGAATAAAAATTTTTATTTGTTTTTCTTTAATTAAACGTAATCTTTCATAAAGAAATGATTGAGATAATTCTGGATTAGGCAAATTATCTTTGTTATCTAAAACTGAATTTAGATTATTAACTGAAAGACTATCAATTAAAAAAACATCAGCACCTCTGTTTTTCAAAAAAATTCCAAGATTATGCCCTATGAAACCAGCACCTCCTATAATTGCTATTTTTTTATTCATCAAAATTTCCTATTATTTTATTTACAATTTTACAAATATTTACAACTTCTCTTTTCTTCAAATGAGGGCCCACAGGAAAAGCTATTGAGTTATCACTAATTATTTCTGCATTTATGTATTCTTTTTTCAAATAACCATATCTTTTTTTATAATAATTCATTCTAGGTACTGGTTGAGGATAATAGATGCTTGTACCTATACCCATATTATTTATTTCTTCATTAATTTTATTTCTCAAAGTTGCAAGTTTATTTTTCAAAACAATTGAAATACAGTAATGAGAGTTTTTTAAGCTATCATCATTGGATTTTAAAATTTCAATATTTTCTCTTTTTTGAATATTATTTAAATAAGTTTGAAAATTTAGATTTCTTTTTTTTAAAAATATTTTTAATTTTTTTAATTGCTCTAGCCCAATAGCAGCATGTATTTCACTCATCCTATAGTTAAAACCAAGATGATCTGAATTATAAATCCCTCTTTTCCTCTCAGAAAAAATCTTATTTACACCAAATGCTTTTAAGAGTCTTAATTTTTTAGCAAGTTTTTTGTTGTTGGTTATTATCATTCCTCCTTCACCTGTGGTAAAATGTTTTACAGGATAAAAAGAAAAAACACCCACATCTCCAATTGTGCCAACATGTTTATTATTATATTTTGCACCAATAGCTAACGCACAGTCCTCTAAAATAAAAAGATTGTGTTTTTTTGCAATTTTTTTTATTTTAAAAATTTCAACAGGAATTCCCAAGAAATGAACTATGGCAATGGCTTTAGTTCTTTTATTTATTTTTTTTTCAATTTTTGAAATATCAATATTTCCTGTTTCAAGAATACAATCGACAAAAACTGGTTTTGCTCCTGTTAGCTCAACTGCATGAGCAGTTGAAATGTGTGTTTGGGCTGGAACTATTACCTCGTCTCCCTTTTTAATGCCAAGACTAAAATAAGTTAGATGCATCCCTGCCGTGCAAGATGACACACTGATAGCTTCTTTTGAATTTGTATATTCTTTAAATGAATTTTCAAATCTTTTTGATACAGAACCATGCACTAAAATATTACTTTTTAGTACTCTTGTAACGGTACTATATTCTTTATTATCTAAAATTGGCTTACCAAAAGGGAATTTAATTTTTTTCATTTAATAAGTAATCTTCTCCCATTTTTTTGTTTTAATAGATTTATCTATAGCAATAGAAACTGCCATTGAATTCAAAACATCTTTTGAGTTTAGTAAGGTATTTTTTTTTCTATTAACGATAGTATCTAAAAAATTTTCTAGAATTATTTTTTTTTTATGATTTGGATAAATGTTGCTCAATTTTTTTACAGGATTATTTCTTATTCTAGAGTTAAAAATTTTCACATCATTAAAATTTTGTATAAAAGATTGCTTAGTACCAAAAACTTTAAAAATATGATGATGTGGCATCACACAACCAAAATTTGAAACTACATTTAAAATTAAACCATTTTCAAATTTTATGATGGCAGTAGAAATATCGTTGTACTTAAATTTTGTTTTTTTAGTAGAAATTCTATTTCCTAACGCAGAAACTTTTAATGGTCTTATACCAATTAAATTAATTGCTAAATCTATAATATGCATAGCCCCCCCGTGGGTCACAGAATAATTTTTTATTTGACTTCTCCAACCCTCTGTAATTTTAGATAAACGACCATAATTATATTCTCCTGAAATATAAAAAATTTCTCCCAATTTTTTTTTTTTAATCATTTCGGAAAGTTTTAAAAATTGCGGAGATCTTCTTAATACAAAGTTGCTTGAAAGACAAATATTTGGGTTTTTATTTAATTCTTTTTTTATTTTAAAATAATCTTTTTGATTTGTACAAATAGGTTTTTCAACAAAAACATGTTTTTTTTTTTTAATACAATTTAAGACTTGTTCTGCATGAAAATTATCATACGAGGCAATGCAAACTAGATCGACATTTTTATCATTAATTATGTCGCTTGATTTTGTTGTGACATTTATTTTTGGTTCTTTTAATTTTATTTGATTTAATTTTGAAACCTTAAAATCGCAAACTGAAACAACTTCACAGTGTTTATTATTTAAAAAACACTTTAAATGGTGTTTTCCTACTCCCAAACCTATAATGCCTACTTTTATTTTTTTATGCATTATAAGCACTCGACGTTTTTTCCATAAAATAAACTTTTCACATCGTAAAAAAATCCATTTCTCTTTTTTAATGAATTGAACTTTTCAAAACCAATATTTCTAAAAATTGAATGAGCAACAGCTAGAATTATTGCATCATATTTGTTATTTTTTAATTTTACAAGTAAGTTAAAATCTATTTTTTTTTGTAAATCTTTATAATTTACCCAGGGATCGAAAACATCAATTTTGCAATTTTTCTTCTTCAGTGTGTTGATTATACTAAAAACCTTACTGTCTCTTAAATCAGAACAATCCTCTTTAAACGTTAAACCCAATATTAATATACGTTTTTTATTTTTCTTCTTTAAATCAATTTTTTTTAAAACTCTATTAGCTATATGCACAGGTATATAATTATTTATTTTTTGACCTGAAAGTATTAATCTAGGATCAATTCCAACTTTTCTTGCTTTATAAGTCAAATAATAAGGGTCAATTGCTATACAATGGCCTCCAACAAGTCCTGGTTTATAAGTGATAAAATTCCACTTTGTATTTGCTGCTTCTAAAACTTCATGTGTATTAATCTTTAATTTTCTAAAAATTAAAGATACTTCATTAATTAAGCTTATATTTATAGATCTTTGAATATTCTCTAATAATTTAGCTGCCTCAGCAACTTTAATATTTTCTGTTTCATATAAATTAGCATCAATAATTTTTTTATAAATCTGTTTCATTTTAATTAATCCTATTTTTGAAGAAGAGCTAATTATTTTTGAAATATTTTTTAATTTATTTTTTTTATCACCCGGATTAATTCTTTCAGGCGAATATCCACAATAAAAATCTTTATTGATTGATAATTTTGCTTTTTTTTCAATTATTGGAATGCAAAATTCTTCTGTGCACCCAGGATATACAGTAGACTCAAAAATTACTAAATCTCTTTTACTTAAATTTTTTCCAATTATCTCGGAAGCTTTTTTTAAATAAGTCAAATCAGGTAAATTTTTTTTATTCACAGGTGTTGGAACACATACAATAAAAACGTTACATTTTTTTAAATATTTTTTGTCATAAGTGAAATTAACTTTGGAATTTTTTATTTGATATTTTGTAAAAATTTTATTTTTATCTATTCCTTTTTTAAGATATTTAATTTTATTTATATTGTTGTCATAACCAGTTACAAAATCTTTCTTTCCTAAAGCAATTGCTAATGGCAAACCAACATAACCCAATCCTATTATTGCAATATAATTTTTTTTAATCATTTAGTTTGTTTTCTTTTATAGAAAATATCTTATCGCATATATCCATCACTTTAATATCATGAGAAATGATTATAATTGTAATATTATTTTCAAATTGAAACTTTTTTATATTATCTAAAATTTGCTTTGTATTAAATGGATCAATTGACGAAGTGGCTTCATCTAAAATTAAGATCTCTGAATTTCTATAAATAGCCCTAGCAATACCTATCATTTGTTTTTGTCCTCCAGAAATTTTTATTGAATTTTCACCTACTTGAGTTTGTTCCTTTTCTGGAAATGATTTAATTAAATCTTCAAGATTAGATATTTTGAGACATCTTTCAAAATTTTTTTGATTAAAATCTACATCATCAAAAAAAATATTTCTCATTATATTGTCATCAAATAAATAAACAGATTGAGGAACATAACTAATTTTATTTAACCAATTTTGAGATAAATTTTTAATATTGAAATTATTAATCGTAATTTCTCCTTCTAAAGGTTTTAAAAGACCAGTTATTAAATGTAATAAAGTACTTTTACCTGAACCGCTTTTACCAAATAATCCCACTATTTCACCTTTGTTGATTGTCAAATCTAAATTATGCGGAAAGACTTTATCTTTTTTATCTTCATACCTAAAATTAACATTTTTGATTTTAAGACATTGAAAATTATCTAGCTGATCATTTTTTTGATGGGAATATTGCTGAGAAATATCTTTAAATTGATTATTCAAAATTTCTATACTTGGTTGAAAAAATTTTAATCGTTGAAGATTAGCAACAATACGCGTCAACGAGGGTATTAAACGCAAAGATATCACAGATAAAGCAGTTAAAATAAATAAATATTGTTCTTTAGGATAATTAAAATTATTCATATAAAAAAATAGAACTGTAATGATCAAAATTAAACAAACTTCAAAAATTAACTTTGGTGTTTGCTGAAATATATTTATAGATTTCTCAATTTTACTGTGCTCAGAAATAATTTTATCGAATAATTTAATGAAAAAATTTGAGCTATTGTATATTTTTATTTCTTTAATTGATTGAAATGTTTGGAGAGTACTTTTATTAATCGAAATTTCTAATTTTTCTTTTATAATACCATATTGGTGAATCTTTTTTTTTAAAATATAATGCAGCAAAATAGATAAAGATAAAAAAAAAATTAATGAAATTATAGTAATTGAAGGATCTACTAAAAATAATGTAATAATTAAAACACTTATCATTACGATTTCTGATAGAAACATAAATAAATTGAAAAGAGTTCCATTATAATCTGTAGCTATCCTTACATTTCTCAAAAGTTCTGAAGAGTTTTTATTAGTAAAAAAAAGATAATTATTACATAAATATTTTTTATATAAATCGTGAGAAACTCTTTTTTTGATTTTTTTTAAGAAATTAAATTGGTATCTTAAGAACTGATAAGATACTAAGTTTTTAATAATAAAAATTACTGATAAGGTTAAAAAAGCTAATAAAAAATTTTTTTCCTCATAAATATAAATGCTTATTTCTCTTTCAAGTAAAAACAAACTATTATTTTTTCCCGCTAAGATAGAATAGATTACAGTAATTAAAGCACCAAGACTTAATAATTCAGCAAAATTATTTATAATTATAAAAAATAGTAATTTGAAAGATTTTAACTTTTCCTTTTTGGTAAGTAGTTTAAGAATATTTAAAAGTTTAATCATGAAGATTTGCTATCTCTTTTTTTAATTCTTCATATTCATGAAGTTTTCTTTTCATGAAATTATAAGTAAGCCTTGTTTTTTCTGAGATACCCTTTGGGGTTATAACATAAATATAATTTAGTTTTTTTGAGCTTTTTTTAAAATTTTGGATTTTTATAAGGCCCTTTTCTTTCAGTGCTTTAAGACAATAGTTCAGTTTTCCCAAACTAAACCCCAATTCTGAAGCTAAGTCTCGTTGAGAAAACTTATTGTTATTTTGAATTTTCCTTAATATTTGAAAATATTCTTCTTTATCATTCATAACGTTCAATTATTGAACGTCTATACAGTTCAATAATTGAACAGTAAAGTTAAAATAAAAATTTTTTTCAGTGCATAAATCAAGCCAATTGAGCTATTAGTACCAGTCAGCTTCACGCATTACTGCGCTTCCACATCTGGCCTATCAACGTGGTGGTCTACCACGGCTCTATAGGAAGAACTAGTTTTGAGGTGAGTTTCCCGCTTAGATGC
>MDTB01203287.1_pt1 | contig 19708 bp, 17 predicted proteins | sample 811161 | NCBI WGS metagenome assembly MDTB01 (sample SAMN05326650, study PRJNA326480) | marine metagenome | isolation source: seawater | place: Mediterranean Sea | collected 2009 | reverse complement strand
GTAAGCTTCATCAATTACTTTTTTAAGTAAGTAACCTGCTCTAGATGAGCCATCTGCTTTTACAACTGCTCGTAAGGAGTCCAACCATTCTTGTGTTTCTGCAGGATCTATATCATCTTTAGAAACAGGTTGAGCATAAATCGTCTCCTTTCCATTTCTTAGACCATTTGTTTTTTCTATTTTTGGAATTATTTTTTCTTCAACTTCAATTATTTCTTTTGCTGGTTTGGCAACTTCTTCTTTTTTCTCATTCCCACCATCTAAAGTAGCTAAAATACTTCCTTCAGAAACTTTATCTCCAATTTTAACTTTTAATTGAGATATTTTTCCTTCGTAGGGAGATGGGACCTCAACACTTGATTTATCACTCTCTAAAGTTACAATCGGATCGTTTTTTTTTATGTTGTCGCCTGGTTTTACCAAAACCTCTATTATCTCTACATCTTTAAAATCGCCAATATCAGGCACTGATATGTTCTTTGACATTCAGTTACTATACACAATTTTTGACACAATTTATCCGCTTTTTTGACACTTCAATTTAGCAATATAAATTATGCAATTTTTAAGACTTATATTTAAAAAAAAGAGAACTGATGTTAATTCTCAGGTATTAATACAAAAAATTTTACTTCGAAAATACCTGGCTAAGACCAATTATTAGAACAATAACAATTATTATTCCATAATACATCTGGTATCCTCTTACAGAAAAAGGTAATTTTTTTTTTGATTTTTTCGAGTCTTTTCTTATTTGCTTCGATATTTTCATTTTCTTTCAATACACATTGCAACGCCCATGCCTCCTCCAATACATAACGTAGCTAGACCCTTTTTGGAATCTCTTTTTAACATTTCATGAATAAGTGTGACAAAAATTCTTGTACCGGAAGCACCTATTGGATGTCCCAGAGCAATAGAGCCACCGTTTACATTTACCTTTTCCATTGGAAGTGAGAGTTCTCTCACAACAGCACAACTTTGTGCAGCAAAAGCTTCATTGGCTTCTATTAGGTCCAAGTCTTTTGAATTCCATCCAGCAATTTCTAAAGCTTTTTTTGAAGAGGGTATAGGCCCTGTTCCCATAATTGATGGATCTACGCCGCATGATGCCCATGACTTAATTTCTGCTAGCGGTTTTAGTCCTCTTTTTTCCGCTTCTTCCCTTGACATCAAGATAACAGCTGCTGCACCATCATTAATACCTGATGCATTGCCGGCAGTTACAGTCCCGTCTTTTTTAAACGCTCCTCGTAATCTACTTAAAGTATCTAAAGACGTAGTGGCTCTTGGATGTTCGTCTTTATTAAAGATAGTATTACCTTTTTTTAATTCAATTTCATAAGGCACTATTTCTTCATCAAATTTATTTTCTTTTTGAGCTTTCAGAGCTTTAGATTGTGATTCATACGCAAATTTGTCTTGATCTTTTCTTGTTACCTGAAATTGTTGAGCAACATTTTCTGCTGTAATCCCCATGTGATAACCATTAAATGCATCCCAAAGACCATCTTTAATCATAGAGTCGACTAATTCTGTATCACCTAATTTTTTTCCATTTCTTAAATGGACTACGTGAGGAGCTTGAGACATACTTTCTTGACCACCCGCAATGACAATATTTGAATTATTGGAAAGAATTGAATGATAACCTGAAGCTATAGATCTTAAACCTGAACCACAAACTTGATTTACAACATACGAAGGAATTTCTTTTGGCAACTTTGATTCAATTGAAGCTTGACGAGCAGGATTTTGTCCAGCCCCACCAGTTAAAACATGTCCCATTATTACTTCATCAATTTCCGATGGTTTTAAATTAGATTTTTTTATAGCACTTGAGATTACAGAAGAGCCCAATTTATAGGCTGGAATATTTTTTAGTGTTCCACCTAAAGAACCAATGGCTGTTCTTACTGCAGATGTAATAACTACTGATTTTTTTTCAGACATGATTAGACTAATTACATTCAAATTTAACTTATATCAATGCTATATAAAAACCCTTTAAACTTGATGATTTCTTTGATACTTCAAAGTAATATGGGTCCCATAGCTCAATTGGATTAGAGCGTCTCGCTACGGACGAGAAGGTTGAGGGTTCAAATCCTTCTGGGACCTCCAATTTAAATAAGGACAAAGGAAACAAAACTTGGAAAAAATAATTATTATAAATACAGGAAGCAGCAACATTCTCAGCTTAAAAAGAGCGGTGGAAGAATTTAATAAAAATGTGATTGTTTCTGATGATCCACAAACAATCCTTTCTGCAAATAAAATATTTTTTCCAGGAGTTGGTGCTTTTAAAAAGGTTATGGAGTATATAGAAAAAAAGAAATTAAATGAAACCATAGAAAGGGTAAAAGAAAAAAAAATTCCTCTATTTGGAATTTGTTTAGGTCTTCAATTATTTTTTGATGAAAGTGAAGAATTTGGACCGGCAAAAGGTCTCAGTTTAATAAAAGGAAACGTTAAAAATTTACCAAAAAATTCGAAAAAAAATGAAAAACTTAAAGTACCTAATATGGGTTGGTTTAAATTAGATTTAAAAAAAGAATTTAAAAGTAAAACTTTTTATAAATTTATTAATTCTCTAAATGAAAAAGATTTTTACTATTTTGTTCATTCTTATTTTGTTAAACCCAATGACGCAACAAGTGTAGTTGCGACATATGATTTTGGAGGACACCAAATACCTGCGATTGTGTCAAAAGATAATTTAATAGGTTGTCAATTTCACCCTGAAAAGAGTGGAAAAAAAGGATTGGAATTAATTTCTAATTTTTTAAATCTTAGTATTTGATAATAGTTGATCGATAATTTTCACTGAATTATAAGTTTGTTTCCATTTTGGGAAATGTGTTTTAAATTTTTTCATATCAGATACATACCAAATATGATCCCCAACCCGGTTGTCTTTAATTAAATGTTTTTTAGTATTAATTTTTGTAAAATTTTCAATAATTTGAAAAGCCTCAATAATTGAGCAATTTGATTTTCTACCTCCACCCATATTATAAACTTCTCCTTTTTTTGGTTTTTTAAAATATTCCCAAAAACATGAGACTACATCTGCACTATGTATATTGTCACGAACCTGTTTCCCTTTGTAACCATAAATAAAATATTTTTTTTTATCTAAAGCCACTTTTACCAAATAAGATAAAAAACCATGTAGTCTGGCTCCGGAATGATTGGGACCTGTTATGCATCCGGCTCTAAAACAAACTGTTTTAAGACCAATATTTCTTCCATATTCTTGAACCGCTAAATCAGCATAGCTTTTAGAGGCACCAAAAAAACTATGTATACAATTATCAATAGACATATTTTCTGTAATACCCTTTTGGTAAACGTGTCCTGATTTAATTTCCCATCGTGTTTTTTTTTCTATTAATGGTAATTTATTTGGATTGTCACCATAAACTTTGTTAGTTGACATAAATATAAATGGGGCGTCATAACAATATTTTTTTGTAAGCTCTAAAAGATTTATCGTTCCTTTTGCATTTATATCAAAGTCTTTAAAAATATTAGTCTTTGCCCAATCATGTGAAGGTTGTGCAGCAGAATGAATTATTAATTTAATTTTTTTTTTATATTTTTTGAAAATTTTTTCTAAACCTTTATAATCTCTTATATCTATACCAAAATGTTTATAATTTTTAATATTTTTTTTTAATTTTTTTTTTACCCAATTTATATCGCCATCTTTACCAAAAAATGATCTTCTTGAATTATTATCTATTCCTAGGATTTCAAAGCCTTTTTCAGAAAAAAATACAGAAGATTCTGAACCAACCAACCCACAAGATCCTGTTATCAATACTAGAGCCATTGATTTAAATATCTCTTTTTGTTATTTATTAATAATAAAAATGAAATTTTTAACAAATTTACCTCTTCAAAAAGCTGTCATCTTATTTTTTGTAGTAGTTTTTTTAGTTATTCTCATATTATCATTCGTACTATAAATAAGCTATAAGTAACAACATTATTCCAAAAATTAATCTATAAATTACGAATAAATTTAGATTAAACCTTTTTAAATAAACAAGGAAATATTTAATAGTTAAATAAGAGAACACAAATGATAATAATCCAGTTAATAAAGCACTTGTATTTAAAATATTATCATTTTGTTTAATTAAATCATAAAATCCATAAATACTCCAAAAACCCAGGGCTGGTATTGAAAGTAGAAATGATATTTTTGCCGAGTCTATTCTATTAAATTTTAAAAATCTAGCACTGGTTATTATGATTCCAGATCTACTGACACCAGGGATGACAGCCAAGATTTGGAAGATTCCAATTATTAGTACATTTTTAATGCTTAAATTTTTTTCAAATTTTTTATTTACTTGGAATTTGTCGGATAAATAAAGAAGAATTCCAAATAAAATAGTAGTCCATCCCATTACTTCAAATGTTCTTAAGTTTTGAATAATTCCATATTTAATTAAAAACAAACCAATAATACCCAAAGGTATTGATGCGATTATTATTTTATAGAACAAATTTATATTTTTAGTAAATTCGAAAATTTCTTTTTTAAAAAATAAGATTACGGCTAAAAGCGAACCAAAATGTGCACTAACATTAATTATTAATTCGATATTTTTAAAACCAAATATTCTAGATAATAAATTTACATGAGCAGAGGAACTTATCGGAACAAATTCGGAAACACCTTGAACAAATGAAATTACTAGTATCTGGAGAATATTTTCCATTCTTTATTATGAGACTTATATTTAATTCAACTATTGAGATCATCCAAAATTTTGCATATCTGATATGTATAGAAAATTCCTATAAATAAAGGGTTTTTTAAAGAAAAGGTAAGTAACAGTGACCTAATATCCCTTTAAAAATTGTTTTTAATCAACTATTTTATTCGAATGTCAGACAAAATGTTGAAGTTTACAGATATAGAATCTCAAAACCCATCCAAAAGATCGGTTGGCGACAGAAAGCAAGATTTTAATGAAATATATAAAGAGTTTATTAATAATAAAGCAAAAGAACAATCAAGCAGATGTTCCCAGTGCGGAGTACCTTTCTGCCAAGTTCATTGTCCACTTCATAATAATATACCTGATTGGCTAAAACTTACAGCAGAAGGAAGATTGCATGAAGCATATGAGTTGTCACAAAGTACAAATAATATGCCAGAAATTTGCGGCAGAATTTGTCCCCAAGACAGATTATGTGAAGGAAATTGTGTTATTGAAAAATCAGGTCACGGTACAGTTACCATTGGATCGGTCGAGAAATATATTACAGATACTGCTTGGGAAAAAGGCTGGATAAAACCAATTAAAGTAAAAAACCAAAAGAGCCAGTCAGTTGGTATAATCGGAGCTGGCCCTGCTGGACTAGCTTGTGCTGAAGAATTAAGAAAATCTGGTTTTCAGGTAACAATTTACGATCGTTATGATAGACCAGGGGGATTACTAATTTACGGCATCCCTAATTTTAAACTTGAGAAATTTGTGGTTGAAAGAAGAACAAAGCTGCTCAAGGACTCTGGTATAATTTTTAAACAAAATTTTGAAATAGGTAAAAACTCAAGCCTAAATGAATTGCAAGACAAACATGATGCAATTCTTATTGCTACTGGAGTTTACAAAGCAAGAAATGTCGAAATTCAGGGAGCAAATTTAAAGAATATTTTTCCAGCAATGGATTTCTTAACAGCTTCAAACAGGAAAGGATTAGGTGATAATGTTAAGCTTTTTGACGATGGCACTCTTAATGCAGAAAATAAAAATATTATAGTAGTGGGTGGAGGAGATACAGCAATGGACTGCGTAAGAACAGCGGTAAGGCAAAAGGCAAAATCTGTCAAATGTCTTTATAGAAGAGATAGAGAAAATATGCCAGGGTCAGCGAGAGAAGTTGGTAATGCAATTGAAGAAGGTGTAGAATTTTTATGGTTATCAAATCCTAATAAATTTATTGGAACACAAAAGGTTGAAAGTGTTGAGGTTTCAAAAATGAAACTTGGAGAGCCTGATGAGTCAGGAAGAAGAAAGCCGATTGTAATGGAAAACTCGAAATATAATCTTAAAGCTGAAATGGTTATAAAAGCACTGGGCTTTGATCCAGAAGATTTACCCAAACTTTTTAATTCTGAAGATTTAGCAGTTTCTCGTTGGGGAACAATTAAGATTGATTTAAAAACAATGCAAACAAACCTACCGGGAGTTTTTGCTGCTGGAGACATAGTGAGAGGTGCATCTTTAGTAGTTTGGGCAGTTAGAGACGGAAGAGACGCTGCAGTTCAAATTGAAAAATATTTAAATGAAAATAAGAAAAAAAAAGAACAGGCTGCATGAATTTATATTTAAAAAATAAAAAGCTTTTGCAGGAAAATTTTTCTTACGATCAGTCTTTTGAACACGATGCGTGTGGCGTGGGAGTGATAGCTTCTCTTGATGGAAAAAAAAGAAGACAAGTCGTTGAGTATGGAATTGAATCTCTCAAAGCAGTCTGGCACAGGGGCGCTGTCGATGCAGATGGAAAATCAGGAGATGGCGCAGGTATATGTGTTGAAATTCCTAAAGATTTCTTTTTAGAAAAAATTAAAGAGACAGGTCACGAACACAAAGGTGAAGAAGAAATATGTGTTGGCATGATTTTTTTACCAAAAAATGAATATGCTATGCAAGAAAGAGCAAAAACAATCGTTGAACAAATTCTACTTGAAAATAAATTTTATATATATGGTTGGAGACAAGTTCCAGTAAATCCAAGCGTTCTTGGTATTACCGCAAACTCCAATAGACCAGAAATTACTCAAGTAATTTTCAAAAGTAATAAATTAATGGAAAGAAATGAATTAGAACGCCTTTTGTTTGTATCGAGAAAAAAAATATTAAAAATTACAAGAAAAGAACAAATCAATGATTTTTACATTTGCTCATTAAGTTCCAGATCTATTATTTACAAAGGGATGTTTTTAGCTGAAGCTTTATCAGATTTTTATACTGACTTAAATGACAAGAGATTTATTTCAAGATTTGCAATTTTTCACCAAAGATTTTCTACAAATACTTTTCCAAGCTGGAAATTGGCGCAACCATTTAGGTGTTTAGCTCATAACGGAGAGATAAACACTCTTAAAGGAAACATTAATTGGATGAAAATTCATGAGCAAGATATGTCTAGCAATCTTTTTCAAAATGTAGAAGATTTAAAACCAGTTATAACACCAGGAAACTCAGACTCAGCTGCACTCGACAATGTTTTTGAATTATTAATTCACTCGGGTAAAACAGTGCCATTAATAAAATTAATGATGATGCCTGATGCCTGGTCTAAAAGAAGTAAGATTTTACCTAAGGCTCACTAACAACTTTTTGATGTGTTAAATAGTACGATAGAACCTTGGGATGGACCCGCAGCGATCTGTGCTACAGATAGCAAATGGGTTATAGCCGCAACAGATAGAAATGGATTACGTCCTTTAAGATATTCAATAACGTCTGACAATATATTTTGTGCTGGATCTGAAACAGGAATGGTTCAAATTCCTGAAAAAAAAATTAAGCAAAAAGGGAGATTAGGACCGGGACAACTTATAGCTGTTAACTTAAAAAAAGGAAAAATTTATAGAGACAGAGATATTAAGGATTATCTTTCTAAAGATTACAAGAAGTTTCATAAACAAATTATTCATTTGGATAAAAAAATTACTACTGAAAAAGAATTTGAGAATTTCTCAAAAGAAGATTTGAGAAAACGCCAATATTTATCAGGATATAGTGTTGAAGATCTAGAGTTAATACTTCACCCAATGGTGGAAGATGCTAAAGAAGCCACAGGTTCAATGGGTGATGATACCCCAGTAGCTGTTCTTTCAAATCATTATAGACCTATATCCCATTATTTTAGACAAAATTTTAGTCAGGTAACAAACCCTCCAATAGATTCTTTAAGAGAAAGTAAAGTTATGAGTTTAAAAACAAGATTTGGAAATTTGGGGAATATACTAGATTTTGAAAATTTAACTAAAGAAAATATCTATGTTTTAGACAGTCCGGTTTTAACAAACTCCCAGATAAAAAAATTTAAAAATATATTTTCTGAAAAAATTAAAATTATAGATTGTACTTTTGATGTAAAAGATAATTTAAAAAACAGGTTAGAAAAAATCAAAGAAGAGTCTGAAATTGCAGTAAGAGAGGGGGCTAACCATTTGATTCTTTCAGATCAAAATATTTCTGAAGATAGAGCTAATGTTCCGATGATTTTAGCTGTCGGAGCTGTAAATTCTAATTTGGTACGGCATTCTTTGAGGGGATATGCCTCTATCAATGTTCAAACATCAGAAGCAATGGATACACATTCGTTTGCAGTATTAATTGGGGTTGGTGCGACAACAATTAATCCTTATTTAGCAATTGATAGCATCCGACAGAGATATGAAAAAAAACTTTTTAACAAACTTGATTTTGAAAGTTGTGTTGAAAGATATAAAAAATCTGTTAACGCAGGATTATTAAAAATAATGTCTAAAATGGGTATTTCTGTATTAAGCTCATATAGAGGGGGATGTAATTTTGAGGCCGTTGGATTAAGTAGAGGTTTGGTTTCTGATTATTTCCCAGGTATGACCTCTAGAATATCTGGCATAGGAACTTTCGGTATCGAAAAAAAAATTAAAGAACTCCATTTTAAAGCCTACCAAAAAAATGTTGTAGTACTACCGATTGGTGGATTATATAAATACAGAAAGACCGGTGAAAGCCATCAATTTCAAGGAAATTTAATTCATCTTTTACAAAGTGCAGTAGGAGAAAAGTCTTATGAAATGTTTAAAAAATATTCACAGGGAATAAATAAGTTAAGCCCTACAAATCTTAGAGACTTACTCGAGTTTAAAAAGCTAAATAATTCAATCAATATAGATGAAGTGGAGCCAATTGAGAAAATTACCCCAAGATTTGGAAGTGGTAGCATGTCACACGGAGCATTATCTGCCGAAGCGCACGAAACTTTAGCAATTGGAATGAATCGAATTAAAGGTTCTTCATGTAGCGGTGAGGGCGGAGAAGATGAAAAGAGACTAAAACCTTTTAAGAATGGAGACTCTGCTAATTCAAAAGTGAAGCAAGTTGCATCTGCTAGGTTTGGAGTAACCGTTAAATATCTTAACAATTGTAAAGAAATTGAAATTAAAATTGCTCAAGGTGCTAAACCCGGAGAAGGTGGACAGCTTCCTGGTTTTAAAGTTACAAATGAAATAGCTAAGTTAAGATATTCTACCCCTGGTGTAACATTGATTTCACCACCACCTCATCATGATATATATTCAATTGAAGATTTAGCTCAACTAATTTACGATTTAAAACAAGTAAACCCAAAAGCAAGAATCGGAGTTAAACTAGTCGCTGCAACTGGAATTGGAACAATAGCTGCTGGAGTTGCTAAAGCAAAAGCAGATGTAATATTAATTTCTGGTCATTCAGGAGGAACTGGAGCAAGTCCTCAAACGAGTGTTAAATATGCTGGTGTACCTTGGGAAATGGGATTGACAGAAGTAAATCAAATTTTGACACTTAACCAATTAAGACACAAAGTAACATTAAGAACTGATGGGGGAATAAAGACAGGAAGAGATGTAGTTATAGCTGCAATGATGGGTGCCGAGGAGTATGGCATGGGAACTTCATCTTTAATTGCAATGGGATGCATTATGGTAAGACAGTGCCATTCAAATACATGTCCAGTTGGTGTTTGTTCTCAAGATAAAAAATTAAGAGAGAAATTTACAGGCACACCAGAAAAGGTAGTAAATTTTTTTAGTTTTGTTGCAATGGAAGTTAGAGAAATTCTTGCTTCACTTGGCTTTAGATCTTTAAAAGAAGTTATTGGCAGAACGGATCTTTTACATCAGGTGAGCAGAGGTTCACCCAATCTAGATGATTTAGATTTAAATCCGTTGTTAGTGCAAACTGATCCTGGAAAAAATAAAATGTATTCTGAAAATAATCTTATTAACTCAGTGCCAGATAATAACGTTGATGAAAAAATCTGGGAGGATTTAAAAAACAAATTTCAGACTAAAGAAAAAATATCTTACAATAGCAAAGTACAAAATACAGATAGAGCAGTTGGAACTAAACTATCGCATTATATTTTTCAAAAATTCAGTGAGAAATTACCAGAGAATATTTTGCAATTAAACCTTACTGGTTCCGCAGGACAATCTTTAGGTGCTTTTCTTTCAAAAAGCATAAAAATAAAATTATCTGGAGATGCAAACGATTATGTTGCCAAAGGTTTATCAGGTGGGACAATAGTAGTTAGTCCTTCGAAAGAGAATAATTTTGAGAGTCATGAGAACACAATTATTGGTAATACCGTATTGTACGGGGCTACTTCGGGTAAATTATTTGCGTCTGGAAAAGCAGGAGAAAGATTTGCAGTTAGAAATTCAGGCGGAATCTCTGTTATAGAGGGGTGCGATGCAAACGGTTGTGAATATATGACTGGAGGTGAAGTAGTAATCCTCGGAAAAGTTGGTGATAACTTTGCTGCAGGCATGACAGGTGGAATAGCATATATATATGATCCAGAAAATACTTTTGAAAATTATGTAAATGCAGATTCAGTTATTTGGCAAGAACCAGAGACAAAATTCTGGAAAGATAAATTAAAAAAATTGTTAGAGGAGTATCATTTGGAAACAAATTCAAAAATTTCAAAAAATATTTTAGAGAACTTTGAAAAAGAAGTTAAAAATTTTAAGCAAGTCTGTCCAATTGAAATGCTTGATAAACTCGAAAGCCCAATTAGTTTAGAAAAAGAAAAACAAAAAGCTATATAATATTTTTTTTAAACAATTCTTATTTAAATATCTTGTTAAGTAAAAAAAGTATTTTAATGGGAATTAAATTTAAACTAATTGCTATAAAGGCCCACCATTTAGGAAAAAAAATTTTTTTAAATTTATTATTTTTATTTTTATATATTATTCTAGCAAGTTTTTTTGGAGAACCTTTAGGCAATTTTAAATCTTTTCCAAAAGCTAAATTTGTGTCCATATAACCTAATATATAGAATTGTATATTCAAATTTGTTTTTTTAGATAAGAAGCCCAGGCTTTCAAAATACGATTCTAAAGCACGTTTGGAAGCAGAGTAATATGGATTAAGAGTTCTTCCAAGATACGCAGCAATACTTCCAAACCCAACAATTTCTCCTTTTTTTGATGACAACGGACCTAAAAATTTAGAAATGATGAATGCAACAGATGTAAAATTTGCTTTGAAAAGCTTTTCAATTTTTTCCTGATTAAGTTCTATTTTATCATCATCGAACATCATTCCAATTGGGAATAAAATACCTTGTACATCATTAAAAAATTTTTCAACGAATAAGTTTTTTTCAATTTCAGATTCTGAATTTAAATCTAGTTCTAAAATTTCAACTTTAATTTCAGACTGTTTTTCTAAATCTGATTTTATTGCAGTTAAGTCTCTCAAGTCTCTAGATACTAGAATCAGATCATGCTTATTCCTGGCATATTCATAGGCAATCTCTCTACCCAAACCAGAAGAAGCTCCAATAATTAAATATTTCATAAACCTAGCTTATTTGAAATTGCTGATTGATATACTCTTTTACTATCATATTTTTTAAGTCTATCTTTGAAATCTTCATATTGAACATAACAAGCACTCACAGTTTTTTTGTCCAATCTTGAATCTTTAATAATTGATGGAATAGCTTTATATTTTATGCAAAGTTTATCAACCAAAATCATGAACTCAATATTTTTTTTTGTGTTTGTAAAGTCAAAACTTATACAGACACTATTGTCTTCAAATCTTAAATTTTTATGTTCTCCCTGCATATTTTTCAGAGAAAAAAGAGTGATTACAGGAGTATGTTTTTTAAAAATATTTAAAAATTCGTCCATAAAGACCTCAACATTATTTGAAGGTACTAATAATTGGCTTTCAATAAATCCTTTTGGTCCAAAAAATTTAAAATAACTTTCTCTTCCTATGTACGGAAAAATTACTTGAACCAAATCTTCATTTAATTTTCTTTTTTTCATTTTTTGTACTTTATAATAAATATTATTTACAAGATTTAATGATAAAGAATTCCATAATGATAGAGGCAAGAAATTAGAAATTCTTTTTTGTTTGATCGTTCTTAAATAATTATTATTTTTGCTATTTTTTTTAATTTTATTTTTATAAATAAATCCATTACCAAAATTTTTTAGATTATCCGCTCTATTCCAGGAGTAGGTAAAAGTATTCCGATCTTTTTCATTGGAAATTTTTTTATAACAGTCAGAAAAAGATTTTACCTCTTCAGCATGTGTTTCAAATACTCCCGATTCTATCTCGGTCAATTTAAACGTAATAGAAACTATTGTTCCGGTTAAACCAAACCCTCCAATAGTTAAATCAAAAATTTCTTTATTTTCATAATCAGACAAATTAAGCCAACCATTATTTTTATGAAACAGCTTAATACTTTTAATTGATTTTCTAACAGTTCCATGTGTACCACATGATTTTCCATGAGAGTTTGTAGCCACGATGCCACCCAATGTGATAAACGGATATCCGGGAACTTGTGGTAACCATAAATTATACTTTAATGTAAATTTTAAAAAATCGTAAATTTTTAAACCAGCTTCTACCGTAATTTCTTTTTTATCCACGTTAAAATCCAAAACCCTATTAAAAGATGACAAATCCAAAGATGTACTATTTTTATCGAAGCCAATTGGAGCGTATGAATAATTTGAACCAGTCGTGATAATGTTCTGATTTGATTTAGAAAGCTTTTCAATTTCTCTATACTTATCAGGTTTATTAAAAAAAATATTTGCTGAATAACTTTTGTCGAATGAAGTTAAATTTTTCTTTTCAGAATTATGACTCATAAGCTTTTTTGATTTATTTTGAAAAATAATATTAACATGTCTCTTATTGTTAATATTATATTTTTTAAACCCACAGAAGAACCTGCACCAAAAGTTCTCGGATATGTATGAATGCCAATTTCATTTACCCTAAAACCTTTTGACCTTGATTTTATTGCAAGTTCTGCTCCAATAAAGGGACTGTTTGTAGTTAATTTAACTTTTTTCAAAATCGATCTTTTGATCAACCTTGACCCAGTCGATACGTCTTTAAAATTTGTATTAAAAAGAAATCTTAACAACATATTATAAACTACAGATATAATTATTCTTGTTGTGTTATATTTTCTTTTATATCTATAAGTAATAACTAAGTCAGAATTGTGGGATGATTTTATAAGTCTAGGAAGATCATTTACGTCATATTCTGCATCACCATCAATTTGAAAAATCCAGTCGTATTTACATTTTTTCATACCTGTCTTAAGAGCAGCACCATAACCCAAATTTTTCTTATGAAAAATTACTTTTACCGATGGAATTTTTTTAGACAATTTTTTTGCATAATGCCCTGACTTTTCAGGGCAACCATCATCTATAATAATAATCTCATATTTTTTTTTTAACTTTTTTAAAACTTTAACACTTTTTAAAATCATTTTTTTTACTGTTCTTCTATCTTTGTATAGCGGGAACATAAGACTTATGGATTTAAATCTTTTTGACAATTTCATTTAATTCATTATTAATTTTTTTAAGATTTTTTTTACTTGAGAGACTATGGTCACCATTTTTTATAATTACAAGTTTTTTATCAGAATTAATAAACAACTTTAAAGTTTTTCTCGAAAATAATACTGGAACAACTTCATCTTTTCTCCCATGAAGTAAAGTAACATAAATTTTTGATTTTATTTTTTTTGATAAAATTTTATTTTTTTTACCATCTTTTATCAGCTGTTTAGTAATAGGATATTCATATTGCCCATGTTTAATGTGACTTATACCTTTATCTATTATTTCTTTTTTAATTTTTTTTGGAAATTTTTTCCACATAAGTCTATCTAAAAATTCTGGAGCCGAACCAATTCCAACAAATCCTTTAATCTGTTTCTTAAAATATTTGAACTGATTTAACGATATCCACGCTCCCATGCTAGAACCAACTATAATAAACTTTTTATTTCCAACTATTTTTTTAATTGAAATCCTAGCTTCTTGTGTCCATTTAGTTATATTGCCATTTATAAATTTTCCTGAAGATTTGCCATGACCAGAGTATTCTATTGCTAAAAAGCCAAGCTTATTTTTAATTGTAAATCGTCTAAGTGACCTTGGTTTTTCACCTTCTACATCAGACATAAAGCCAGGAAAAAAAACTATATACAGATTTTTGTTAGAATAATTGTGAATATATCTAATCTTTTTTGTTTTTGATATTTTAAGGTATTTATATTTTTTCATATAAAGTTTATTCCGCTATTCTGATACTATATTGTTTTATCATTTAATTTAAATAGATGTTAAAATCTTAATTATGAATATTCTTTTGACGGGCGGCGCGGGTTATATAGGGAGCCACGCTGCTTTATCACTTATCGATAAAGGACACTCGGTAACGATTATAGATAATTTAATTACAGGGACCAAAAGACTTATTCCCAAAAAAGCAAAATATCATGAGTGCGATATTGATAATATTCAACGAGTATCGAAAATTTTAAATAATGATAAATTTGATGTAGCAATGCATTTTGCCGGACTTATAAGAGTTGATGATTCAGTAAAATATCCTGAAAAATATCAACATCATAATTTTGAGAAATCAAAAGTTTTTTTTGAAAATTGTTTTAAAAATAAAATTAAAAAAATTATTTTTTCTTCATCAGCAGGTGTTTATGGAGACCCAAAAAAAGAATTTGTAAAAGAAACTGACGATTTAAAACCTACTAATCCATATGCTGAATCAAAAAAGAAAGTAGAAAATTTCCTCATTCAAAAATCAAAAGATGATCAAATAAAATATATAATTTTAAGATACTTTAATGTTGCTGGGGCTGATGAAAAAATGAGATCTGGACTAATTTCAAATTCTTCAACAAATTTAATTAAAGCAATATGTGAGACAGCAACTAAAAAAAGGAAAAAAATAATAATTAATGGAGATGACTATAAAACAAAAGATGGAACAGCGATTAGGGATTTTATTCATGTATCAGATATTGCCGATATACACGGAATTGCTTGTGAAGCTATTTTTAAGGACCAATCTTCAGGTATTTTTAATTGTGGTTATGGACGGGGTTATTCTGTAAAGGAAGTTATATCTGAAATGGAAAATATTATTAGTGGCAAATTAAAAGTAGAAATTGGACCTCGCAGAAATAAAGATATATCAATTTCGATTGCAAATAGCGAAAAATTTAAAAAAACATTTAATTGGAAACCAAAATTTAATAATTTAAATTATATTTTAAAGACAGCTTTAGAGTGGGAAAAAATTAATAAATGAGTTTCAAAGTTTTACAAGTTATACCTAAACTTGGTTATGGCGGAGCAGAGACAGGTTGTTATGATATTGCACATTATCTGGCCGAACAAAACTGTAAGTCTTACATAATTACTAGTGGTGGGCCACTTTTAAAATTTATACGAACAGATAAAGTCAAAGTTATAAGACTTCCTGTACATTCAAAAAATCCGATTCTAATTTTATTAAATACTATATTAATTTCGTTTATTATAATTTTTCTTAAAATAGATATTGTTCATGCTAGAAGTAGAGCACCAGCTTGGTCTTGCTTTTTTTCTTGCTTTATTACTAGAGTTAAGTTTGTCACTACTTTTCATGGGATATATAATTTTTCAAACAGTTTAAAGAAATTTTACAATTCAATAATGGTTAGATCAAACTTAATAATTGCTGGATCAAATTTTGTTTTTAATCATATACATAAGAATTATGGTAATTTAATCGAAAAGAAGAAAAGACTATTGGTAATATTTAGAGGTATTAACACAGAGTATTTTGATAACTCTAATATTACGAGTGATAAGGTTAAAAATTTTTACTCATCTATAAAAATTAGTTCTGAAAATTTTAAAATACTTTTGCCAGGCAGACTAACAAGGTGGAAGGGTCAAGAAATGTTTATCGAAGCTCTTGGTATACTTAAAAATAAGTATAACAAAGAAAATTTCCAGGCAATCATTTTAGGGTCTCATCAAGGAAGAAAAGTTTATTTCAAGAAGTTAATCTCTTTGGTCGAAAAACATAAACTTAAGGATAAATTTTTTTTTCTTCAACATGTTAAGGAAATGCCTGTTGCATATTATATTTCTGATGTAGTCGTATCAGCATCTATTGAACCAGAGGCTTTTGGAAGAATATCCGTAGAAGCTCAATCTATGAGAAGGCCCATTTTAGCGAGTAATCATGGTGGCTCTACTGAAACAATAATTAATGGGAAGTCTGGCTTTTTATTTAATAATAATAATTCAGAATCTCTTGCAGAAAATTTAAATAATCTAATGGAAATGGATAAAGACAAGTTGCAATCAATTGGAAATGAGGGTAGGAAAAATATATTAAAGAAATTTGATGTAGAACAAATGTGTTATTCAACTTTTTTAGAATATAAAAAGCTTATTAAATAAATGCCAAATATAACTTTACCAGATGGAAAAAAACTAGGTTTTAAAGATAGGGTAACTGGTTTAGAAGTTGCTGCAAAAATAAGTAAATCTTTATCCAAGCAAGCTTTAATAATGAGTGTTGATGGTGACCTTAAAGATTTAAGTTATGTAATATCTAAAGATTCAAAAGTAAGAATAATTACTCCAAAAGATAAAGAGGGATTAGAAGTTATAAGACACGATGCTGCACACATAATGGCTATGGCAGTTCAAGAGTTATTTCCAGGAACTCAAGTAACTATAGGACCAGTAATAGAGAATGGATTTTACTATGACTTTGCAAGAAAAGAACCATTTACAAAAGAAGACTTGAAGAAAATTGAAAAGAAAATGTCCGAGATAATCGATAGAGATGTTAAAACAAAAAGAGAAGTTTGGGAAAGAGATGAAGCGATTTCTCATTTTAAGAAAATAGGCGAAAAGTATAAAGCAGAAATTATAGAGAGCATTCCTAAAAACGAAGAGCTTTCCGTCTATCATCACGGAGATACTTGGCATGATCTTTGTAGAGGGCCACATCTTGTATCTTCAGGTAAAATTGGAAAAGCTTTCAAATTAACAAAAGTATCAGGAGCTTATTGGCGGGGAGACTCTAATAATGAAATGTTACAAAGAATTTATGGAACATGTTGGAGCTCAAAAAAAGAATTAGATGACTATTTAAATAGACTAGAAGAGGCCGAGAAGAGAGATCATAGAAAACTTGGTAAGGAAATGGACTTATTTCACTTTAGAGAAGAAAGTCCAGGAGCAGTTTTTTGGCATGAAAAAGGATGGAATTTATTTCAAAGACTTATTGAATATATGAGATTAAAACAGAGAAATGCAGGGTACAGAGAAATAAACACTCCTGAACTATTGGACAAAACTCTTTGGGAAAAATCTGGTCATTGGGAAAAATTCGGGGAATTGATGTTTACTTCTGAAACCCCCGATGAAAAAACTTTTGCAGTAAAACCAATGAACTGCCCGGGATGTGTTCAAGTATTCAATCAAGGGCTCAAAAGTTATAGAGATCTGCCTTTAAAACTTTCTGAGTTTGGTAAAGTACACCGTTATGAACCATCAGGAGCATTGCACGGACTTTTGAGAGTTAGAGCTTTTACCCAAGATGATGCACATATTTTTTGTACTGAAGAACAAATAACAGAGGAGTGTATCAGCGTCACAAAGTTAATTTTAGATATTTATAAAGATTTAGGATTTAAAAAAGTTTTTTTAAAATATTCAGATAGACCCGAAAAAAGAGTTGGAAATGATTCAGTTTGGGATAAATCTGAAAAAGCTTTACTTGCAGCAATTAAGAAAACGAAACTAGATTATACTATCAATAAGGGAGAAGGAGCTTTCTATGGACCAAAAATTGAATTTGTTTTAAGAGATGCAATAGGGAGAGATTGGCAGTGTGGAACACTACAAGTTGATTTAAATTTACCAGGAAGACTGGGAGCAACTTTTATTGATAAAGATGGAGCAAAAAAAGTACCAGTTATGCTTCATAGGGCACTTTTTGGTTCTTTAGAGAGGTTTATTGGAATTTTAATTGAAAATTACGCTGGCAAACTTCCATTTTGGCTATCACCTTCACAAGTTGTTGTATTACCCATAGCAGAAGAACACAACGAATATGGAAAAAAAATATTTGAAGAACTCTTTAAAGAAGGTATAAAATGCGAAGTGGATTTAAGAAATCAAAAAATTAACTATAAAATTAGAGAGCACTCTTTATCTAAAGTTCCTTATTTATTAATTTGTGGTAGCAAAGAGTTAAAAGCAAAAAATATTACTATTCGAAAACTCGGATCTGAAAAGCAAGAAACAATCAAATTTTCTAAAGCTCTGGAAAACATTAAAGTTTTAAACAATCTTCCAATTAAATAAGTGCAAAAACCAAAAAAAAATTTCTATAACAGAAAGCCGAAATTTCACGGCCCAAAAACTAACGAGAGGATAAGAAGTTTAGACGTCCAAGTCATAAACAGCAGTGGAGAAAATCTTGGTATTTTGCCAATAAAAAAAGCTATTGAAGTTGCTAAAAACGATGGACTTGATCTTATAGAAATCTCTCCAAACGCTAATCCACCGGTCTGTAAAATAATGGATATAGGTAAATATAAATATGATATGCAAAAAAAAGCCAGCAAGGCAAAAAAAAATCAAAGAATATCAGTTCTAAAAGAATTAAAATTAAGACCAGGTACAGAAATACATGACTATAATTTTAAAATTAAAAACGCAAAAAAATTTTTAGCAAAGGGAGACAAGGTAAAATTTACAGTAAAATTTAAAGGAAGAGAAATGCAGCATGTTCAGTTAGGAAAAGATTTAATGGAAAGGATTATTGCCGACACCAAAGACATAGGCCAAGTAGAAGTTAACCCTAAATTTGAGGGTAGACAGATGATAATGATAATACAGCCTAATTAGTTAATTATAAAATAATCTTGCTAAAGAAAAATAATCTATATATAACTCCGAAACCATGCCTAAATTAAAAACTAAAAGTTCAGCAAAAAAAAGATTTAGAGTTACTAAATCTGGCAAAGTCAAGATGCCTCAAGCAGGTAAAAGACATGGTATGATTAAAAGAACAAATTCTCAAATAAGAAAACAAAGAGGCTCAACTATAATGTCTAAACAAGATGCTAAAATAGTAAAATCCTATATGCCTTATAATTTAAGAGGTTAATATGTCTAGAACAAAAAGAGGTGTTATCAGCAGAAGAAGACACAAGAAAGTTCTTAAGGCTGTAAAAGGACAATTTGGAAGAAGAAAAAATACAATTCGTATTGCACGACAAGCAATGGAAAAAGCTTTGCAATATGCTTACAGAGATAGAAAAGCAAAAAAAAGAGAATTTAGATCGTTGTGGATACAAAGAATAAATGCAGGTGTTAGAGAACAGGGATTGACCTATTCAAGATTTATAGATGGTTTAAATAAGTCCAAAATTAAGTTGGATCGAAAAGTTTTAGCCGATTTAGCCTATAATAATCCAGAAGCTTTCAAATCGCTCGTTAAAAAAGTTCAGTTATCAATAAAATAAAATTGTTTTTTCTTTTACAAAGTTAGAGTAAAAACTAACTAATGGTAGATTTACGAGAATTAAT
>MDTB01155819.1_pt1 | contig 19710 bp, 23 predicted proteins | sample 811161 | NCBI WGS metagenome assembly MDTB01 (sample SAMN05326650, study PRJNA326480) | marine metagenome | isolation source: seawater | place: Mediterranean Sea | collected 2009 | reverse complement strand
TGTGGCTAAGAAAGCACCTGTGGCTAAGAAAGCACCTGTGGCTAAGAAAGCACCTGTGGCTAAGAAAGCATCTGTGGCTAAGAAAGCAACTGTTAAAGTAGGCGAGGGATATACCCCTTTTCTTCAAAAATATTACTCTTCGAAGATAATAAAGCTCATGCAGGAAGAGTTTAAGTATTTAAATGTTATGCAAGTTCCTAAATTAGTAAGTATCTCACTTAATATGGGTTTGGGTGATGCTAAAAGTAACTCTAAATCTCTTGAAAGCTCAATTCAAGAAATGGCATTAATTAGTGGGCAAAAGCCAATTACTACAATCGCAAAAAAAGATATTTCTAATTTTAAAATTAGAAAAGGGTGGCCTGTCGGTTGTAAAGTTACCCTGCGTTCTAAAATGATGTTTGAATTTTTAGATAGACTAATATCAGTTGCACTCCCCAGAACGAGAGATTTTAGAGGGTTATCTTTTAAATCTTTTGACGGTCGTGGAAATTATAATTTTGGTATTAAAGAACAGATTATTTTCACTGAAATAGATTATGATAGAATACAAGCAATAAATGGATTAAATGTTACCATTGCTACTTCAGCTAAAACTGATGAAGAAGCATATTTTTTACTAAAACTATTTGGTTTGCCACTACGAGATAAACCAAAAAATAATGAAATTGATGAGGCTGCCTAATGGCAAAAAAAGCAAAAATTGTTCGAGAGTATAAAATAATTGAAAAAGTTAATAAATATGCACCTTTAAGAGCTGAATTAAAGGCTTTAATTAAGAATCCAAATACATCTGTTGGGGATAAGAAAAACGCCGTTGCGAGGTTAGATAAATTACCAAGGTCGTCTAGTCCTATTCGCATTAGAACTAGGTGCTTTAAGACTGGTAGGCCAAGAGCGGTGATAAAAAGATTTAATTTATCAAGAATAGTTTTTCGAGAAATGGCTCTAAGGGGTGAAATACCTGGAATAACCAAAGCAAGTTGGTAGGAGAATATATCATATGTCAATGTCAGACCCGTTAGCAGATTTTTTAACCAGAATTCGTAATGGACTTTTAGCTCAAAAAAGATGGGTTGATATTCCTTCCAGTAATATGAAAAAAAGAATATCACTTGTTTTAAAAGAGGAGTCTTATATAGAAGATTATATTTTTATAACTAAAGATGAGAGTAAAGAATTAATTAGAGTTTTTTTGAAGTATGACTACAAAGGTAATCCAGTAATTGATAATATAAAAAGAATAAGTAAGCCTGGACTAAGGGTCTATGTAGGTGTCAATGAGGCTCCTAGAGTTCTTGATGGTTTAGGTATTTCAATATTGTCGACATCTAAGGGTGTATTGTCTAATAAAAAAGCAAGTCAGCTCGGTGTAGGCGGTGAGCTCTTGTGTGAGGTTTATTAATAATTATGTCTAGAATAGGAAATGAACCAATAAGATTACCAGAGAGTGTTAAGTACTCTGAGATAAATAATCTAGTTACAATCACTGGTCCAAATGGTACAATGAAACTAAAAGTTAATAAGAATATTAAATTAAAACAAAATAGTGGTATGCTAATCGTATCCAGAAAAACAGATGATAAAGAAGATAGGTCTCTTCACGGAACTTCTAGACAGCTAATAAATAATATGGTATTGGGAGTGTCTGAAGGATTTACAAAAGAATTAGAAATTATTGGAGTAGGTTATCAGGCAAAGTCACAAGGAAATAGATTGCACCTACAGTTGGGATTTTCGCATGATATTTATTTTGACCTGCCAGATGGAATTAAAATTTCTGCTAACCGAACAGAAATAACTATTTCCGGAATAGATAAGCAGTTAGTCGGTGCAGTTGCTGCTAAAATTCGATCTTTTAGACCTCCAGAACCATATAAAGGGAAGGGCATAAGATATAAAAATGAATATGTTCGTTCAAAGCAGGGTAAAACAGTAGGTGCTAAGTAATGAGTAATCAAAAATCAAATACTCACAGTAAATTAAGAAGAAGAAATAGAAGTAAAAAAACATCTAGGTACAACCCCGATAGACTACGAATGGTGATTTATCGTAGTCTTAAACATATTGAGGTACAAATTATAGATGATTTTAAAGGTATCACGGTTACATCTGTTTCCTCTAGAGATAAAGATCTTAGGGATTTGGTATCTAAATCAAAAAACAAATCTGATGTAAGTCGTATTGTTGGAGAATCTCTAGCAAATAAAGCAAAACAGAATAATATTGGTCCTGTAGTTCTGGACCGTAATGGATATCCTTACCATGGACGCGTTAAAGCATTTGCTGATGCCGCAAGAAATGGTGGATTAGAATTTTAGGAGAGACAAGTGGCTATCATAAATCCAGCAGAATTAGACCTCCAAGAAGAAGCTGTTGTAAAAATTAACCGGACTGCTAAAGTAACATCAAGAGGAAAACGTTTTAGATTTTCAGCGTTAGTAGCAGTCGGTGATGGTAAGGGGCATATTGGAATTGGCTTGGGAAAAGCGAATGAAGTTATATCTGCTATTCAAAAGGGTAAGGAGATCGCGAAACGTTCTATTGTAAAAGTCTCGATCATTAATGGCACTATTCCTCACTCAATTATAGGAAAGCATGGTGCTAGTAGGATCTTTTTAAAACCAGCATCGCCAGGAACAGGTATCATAGCCGGAGCCTCTGTCAGAGCTGTTATGGAGCAAGTTGGTGTCCATAATATTTTAACCAAAAGGCAGGGGTCTAAAAATACAACCAATCTCGTGCGTGCGACTTTAGATGCTCTTTTGCGAATGAAAGATGCGGTAGCAATAGCAAATAAAAAAGGCGTCACAGTCAAAGAGGTTTTTAATTAATGGCTAAGAAAAATAAATTAAGACTAACTCAAATAAAGAGTGGTATAGGTTACAAGAAAAAAGCTAAGGCTACTTTGGTGGCACTCGGTTTAAAAAGAATTAATCAAAGAGTTGAGCATTACGATTCTCCTCAGCTAAGAGGTATGATAAATGCAATTCCTTTCTTATTAAAGGTTGAGAAAATATGAAATTATCCTCACTCATTCCCATTAAAGGCTCAGTGAAAAATAGAAAAAGAGTTGGCCGAGGTCATGGATCTGGTTTGGGCAGATCATCCGGTAGAGGAGATAAAGGTGCAGGGCAGAGATCTGGATTTAAAAGGCGTGCGTGGTTTGAAGGTGGTCAAATGTCTCTAGCCCGAAGACTTCCAAAGCGTGGATTTACAAATAATTTTAAAAATGAATTTCAAATTGTAAATTTAGATAAAATTGAAAAACTTAGTATTTCTGAAATCACCCCTCAAGAATTATTTGAGAACGGTTTAATCCGTTCTTCCTTAAAACCTGTCAAGATTCTGGGAGAAGGGATTATAAGTAGAAAAGTCAACCTAACAGCTACTTCGTTCAGTAGCTCAGCTAAATTGAAAATTGAAGAAGCAGGTGGAACTGCTATTGAAGAATGATCGAAAAAATTAAAAGTATTTTTTCAATACCTGATCTACGATTTAGAATTCTTTTCACTTTGGGTATATTAGTCGTTGTGCGTATAGGTGCTCACATTCCAATACCTGGTGTTGATGGGGAAGCTTTGAGTGGTGCATTTTCAAATTTTCAAAATTCACTTTTCGGACTTTTTAACACATTCGTAGGCGGGGCATTTCAAAAAGCCTCTTTATTTTCGTTAGGTATCATGCCTTATATTTCATCTTCCATCATAATCCAGCTGATGGGTTCAGTAGTGCCTTATTTTCAAAGACTTCAGAAGGAAGGCGAGGCTGGAAGGAAAAAAATTACCCAAATTACTAGATATGGCACAGTTCTTCTTGCCTCAATGCAATCATATGGTGTGGTAGCTGTGTTCCTTCCTAGTTTGAACGCTGGTGGTAATCCTGTCGTTATCAATCCTGGTTTTGCATTTACCTTTACAGGTATTATCAGCATGGTTACTGGTACTCTGTTTTTAATGTGGTTAGGTGAAAGGGTGACCGAAAGAGGTATTGGTAATGGTATTTCGCTTATTATAATGGTAGGAATAGTATCTGCGTTTCCTAACGTAATTCTTAATGAAATTACACTTGTCCAGGAAGGCGTGAGAGGATTCCTGTCAGAATTTTTACTAGCTGGTATTATGTTCTTTATTATATGTTTTGTAGTCTTATTAACTCAAGGTACTAGAAAAATTCCAGTCCAATACGCAAAAAGAGTAGTAGGGCGTAAAGTTTATGGAGGTCAAAATACACATATTCCAATGAGGGTTAATACCGCAGGTGTGATGCCAATCATTTTTGCTCAATCTATTATGTTTATTCCGAGTACTGTTTCAACTTTTCTCGGTGATAGTTCATTTGCACAAACTATGCTTAATTGGTTTTCCTTCGAGCATCCTTTTTATTGGACAATTTTTGGTTTAATGATAATCTTCTTCACTTATTTTTATACAGCCATAGCTTTTGACCCAGTTCAAGTTTCATCCACTATGAAACAACAAGGCGGTTTTATACCAGGAGTAAGGCCCGGAAAGAGAACGGCAGAGTATATTGATAATATTTTAACTCGAGTTACACTTCCAGGATCAGTAGCTCTCGCATTTGTTGCAATATTCCCCTATATATTGATGAAAACAATGGGGATTAACTATGATTTTGCATCATTTTTTGGTGGAACGAGTTTATTAATTATTGTTGGAGTAGCTCTCGATACTCTACAACAAATAGAGTCTCATTTGATGATGAGGCATTATGATGGATTTTTATCTAAAGGTAAAATTCGTGGAAGAAGGAGAATGTAATGGTTCGCTCTAGATCCTTAAATGAAATTAATAAGATAGCGCGAAGCTGTCAAATTGTAGCTGATACATTAATAATGTTAGAACCTCATATTATACCAGGAACTAAAGTTTCTGATTTAGATGATATGGCTGAAGACTATATAAAATCAAAGGGTGCTAGGCCAGCTTTTAAAGGGTATATGGGGTTTCCATCTACCTTGTGTATCTCAATTGAAGATGCGGTTGTGCATGGTATACCAAAAGATCAAATTTTAAAAGAAGGTCAAATAGTAGGAATTGATTGTGGTGCTGAATTAAATGGGTACTATGGGGATCATGCAAAGTCTTTTGCGGTTGGTAGAATTGAAAAGAAAAAAAAATTATTATTAAAAATCACACACGAGTCTCTTCTTGCTGGAATCGAGCAAGCACTACCTGGGAATTTCGTTGGTGATATAGGAAATGCTGTTCAGACTCATGCTGAAAAAAATGGTTTTTCTGTTGTTCGTGAATTAGTAGGTCATGGTATCGGTACTCAACTACATGAAGAACCTCAAATTCCTAATTATGGTGAATCAAAAAAAGGTAAGAGATTGATTTCTGGTATGTGCATAGCAATTGAGCCTATGATTAATGCGGGTAAAAGGGAAGTTTACACAGCAACCGATGGTTGGACCATTTTAACAAAAGATGGTAAGCCTTCTGCTCATTTTGAACATACTGTAGCTATAACTGAAGATGGACCAAGAATATTAAGTGTGGGTACAAATGGCTAAAGAACAACCAATTACCATAGATGGAATTATCAAAGAGACTTTACCTGGTGCTATGTTTAGAGTGGAAATTGAGATAGGTGAAAAACCTCATGAGGTCTTAGCTCATGTAAGTGGAAAAATGAGAATGCATTTTATAAAAATATTACCTGGAGATGTGGTGACTTTAGAAATTTCACCATATGATTTATCTCGTGGAAGAATTACATATAGGCAGAAATAAAAATGAAAGTAAGACCGTCAGTTAGAAAGATTTGCTCTAAATGCAAAATTATTAAGAGAAATGGTGTTGTGCTAGTGATTTGTGAAAATCCAAAGCATAAACAACGTCAAGGATAGGTGAGGATATGGCAAGAATTGTAGGTGTAGATATACCAAGAAATAAAAAAGTACCTTATTCATTGTGTTACATTCATGGGATTGGGCTTTCAACGGCTAAAATGCTTTGTAAAAAAGCTAAAATAGATAAAGACTCAAGGGTACAAGATTTAACAGAGGACAAAGTAGTTGCATTAAGAAATGCAATTTCTGACTTAGGTTATAAGGTCGAAGGTGAATTAAGGTCTGAAGTAGCTATGAATATAAAAAGACTAAAAGATGCTGCAGCTTATAGAGGACTTCGTCACAGGCGAGGGTTGCCATCAAATGGACAACGTACAAAAACGAATGCTAGAACAAGAAAAGGTAAGAAAAGAACAATTGGACTTGGAAAAGCTTAATTAAAATAAGAGAGATATAATTTTGGCTGATAAAAATATTAAAAAGAAAAAGAAAAAAAAAATAGAACCTCAAGGTGTAGCTCATATTAAATCTACATTTAACAATACTCACGTTACACTTAGTGACAAATATGGTAATGTTATTGTTTGGGAAAAAGCTGGAACATCTGGGTTTAAAGGTTCAAGGAAAAGTACCGCATATGCAGCTACTTTAGCAGCGGAGAAGGCTGCTCAGTCTGCAATGTCTTTAGGTCTTTCGAGTGTCGATGTTGAGGTTAAAGGCCCTGGCGCAGGTCGAGAATCAGCGATTAGAGCATTAGCAGTTGCAGGATTACAAATAACAAGTATCAAAGATGTAACGCCTCTTCCTCATAATGGTTGTAGGCCACCAAAGAGAAGAAGGGTTTAAGGTTTAATATTATGGCAAAAGTAACTACTCCAAAGGGAAAACTTGTACGCAAGTTTGGTGAAAATATTTTCGGAAATCCTAAATATGATAAATTATTGAATAGAAAGCCCTATGCCCCAGGACAGCACGGGCAGGGTAGAAGATCAAAATTATCTAATTATGGTATCCAGCTTCAAGAAAAACAAAAAATAAAGTTTATGTACGGGTTGTTAGAAAAACAGTTTAAACTTACTTTTCAAAAAGCTGATAAAATGGAAGGTGAAACTGGTACTAATATGCTTCAAATACTTGAGTCAAGATTAGATAATATTGTTTACAGACTTGGATTTGCGTATTCAAGACCAGCAGCGCGTCAATTAGTTAGTCATAAACACTTTCTTGTAAATAATCGAGTTGTTAACATTCCATCATACATTTTAAAGCCTGGAGAAACAATTGAAGTCCGCTCTAAAAGTAAAAAAATGGATATTATCATTGATTCCATGCGCAGGATCAAAGGTGATATTGACCTTGCTTGGTTGAATATTGATAAAGCAAAAATGAAAGGAACGTTTATATCTGTTCCTGATCGTGATGAAATGCAATTGACGGTTAACGAACAATTAGTTGTTGAACTATACTCTAAATAAACTAAATAGGAATTATTTATATGTCTACAAAAGTACTTGAATTAAATGTCGATTTTAAAGAATCAAATAAGTCTGGAAACACTGGTACATTTTCTCTTCAGCCGCTTGAGAGAGGATATGGTACTACATTAGGAAACGCACTGAGAAGAGTATTGCTTACTAGCATACCTGGTGCGGCAATTACCCATTTGAAAATTGAAGGTGTACAACATGAATTTTCTACAATTGAAGGTGTTAAAGAGGATGTGGCAGATATAATTATGAACTTAAAAAAAATTAGGTTCAAATTAATGGATAACGAACCAGAGAAAGTTTTATTATCCATTAAAGGGAAAAAAGTATTTACCGCTCAAAATATTCAAGATGCTAGTGATCAATTTGAAATACTTAACCCAGAAGAATACATTACAGAGATTAATTCTAAAGGAAAAATGGAAATTGAATTAAGAATTGGCATTGGAAAAGGATACGTTCCATCAGAACAAAATGATATTCCAAACTTGCCTGTTGGTACTCTTTCAATTGATAGTATATACAATCCTGTAACTAAAGTAACCTTTAATATAGTTCCAGTTCCAGGTGCTAAAGATCCAATTGAGATATTAAATCTTGAATTAACAACTGATGGTTCAATAACCGCTAAAGATGCAGTCTCATATTCTGCAACCGTAATGAGAGAGCACTTAAAGTTTATCGAAGCCATCGCAAATCCAAGTGTTCTTGAGATCTCTGATGGTGTTTCAGATGAAACAATGGCACTCAAAAAATTATTAAATCAGACTATAGATGAGATGGAACTATCAGTAAGAAGTTATAATTGCTTGCAAGCTGCTGGTATAAAATATATTCATGAGCTAGTTAGTAAAGAAGAAAACCAAATGTTGAAATACAAGAACTTTGGACGTAAATCATTAACTGAATTAATTGAAAAGTTAGACTCCATGGATCTTAGTTTTGGCATGGAGATTGAATCAATAATGGCAGAAGAAGGCTAAAAATGAGACATCAAAAATCAGGAAGAAAATTAGGAAGGAAGACATCTCATAGAAAAGCTTTGATGTCTAACCTTGCTTCTGCATTAATAACACATAAAAAAATAAAAACTACGGATGCAAAAGCTAAAGAACTCAGGATGTTTATAGAACCTCTTGTCACCAAGGCTAAGAAAGGTGATCTGCATTCAAGAAGAATGGTTTTAAAAAAGATTAGACATAAGACTGTTGTGAGAGAGCTATTCGAAAATATTGGTCCAGCATTTTCTGACCGGAAAGGTGGCTACACTAGAATTATCAAGCTTGGTTTCAGGGATAATGATTGTGCACCAATTTCCTTGATTGAGTTTGTTAATATGATTGATTCTTCAGCCTCTCAGGATGAAGCTAAAGACTAAGTAGAAAACATTTATATAGTGAACCTTAAAAGGAATTCATTACAAAGGGCAGCAATAGTTGCCCTTTTTTTATTAGTGCCTGAGGTACATTCACAAGATTTTGATGTAAGAGCTCTTTGGGTCGTCCGTGATCATATCACATCAAAAGATAAAATAAATGCTATCCTCGATTTTGCAAAAAAAAATAATTATAATAATCTTTTTATTCAGGTAAGAGGAAGAGGAGATGCTTATTACACTTCAAGACTGGTTCCTAGATCTCATTTATTATTAAAAACTTCATTTGATCCATTAGAGTATATATTAAAAGAATCAAAAAAATATAACTTAAAAATTCATGCTTGGTTAAATGTGTATTACTTATGGTCTTCACCAAATTTACCAGTTCAGCATGATCATCTTATAAGGACTCACCCTAGCTGGCTTGATTCAAATAAACCAGACCTGATAAATGTTCCTAATGTATTAAAAAAAATGAAATTAGATAGAAAATCTAATGGAGAAGGTTTTTATTTATCGCCTACGCATCCAGAGGTAGATGCCCATTTACAAAATATTATTACTGAAATAGTTCAAAATTATAGTTTAGATGGAATTCATTTTGATTATATAAGATATCATGATTTGGGTTGGGGAATGAATCCAACCGGACTAAAATTTTTTTTAAATTATTCTGGAAATATACCTGGAATACCATCATTACAAATCCAAGAGAAACCATCTTTTGCCGAATTTAAACGTACCTCAATTACAGCATTTTTAAGTAAGGCATCTACTAGAATAAAAGCTTATCAGCCTAACTGTGTAATTTCTGCTGCAGTAAAACCGAACCTATACAATGCTAGAAATACTTTTGGTCAAGAATGGGATGTATGGCTGGCTGGAGGTTATATTGATTGGGCAATACCAATGAATTATACTAGTAATGAAAAAATATTTAATAAAAATATTAAAATAATAAAAGAAAATCTTCCCAGTCAGTATCATGATCGAATAATTATGGGCATTGGAGTTTATAACCAGGATGCGAACTCATCAGGAAAAAAAATATATCAAGTAGCAAAAAATAAGTTTTCAGGAATTAGTATTTTTTCTTACACGGTCTTCAAAGAAAAACCAAATTATGCAAATAAATTAATTAACTATTTAAAATAAAAATTATGAAAAATAAAATTGTTATACCCACTGGTACAAAATTAAATTGTAAAAACTGGCAGATTGAAGCAGCTTATAGAATGATTCAACATAATTTAGATTCTGATGTTGCAGAAAACCCCAATGAATTAATCGTTTATGGTGGTAAAGGAAAAGCAGCAAGGGACTGGGAGTCATATGAATCAATATTGGAAACTTTAAAGAGACTAAACCCAAATGAAACTTTACTAATACAATCCGGTAAACCTGTTGGAGTGGTAAAAACACATAAATATTCTCCAAGAGTTCTTATTGCAAACTCAAACCTTGTCCCTAATTGGGCTAGTTGGGAAAAGTTTAATCAATTAGAACAAGAAGGCCTAATGATGTATGGTCAAATGACGGCTGGTAGTTGGATTTATATTGGAACACAAGGAATTCTACAGGGCACCTACGAAACCTTTGTAGCTGCAGCTAAATATCACTGGAATAGTGAAACATTGAAAGGAAAACTTGTTTTAACAGCAGGCTTAGGTGGTATGGGTGGTGCCCAACCACTAGCAGTCTCTATGGCAGGTGGTGTGTCAATTTCAGTCGAAATTGATCCATCTAGAATAAAAAGAAGAATTGAAACAGGTTATTTAGATAAAAGTACTGATTCCTTAAAAGATGCAATAAAATGGGCTTTAAAAGCCATAAATAATTCTGAGCCATTATCAGTTGGGCTTTTAGGTAATGCGGCTGAAATAGTTGAGAAAATTACTAAATTGGATATTGTCCCAGATTTAGTAACAGATCAAACTTCAGCTCACGATGAGCTAGTTGGTTACATCCCAAAGAATATGACCCTAGAGGAAGCAAATCAGTTGAGAGAAAAGAATCCAAAAAAATATATAAAATCCTCTATCAAATCTATGGGTGATCATGTAAAATCTATTTTGAAGCTCAAAGAAAAAGGATCCATTGTTTTTGACTATGGCAATAATATCAGAGCTCAAGCTGTAAAAGCAGGTATTAAAAATGCATTTGATTACCCTGGCTTTGTTCCAGCATATATTAGGCCTCTATTTTGTGAGGGTAAAGGACCTTTTCGCTGGGTTGCATTATCCGGTAATCCTGAAGACATATATAAAACAGATAAGAAAATATTAGAAGTCTTTAAACATGATAAATCATTGTGTAATTGGATAAAAATGGCACAAAAAAAGGTGAAGTTTCAAGGTCTCCCATCACGAATTTGTTGGTTAGGTTATGGTGAGAGGGCAAAGTTTGGATTAATTTTAAATAAAATGGTTCGTGATGGTGAATTATCAGCTCCCATCGTTATTGGTCGCGATCACCTAGATTGTGGATCAGTTGCTTCACCAAATAGAGAAACCGAATCTATGAAAGATGGTTCTGATGCTGTTGCTGACTGGCCAGTATTAAATGCTCTTTTGAGTACTGCAGGTGGAGCTACATGGGTTTCATACCATCATGGAGGAGGTGTCGGAATGGGATATTCACTACACGCAGGACAAGTGATTGTTGCTGATGGCACTAAAGAAATGGATGAACGTTTATATGCAGTATTAACAAATGATCCTGGTATGGGAATATTTAGACATGCTGACGCAGGTTATGCGAGTGCCATAGAAAATGCAAAAAAGTGGGATATAGATATTCCAATGTTAAAATAAGAGTTATAGAAGCTGTGAATTCAATTATATTAAAAAATATTGGAAGTCTAATTTCTTATAATACTTGTCAAAAAAAAGTAATCTCATATAGTAATATCGAAATAGCTATTGAAAATGATAAGATTATTGAAATTGGTAAAAACCTGGGTTCTTGCGATAATATAATTGATTGTAAGTCAAATATAGTGACTCCTGGATTTGTTGATCCTCACACTCATCCTGTATTTGTGAACAGGAGAAATAATGAATTTATTAGAAGAATAGCTGGCGAATCCTATGAGAAAATCTCCTTAGATGGCGGAGGAATTATTAATAATATTCAAGAATTAAGAGATGTCGAAGAACATATTTTATTTGATATAGTAAAAAGGAGGATGGATACTTTTTTAAAAATGGGTACTACAACTATTGAAGCTAAAAGTGGTTATGGTCTTGATACAGATAGCGAACTCAAATCACTATCTGTTTTAAAAAAGGTTTCAGATAACCATGCCATTGATATTGTACCTACCTTTATGGGTGCACATACTTTTCCCAATGAGTTCTTAGAAAATAAAAATGGGTTTGTTGATCTTATATGTGATGAAATGATACCTGCAATATCAGATCAAGGAATTGCTGTTTTTAATGATGTATTTTGTGAAAAAGGATATTTCTCACCAAGCCAAGCTAAAAGAATCTTAAACGTTGGTAAAAAGTATGGATTACAACCGAGATTACATGCTGATGAGTTTTCGAATTCAAATGCAGCCAAATTAGCAGCTGAAGTTAAAGCTGTTTCTGCAGATCATTTGATGGCTGTGAGCGATGAAGGCATCATAAAAATGGCAAAAAATAATGTGATTGGAATACTACTGCCTGGTACTACTTTTTCATTGGGGCGAACAAATTATGCACCATTTGTAACCCTGAGGGAAAAAGGAGTCGAGATAGCTATAGCTACTGATTTTAATCCTGGTAGTTGCTTCATAAAATCAATGCCTTTTATTATGTCATTATCATGTATTTATATGAAAGTCCCAATTCTTGAAGCATTAAAAGCATGTACTTATACTGCTGCAAAATCATTAGGCCTTCATAAAAAAATTGGTTCAATTGAACAAGGGAAAAATGCAGATATACTCATTTGGAATTTTGATGATATAAATTTAATTCCTTCTCATTTTCTACCAAATCCAATAAGTAAAGTTATAAAAGATGGTAATTTAATATTACAGCTTGATTAGTTTTGCGGATAGAATGTATACTTTAATATTAAATATTATAAGATAATGCAAACTATAAAAATATTATTAGTACTTTTAATTTCTATTTTTCTGATTTCAGATGATTTATATGGAAATTATGCTTTTAAGAAAAAAGTCAAATCTATATGTAAGTCATATAGGATTTCAATAGAATCTTCTCAATTATCATTAGAGGATGAAGAATATTCTATAAACATGGAAAGTGGAAGAAATAATTTTGAAATGTTCATGCTTGTTGGCTTTGCTTCAGCTGGACAGGCAATTGCCCATCAAAAAGAAATGGGACTAGCGAATGCATATCTTCCATCAAGCGTAAATGTAAGTGTTGCTGTTCCAATCTCGAAAGGTGAATTTAATACATTCCTAGCTAATTGCCCATCAGATTTGGCGGTATCACTCGCTGAAGGAACTATGGATTCTTCTGAATTCATGCAAGTAATTATGAAAAAAATAGAAATACTTTAAGGAGAAAATATGCTTCAAGATCCAAATTCATTAATTGGAATATTAACACAATATTTAAGAGCTATTGGTTGGTCCGTTGCAGCAGCAGTTGGCTTCGCCTTTGGAATAGGCATTGCGTTAAAAGTTTTTGATATGATATCTACAGATATTGACGAGTGGGAAGAAATAAAGAAAGGTAATATGGGCGTTTCTTTAATTTTTGTTTCACTGATAGTTATGGTAGGTTTACTGGTATACAAAGTAATCTAAAATTAAAATAAATTTAAAAAGCCTTTATTCTTAATTTAAGGCTTTTTAAATCATTTCTATCACTTTTGATAAATATTTTAAATCGTTATTATCAAAATCTGCTATTTCTCGAGAATCAATATCGAGAACTCCTAAAAAATTACTATCTTTTATAAGTGGAATGACAATTTCTGATTTAGTCTCACTATCACAAGATATATAATTTGAGTATTCTTTAACATCGTCAACTAATATGGGTATTTGCTTTAGTGCAGATTCACCACAGACCCCTTTTCCATATCTAATGTGCGTGCATGGTAGAATTTGACTTTGATATGGCCCTATTTCAAGTGTTTTATTCTGTAATGCCATATAGAAACCGCAGAAAACCCAATTTTTATTAGAGTTGTAGAGTATTGAAGAAATCAACATTAATTTAGATGAAAAGCTTAAAATTTGATCTGAATCAATAACAGATTCTATTGTTAAAATTAGATTTTGATATGATTGATCTTTGTTCATGATAATATTAAATAAAAAGTAATAAATATAAATGGAGAAATGAAAGTATTAGCAAGATTTACCATATCGTTTGTCATCCATTTTAATCCTGAAATATGAATTGTATCTTTTTGATTTTCTTCGATGATTTTACCAGTTTTTAATAATTTAAACCTACCTTGTAAAGTTGCACCTAGAACTGAGTCTATTAATGCTGCAATAAATCCAGATAAAATAATAAGCAATACTCCCTTAATAGAAATTCCAAATAAAAAATAAGTAGAAATTCCAATAACACAAGAACCTAATAAAGAAGCGAGAGTTCCAATCATAGTAACGCCTCCAGATACACCATGATTGACACTTTTCATAGAGGTTATGGATTTTGGTTTTGATTTAGAAATTTTACCAAATTCTGTTCCCCATGTATCAGCCATTGCAGCAGCTATAGATGAACTAAATAAAAAGATATTAAAATCTGAAGGTGAAAAATAATCATAAATACAAATTAATAGGGCAGCACCTCCATTTGAGTAGACCTGAATAAAGTCTCTTTCTGATCCTTTTGTATTATAAAAATCTTCTTTTGTAAAGATTTTACTAATTATAGAGCTTAGAATAAAAAAAATAATAAATATTAAAATATAATCTAAGTTCTTAAACAATATTAATAAAGTACTCATCAAAGTTGCACCTAAAAAGCCACTCAATGATAACAATTTTATTTTGTGTGCAATAAAAAGTAATCCAATCATAATTATAAATAATATAAAAATCTCAGAGTTTAGTATATCATAAACATCATTTATATATTTGAATCTATATTCATACGCTATCATAAGAAGAATACTAACTATTGGTATTGAAATATTGTCTGAACCTTTCGAGCTACTCATTTCAGCAATTGTAGCTCCAATTGCTGTAAAAATTGAAAAAAAGATTTTAGATGGTAATGAAAGTGTTAGTAATAGCGAAGATCCTGTGAAAAGTATTATGAGAGAAATAACGAAAAAAGTAACTGAACCTTCAATAGATTTTCTATCACCCATTATATGGAATTTTCTAGGTTTTTTAATATTTTCACCTACAATAGATGCTACAGGGTCTGAAAATGATAATATCATGAAACTAAGAAAGAAGTAAGTTTTATACTCCCAGAAAAAAATTGAAAGAATTAAAAAAGATAATGGAAAAAATGTTGTTCCATAAGATTTTCTTTTTATTGAATGTATGCTAATTAGGAAGTTATTATTTAAAGCTACATAGTTGATTAAAATGAAAGTTAAAGCAAGAAAAATTTGAGGTAGGTTTGAATTGAAAAAATAAGGTGTAAAAGAGGCCGCGCCTCCAATAGAAATGTGAACAAGTTTTCTTATTGTATTAGATTCAATTTTAGTACTTTTAAAAAAAAATTCGCTTAACAGAATAACAATACTAACAAAAAAAATTGATATCAAAAATGGGTTCAAATCTTTTTGAAAGTAAAGCAAAAAATTATTAATCATCGTTAAATTTATCTTAAGGTATTATCAATAGCAATTAGTGTAATCCTAAAAAAACAAATAGAAGACAAATATATGAATATTGGAATAAATAATTTTGTAAGAAGACAAATCGAAGGTTCAGGAAAGACCTACTCTTTGTCACTGGGTTTTGAAGAAATTACATCTCATGCTGAAATTCAATTAACTAAAGGCAAGTATTATCAAGGCTATAGAGATGGAGTCATAGTGGTTATTGCAGATGAGAGCTTAAATAAAGATTTTATATGTCCCTTTGTAAAAATTAATGAAAATACTCATCTTAAATCACGTGTTGTTTACAGGAGAGTAGGAGAGGAGGCTTATATACAGACCGTTGCTTTAAATGGTGTACCCTCTGAAACCGGACGTGTTGAATTAATTATATATAGACACGATGTTTTAGCAGAGAACAATGAACATACAACTAAAAAAGATTGGGAATTAATAAGTATAAATGCTATCCCTAAAGGTTTAAAAAAATTACCTATGGGCCCCGTAACAATGATGCGAAATCAACTGAACTTAAAAGGTGGAACAAAAGCTGAATATAGTACAGAGGAATGGGCAAACTCAGTTAGGTTTTGGCAAAAATATGCAACATTGTCAACTTGAATTCATTTTGCATAAAGGTGTTTACAATTATTGTACGAATATTTAAGTTTCGGCGATTGTCAATTATGTAATCCGTCAATGAAATTGACAAGAAATAAAACCGAGGTTATATGAATGGGACTAACTGGAGTCTCAAATTGATAAATTTATATCGATTGATTCCATTTTTTATATTTTTACATACGTTTTCAAACGCACAAGGTTCATCTATTACTGGTCGCGCATATGATGAAGCAGATAAGAAATTTGGACCTGTTCGAGTGGTTATTTATGATCAAAATAAAAAGAAAATTTTTGAACAAGAATCTGCAGGAAATGGAAAGTTTAAAATAAAAAATATAAGAGACGGAAAGTATATAATGAATGTATACGGAGAAGGCGGAAGAGGAGTAACTGAAAATATTACCATAAAAGGTTCAGATATTAATGACCTAAAATCTTCATTAATACCCAATGCTGATCAAGCACAACTGAAAACAAAACCTACCTCTAATGGAGCCTCATTGAATTGGCAGACCGTTCCAGATGCAAAAGAATTTATTGTTTACAGAGACAATAAAGAAATCATAACGGTTTCGGAGACCTCTTATTTAGATACAGTTTCTCCTGGGAAAACATTTGCTTATAATGTGGTTGTTTTAAAGAATGATGGATCAAAAGGAACTCGTTCAATAACCGAGTATGGTAAAGCTTTGATGCCATCTCCAAATAATATTGATGGTTCTGCAAAGAAAAATAATACAAATTTGAAATGGTTTCCAGTAGAAGAAGCGTCAGGATATAAGGTATATAGAGATGGTAAAGAGGTAAATAAAACCTCCGATAATAATTTTTCAGACTATAAATTGAAATATGAAACAGAATATTCATATCAAATAACAACCTTGGATCATCATTCTGATGAAGGTGATAAATCATCAAATATATTTGTTACAACCCACCCTGAAATTTTTAAGACAAAAGGGTTAAAAGCAGAGAGTGGAGAAAATCAGGTTGTACTTAATTGGAGAGAGGCAAAAAATAGTGTTATATATTATGTTTATCAGAATGGCGCATTAATTGATTCAACAACTTCTTTAACGATTAGCATTACAACTGAAGCTGGAACTGAAAATTGTTTTTCAATTGCAGGAGTAGATCAATATAAATCAATAGGGCCAAGATCAGATGCTGCATGTGATAAAAGTGTTTTCAGTGCTCCTGATTCTATTTCAGTTACAAATGATAAAAGGAATAGTAATTTAATTGAATGGAATCTAGTGGAGGGTGCAAGTTCTTATAATTTGTACTCTAATGGAAAATTACAAACTAACACTACAAAGTTAGAAATAAATCTAAAAAGTCTAAAGTGGGATACAGAGTATTCCTACTATTTGACATCATTAACAGACGAAGGCGTTGAAGGTCCAGAATCTGAAAAGTATGTTGTTAGAACTCCAAAAATATATATCATAGAGGGTGCTCTCCAAGATGAGAATGGTGATGAAAATAATGTTGATCAAGCTAAAGTTTTTTTATATGATTCCACAGGCACCGAATTATTAGAGGAATATGTAGTCTCTAAAAATGGAAAGTTTAGATTTGAAAAAGAAATTATATCAGGTAATTACACTATTATGGGCTATGGTAATGGAAGTGGAAATGGTGGAGATAGAGTTCAAATAAAAAACAGTGATATTATAAATTTAAAAATTGAACTTTCTACTGAAGGTCTAAGGCCTGTTGTAAATGTTGAGCGAGGCGTAGGGCAGTTAACGGTACATTGGAGTGATATACCCCAAGCAAAATCTTACAATATTTATAAAAATGATAGGCTTATTCAAAATGTTCTGACGGATACTTCATATGTAGATATTGTAGCACCAGGAATCCCCACTGCATATATGGTAAGAGCAATTGATCTGTACGACCTCGAGGGTCCAACATCTAATTCAGTCACAGAAAAAGCATCGTATCCGCCTCCAGAATTAACAATATCAGTAATTGCTGGTGGCTATGCAACTGAAGGTAGTGGTAGGTTAGTTAAAGTTGATTGGCAGGCAATTCCTGGAGTTGAAAAATACGCGCTTTATAGAGATGGTGAATTATTAATAAAGCAAACTGAAACTACTTATGAGGAAAATGAACTCAGTTGGAATACTAAATATATTTATGATATCAATTCTATTGATTCTGATGATATTGAGGGTGTCAACTACACAGATTCAATCAAAACTCATCCAGAAGTAATTGCTCCAATATTTAAACTAGAAGGAGAGGTTAATTCAATTTCATTATCTTGGGAGTCTATTCCAGGTATGGAAGGAAAATATAAAATATTTAGAAATGGAGGTAATATAGCAGATTTAGATGCTCTTGGTTTTATAGATAATGTAAACCCTGGTATTGAATATTGTTATACTCTTGCTGCTGAGGATACTCATAAGACGGTGGGGCCAAAAGCTGAAATTCAATGTGGGAAAGGGTATTTTGCACCACCTTCTAATTTTACTGTAAAAGTATTGAAAAATACAACCTCAATGAGCTGGGAACCTGTAACCGGTGCGTCTGGGTATCGACTGTATAGAGAAAATGAGATTATATTTGACACTCCTGATTTAACAATCTATACAGACTCAAATTTGGAATTTGACAGAGATTACACATATGGTATATGTAGCTATGATAAAGATGGTGATGATGGACCAAGAGATGAAATCCTGATCACTACGCATGAAGAGGTTCTAGAAACATCCATGAATGCAACAGCTGATTTAGAAAAAATTACTCTAAACTGGGAAAAGTCAAAACTTAGAGTTGAACATAAATATAGAGTATATAGAGATGACGAACTATTAACAGAAGTCTTAGATACGTTATTTAGTGATATTGTACCTGCTGGAAAATTTTACTGTTATACTATAACAATTGTAGATAAACATGGAACAGAAAGCTCTAAATCAAATGCAGAATGTCAGAAAGTATTAGTCAACTTCCCAAGAATGTTAGAAGTAACTGGGGATGTAAGGCGAGTACTATTTAGCTGGAAACATATGGTAGGAGCAACCTCATATAATATATATACCTTAGATGAAGAAACAGATTCTTTGAATTTTCTTATTAAGACAAAAGGTAATTACTATGAACATAAAGATCTAGAATTTGACACTGAATATTGTTATCAGGTTGAAAGTGAAGATGCAGATGGAGATGTTGGGCCAAAATCTCCAAAAATGTGTGGTTATGTTCTTCCACCGCCTCACTTGACTTTAATAGAAAAGAAATTTATGGAAAATTCTGGAAACGAAATGCTCGATGGAAGAGAAAGTGGCTGGGCAATATTTAAAATTGTAAATGATGGAAGAAGCCCTGCCAGAGAATTAAAACCATGGTTGAAACCCAAAGAGGGCGCTATTACACCATCCTTAAAAATCGATTCAATTTCTACAATACCAATTCTAGACGTAGGTGATACGTTGCAAATAGAAATACCTATTTATGCGAAATTAAAAATTGAATCGGGTGAAAGAAAATTTGACTTTCAAGTTCTTGAGTTCTCTGGAATGCATTTAGATCCTGAACCCTACTCATTCAAAACACTTAAAGTGGTTCCGCCTAATTTAGAGGTCATAGATTTTGCAATTGATAATGAATGGGGCCAG
>MDTB01030354.1_pt1 | contig 19712 bp, 20 predicted proteins | sample 811161 | NCBI WGS metagenome assembly MDTB01 (sample SAMN05326650, study PRJNA326480) | marine metagenome | isolation source: seawater | place: Mediterranean Sea | collected 2009 | reverse complement strand
TATACCTGAAATTTTTTTAGTAATATTTTCAATCTCTAAAGTATTTATTCTATAGCCTTTAACTTTTACCTGTTTGTCATTTCTTCCAGTTATAAATAAAAATTTGTCATTATAATTTTCAGATAAATCACCAGTGTTGTAAAATCTTTTACCATTTTTAAATATAAATTTATTTTGGTTTTGTTTTTTTATCAAGTATCCTTTAGATAACGTAGGCCCTGATACACAAAGTTCTTTATTATTATTTATAAATATCTTCAAATCTTCAAATTGTTTACCAATAGGAACCTGATTAAATTTTTTTATAATATTTAGATCACTTTTTTTAAATTTATAAAAAAAAGCCCATGGAGATAATTCTGTTGAACCATAGCAATTATGTAATTTATTATATTTAATTTTCTTTAAAACTTGTTTTAAAATATTATAGGAAAAGTTTTCTCCACAAAATATTAGGTTATTAATTTGTAGTTTTTTTTTAATAAAGTGATTTAAATATAAAAAAAAAGATGGAACGGTTATCAGAACGCTAACATTGTTTCTTTTTATATGTTTTATAGGATTAAACTTATCTAACTCGTCTATAATCGGAGAAATTGCACAATTTAAATACACTGCAGGAAAAATTATATTTAAGCTCATCACAAAAGAATTGTCGTGATAATCAGAAAATACCTCTTTCCCATTCTTATAAGATAATTTTTTGATTTGTTGATATGCACTATAAATGAAACTTGAATATGAAATTTTCACACCTTTTGGTATTGAAGTCGATCCAGATGTAAAAAAAATCATAGCAGTGTCATTTGGATCTATACTTTTTATTTTTATTTCTTTTGGTTTTGATTTTAGTATTTGCTTATTGTCAAACAATTTTATTTTTAGTTCTTTAATTTTATTTTTATCACCAAAACTGTCATCAAAAATTGCTGTTTTAGACCCAGAAACTTTAATTATATTTCTTATCCTTTCAAAAGGTATATTTGGTGAAATTTGTATCCATGTTTTGCCTAAAAAAATTAATGATAGCACATAAGCATAATAAAAATATGATTTTCCTGAAAAAACAATTATTCTTTTATCTTTTTCTTTTTCAAATAGACTTATAGTTTTTTGTATAATTATTTTTATATCGTAATAATATTTTTTCTCACCATTATTTAAAAAAAAAACTTTTTTGGAGTTATTAATATTTTTTTTTAATTTATTCAAAAATTTATTACAAAATATTTTATTATACATTATGGACTTTTATACTTTAAGATTGTGCTAGACTAAATAAAATATATCTTTTTTTAAAAATTTAATTATAAAATAAAATATAGCAATTTTTAGTAAAAAAAGTTTAATTTTGATAATTAATATAATTATAAATTTGAACTAAAAAATAACTAAATAATTGAAAAAAAATAATGAATATATTTTTCGATTTAAAAAAATTAAAGCATCTAGGCAAAAATGTCATTATAGGAAAGACTGTAAGAATAAGAAGACCAGAATTAGTTGAGATTGGCGACAACACAATTATCGATGATTTTTGTTATATCTCTACACCTCTTAAAATTGGAAGAAATTGTCATATCAGTTCAGGAGTAAAAATTAATGGAGGTGGAACTAAGTTGATTATAGGTGATTTTGTCGAAATTGGCGCTAATACAGTTATTTCAACTGTTTCGAGCGACTACATAAATCCAAGTATAAGTTCAGCCGCAATAAATAAAAAGTTTCACTTTGGAACTATAAAAGAAAAAATTTCAATTAGAAATCATGTTTCTATTGGGAGTTTAAGTTTAGTTTTGCCAGGTGTAAACTTGCCTGAGGGTTCTGCATTTGCAGCAATGACAGTCATAAGAAAAAAAAAATATAAAAAATGGTCATTATATGCGGGCTATAATGCAGACTACTTATTAACAAGGAATGGAGAAAAATACTTAAAAAAAATCAAAAAAATATGAAAAAGATATATCTTCTTAATTTCAAAAAAAAACAAGTCAATTTATTCAAAAAAAAATTTAGAAAATGCAAATTTATTGATCAAAAAAAAATCTCAAACATTATTAATGATTGTGATGCAGTTTTAGCTCCAACAAGGGATACTATTTTAGATGCATTAAATAATTTAGATTTTAGAAATAAAAATTTAAAATGGATACACCTTCCAGGATCAGGAGCAGAGGAGTACATAAATTTTTTTAAGAATAAAAAAATAACATTTACTAGTGGCAAAAAAATACAGAACCATCAGGTTTCTGATCATGCAATTGGTTTGTATTTATGTTTAACTAGAAAAATCAATTACAATCTTCGATTTGGTCAAAAAATAAAGTTTGACCAAAGACCTGTAGAATTAAATAAAAAAACTGCACTAATTTTTGGCTTTGGGGGGAATGGTCAAATGATAGCAAAAAAATTACTGTCATTTAATATGAAAATTATTTCAATTGAATTTAAAAATAAAATTAAAAAAAATATAACCTGCTTTAAATTTCAAGATTTTGAACGTGCTTTTCCAAAAGCAGATGTTATATTTTTAACTTGTCCTTTAACTAAAGAAACAAAAAATATAATTAACTCTCGAACTATAAAAAAAATGAAAAAAGGATCTATATTAATTAATGTAGGACGAGCTGGTTTAGTTGATCAAAATAGTGTTTTAAAAGCTGTTAAATCTGGATATTTAGGAGGTGCAGGTTTAGATACAACTAAAGGAGAACCATTAAATCAAAATCACCCTCTGCTAAACACTCAAAACATAATTATTACACCTCATACTGCTGGTATATCAGATAACTCTTTAGATAGAAGTTTAGAATTGTATATTCAAAATATTGAAAGATTTATAAAAGGAAAAAAATTAATCAACTGTGTTGATAAAACAAAAGGTTTTTAATGAAATTATATTGTAAGAAATAGGTAATCACTTTGACTATGAATAGAAAATTTAAAAAATGTTTTATAACTGGAATTTCAGGATCTGCTGGCAGTTATCTAGCAGAGCATATATTGAGTAATGATAAAAAAATAAAGATTTATGGAATTTATAATAAATTAGGATATGCAAAAAGGCTTAAGGCTAAATATCCTAAAAGAATTAATATTTACAAGGTTAATTTAAACGAATACTCAAAATTTAAAAAAATAATAAATAAAATTAATCCTGACTTAATTTATAATTTTGCTTCTAACGCTAATGTAAGAATGTCTTTTGTAGAACCAAAAAAAATATTAGACAATAATTGTAATTTAATAATAAATTTTCTTGAAGTTTTAAGAGAAATCAAAAGCAAAGCATTAATAATTATTTGTAGTACATCCGAAGTTTATGGGAATGTTAAAAAGAAAGATTTACCCATTACAGAAAAAAATATTATTTCACCAGTAAACCCATATTCTGTATCAAAAACTTTTCAAGATTTATTATCACAAGTTTATTTAAATGTTTATAAATTGAATATTATTATTACTAGGATGTTTACCTACACCAATCCAAGAAGAAACGATTTGTTTCAAACTGCCTTTGCAAAACAAATTATAAAATTAAAAAATAAAAAAAATAAAAAACTCTATCATGGCAACCTAAATAGCATAAGAAGCTTTCTTGATACTAATGATTCTTCAAGCGCGTATTGGGAATGTGCAAAAAAAGGAAAAGTTGGAGAAATATATAATATTGGTGGTGATACAAGCTATAAGATAGAATATTTCCTTAAAAAAATGATACAGATATCAAAGATAAAAAACATAAAGACAATAAAATCAAAATCTTTAACAAGACCAATTGATATAACTAATCAAATTCCAAGCTCAAATAAGTTCAGGAAAGAAACTGGATGGAAACCCAAAGTTAATTTAGAAGATTCTATAAAAAACTTATTAAATTATTTAAATTAACCAAATGATAACTGATACAATGGTTGTAATTATAGCAAAATAAGATCAAATTGAACATTATTTATGAAACAAAAATTGCTAATCTGTGGTGGAACTGGGTTTATAGGTAGAAATTTATTAGAAAAATTGCCAACAAAAAAATATAAAATTTATGCAACCTATAATAAAAAAAAGCCTTTTAAATCCTCTAAAATTACATGGATTAAATGTGATTTAAGAAAAAAGAGAGATGTTGACCAGATAACAAGAAAAAAAGATATAATTATTCAGGCAGCAGCCACTACTAGCGGATCTAAGGATATAATAAACCAACCTTATATTCACGTTACTGACAATGTGGTAATGAATGCTTATTTATTTAGAGCTTGTTTCAAAAATAAAGTTAAGCATGTAATTTTTTTAAGTTGCACAAATATGTATAAATCTAGCCAAAAACCTTTGTCTGAGAACGATTTTGATCCTAGAAAAGATATAGATCCAAGATATTTTGGAGCAGCTAATACAAAACTTTATAATGAAAAAATGTGTGAATTTTATGCAAATTTAGGAACCACAAAATTTACAGCAATTAGGCATTCGAATATTTATGGACCATATGACAAATTCGATTTAAAAAAAAGTCATGTTTTTGGTGCAACTATTACTAAAGTTATGAAAGCAAAAAATAGCGTTACAATTTGGGGTAAAGGAAATGAAAAAAGAGATTTACTATTTATAGACGACTTAGTTAATTTTATTCACCTAGTGATAAAAAAACAAAAAAATAACTTTGAAATTTTTAATTGTGGGTATGGTAGTAGTATATCTATAAACTCTTTAGTAAAAAAAATAATAAAGTTATCTGGTAAGAAATTAAAAATAATTAATGATCTATCAAAACCTAGTATTCCAACTTTTTTATCTTTAAATTGCAACAAAGCAAAAAAAATTTTGAAATGGAAAAAAAAAGTAAGTTTAGATAAAGGTATTATTAATACTTTGAAGTGGAGAAAAAAAATTATTAATTCAAAGTATGTTCAATAAATCTAAAATATTTTCTTAAAAATGTATTTTTACCTATTATTATTTATCAATCTTGTTTGGTTTTTAATTACCATCAATAACTATAAAAAAGTTTATTCATATGTAAACAAGAGTGATCAATTTAAGCAAATAAATACCGCACTTAAATTTGATATTTTTTCATCAAAAATATCAGATATGAAAAAATCAAGCGATAAAAGTGCTTGCAAGGAAGCAACTATATTGCTTATTTCTATAATAAGTAAATTTTTTAAATTTAAAAATAAAACTTTTTATCTTTTATTTACTGTCTCACTTTTTCATCATTTAACAATAGTTTTATTATTTTCAATAATTTCTAATTTAGCCAATTATGAAATTGCTTTTATTTTATCAATATTCTCTATGCTGTGTTTTTGGAGTAACTGGATGGTTTTGTTAGGAACTCATAATGTAATAGGAAATTTTTTTTTTATATTATCAATTTTCATTATTCAAAATATTGAAATTATAAGTTTCTATGAGAGTTTTAAAATTAATTTACTTTGTGTTTTTTTAGCTGGTATTACATCAGGTTTTTTAATATTTTCATCCCCTTCAACAGTAAAATTTTTGATTTTAATAATTTGTTTTATTTATTTTAAGTTTGGTTTTTTTGATTTTAATAATTTAACTAATATAACATTACCATTGTTAGCTTTTGTTATTTCTTATCTTTTATTTAATACAGGTTATATTAAAAAAAAAATATTCAATATTTTTATTAAAAACTCAAAAGATTTATCAGAAAATTATTTCAATCTTTTTAAAATGGTTGTATCTGCTTTCTTTTCATTTTTTATTTTTAATATTCTAATGCTTTCTTTTGTTCAAATTCAGAATTATATATTTATTTTAATATTTTTTTTCTCTTTGATTTTAACTATATATATGTTTTTAAGAGGTAATATTTTACAAAACTTAAAATATTATATTAATTATTTGTTTGTTCATTTTTGGAATTATCATCATAAAAATTCTATAAATAAAAAATTGAGAGATATTTCAGCTAAAGAGTCTAATTTGTTATCTAGTTTAATTTGGGTATTTAGGGTAATTTTTAAAATTCAACCCATATTTATTATTACAATATTTATTTCAATTATTTTAACACTAACATTAAATTTTTCTTTGGAATTTTTAATTATACTCTTTATTCTATCTTTACCCTTATTGATTTTTTCTTTTTCTACTGGACCTATTTTAAGTACAGCGATTTATGGAGTATTTTTTTACAATTCAATTTTTATATTATCAATTTGTTTTAATTCATTAAGTACTAAATTTAGTGATTATAATTTTATACAAATAATTTACTTGGTTTTATTTTTGGAAATATTATTTGGTATATATAGATTTATCTATGACGTTTTAGATGCAGATTTATTTATCTGGAAATTAAAATGTTTTGTCAAAAAAAATAAATTAAAAAAAATATATACTTTTAATGACAAAAAATATTTTGGATATTTTTATGAGTTACTAAATGAAAATTTTTCTAAAAAAAATTTAAACATTATAAAAACAAATAATATTCACTTATTAAAAAAAAGCTATTTTATAATACCACCCTTAAATCCTTATAGTGTCGTTTATCATGCAGATAAAATATTGCATTTAGGAATTTATTATCATAAAGGATTGTTCTTACTGAAAAAATTTAAAAATAAATTAATAAAAGAGTTTAATACTAGGTCGTCAAGTAAATATTTTATATATTGTGGAGATATAACTAGTTATTTTTATTTTTATTTAAAAAAAATTAAATCAAATAATTTTAATTTAGGTAAATGTTTTATTATAAAACTATAATTTATGATTATATCTAAAACTCCATATAGGGTATCATTTTTTGGGGGAGGTTCAGATTATCCTGAGTGGTATAGCAAATATGGTGGTGAGGTAATTTCAACTACAATAAATAAATATATTTATGTTTCTTTGAGAGAATTGCCAAAATTTTTCAAGCACAAATATAGGGTTGTGTATTCTAAAGATGAAATGGTTCAATCTATAGATCAAATTAAACTTAGACCTGTAAGAGAAGTAATAAAACATTATAATATTTTAAATGGACTTGAAATTCATTATGATGGAGATCTCCCATCTCGATCTGGAGTCGCCTCCAGCTCTTCATTCGTAGTTGGACTTATAAATTGTTTAATGGTTTATAAAAAAAGAGAAATGTCAAAAAAACAACTAGCTAAGGAAAGTATATTTGTTGAACAGAAAGTTATTAAGGAAGTAGTAGGAATTCAAGATCAGATTGCTTGCTCTTACGGTGGATTTAATAATATTAAGTTCTTCAGGAATGGTTCTTTCAAGGTTCATGAAATGACAAATTATAAAAAAAGTGTAAATCAACTGGAGAAAAATCTTTATCTTGTTTACTCTAGGTTCCAAAGATCAGCAGAAGAAGTAGCAAAATCATATGTTAATAAATTGTCAGAAAAAAAAATAAATGAGATGAACAGAATGAATGAAATTCTCCAAGAGGCAAAAAAAAGTTTATCAAAAGGAGATGTAGGAGATTTTGGCAGTTTGCTTCACGAAAACTGGATATTGAAACAAAAATTAAGTAATAAAATTTCAAATTTAAAATTAGATAATTTATACAATTACGCTCTTCAGTCTGGAGCTACAGGAGGAAAGTTATTAGGTGCAGGAGGTGGAGGTTTTTTTATTTTTTATGTTCCTGAAAATAATCAGAAGCTATTTTTGAGTAAAATGAAAAAAAATATCTTAATGCCAATAAAATTTGAAACAAAAGGAAGCAAGATTATTTTAAAATAGTTTTAAATAATATTTTATGAAAAATGTTTTCAAAGTAATTTTTATTAATATTTTTCTAATTAGTATAATTTTGTTCATTACTGATAAATTGATTTATAAAATTTATAATGTGGATTCTCCTTATATTGATTTAAAATCCAACAATCAATTTAAGACAAATGAAAGATTAGTAAAATTTAGAGAAAATCCAATTAATGTTAAACAGAATGTAAAAATTCCAAAAGAATTTTCTGACCATTTTGATTATCAGGAAGTAATTTATGAAACTGATAGCGAAGGTTATATAAAGCCCTCTAAAATTTATGATAATCCAGATTTAAATTTTTTTTTTCTTGGAGGGTCTACAACAGAAAATTTATATATAAATCCTAATAAAAGATACCCATATCTATCAACAAAAATGATAGAAAATTTTTATCAAATTAAAATTAATTCTTTTAATGCGGCTAGAAGTAAAAATAATAGCATACATTCATTAAATTTACTTATTAATAAAATTCTTGTAGAAAAACCTGACTTTGTGTTCATAAATCATTCTGTTAATGATCAACATATTTTTAATATGGGGAGTAAATATTATTGGAATAGTGAAAATGATCGACAAATAATAATTTATCCTAATAAGAATTTTACTAATTTTCAAAAATTAAAAGTTAAAATAAAAAATTATTTTCCAGGTCTTTATTTTAAATATCGTATATTAAAAAACAAATATACTAATGAAAATTTGAATGAAATATCATCAACTTGGGATAAATTAGGTAAAACTAATGACCTAGAGGAATATATAAATATAAATAAATTATTTATATCTTTGGCTGAGATTTATAATTTTAAGATAGTTTTTTTATCCCAACCATCAAATTTTAAGATTAATAGTGATAGATATAATTTACAAAAAAAATATATTAAAAAACTTTATGATTTTTTAAGTAGTCAAAAAAGTAATAATTATTATTTGATTGATCTTTATTCAGAATTGTCTAATAGAAGTGAATATTTTTATGATACTATTCATTTAAATATAAAAGGTAATGAAATAGTGTCTGAGAAAATAAGTACTTATTTTAAAAATAACACGCATATAATGAATAAAATTAACAACAAATGAAAAACAAAAATTTTTACTCAACAAAAGAATTATTAAATTTAAATGTTGTTGTGGGAAAAAACTGTCAAATTTCAAAAAAGGTTAGTTTTTATTCAAAAGAAATTAAAATAGGAGATAGGTGTAGAATTGATGATGATGTTGTTTTTAAAGGAAAAATTCAATTAAAGAACAATGTTCACATTGCTCGCGGTTGCACATTATCTGGGGATACTAAGGGTATTATTATGGATGATTTTTCTGCATTATCAAATTTTGTTCAAATTTTTTCAGCTACTGATTCTTATAGTTCCCCATCAATACCATCTGCCACAATTGATAAAGAACTTCAGATTAAATTTTCAAATATACTAAAAAAAAAAATTATTATTGGCAAATGTGTTTTAATTGGAACAATGTGTCTATTGCTGCCAGGTGCCTACATAGGAAATTTTTCAAGAGTTGGTGCTTTTAGCGTAGTGCATAAAAAAATTAAAAGTGAATATTTTTATAGTACTTATGCAGGACTAAAATCAATTCATAACAAAAAAATAAAATCTTCGTTAAATCAATTTAATAAAATTAATAAATTTTTATCAAATGACTAAAAAAATATGTTTTGATCTTGACAATGTTATTTGTTTTACAAATAAAAAAAAAGAATATAAGAAATCTAGACCAAACAAGAATGCAATAAAAGTTGTAAATTCTTTGTATGATGAAGGTTATTTTATTAAAATTTATACAGCTAGAGGTATGGGTAAATATTCAGAAAATATTAGTAAAGTTAAAAAAGCATATGAAAAATTAACATCCAATCAATTAAAAAAATGGAACGTCAAATATCATCAGCTAATTTTAGGAAAAACTTCATATGATTATTTTATTGATGATAAAGCATATGGTTTCAAGAAAAATTGGATTAAGGACATAAAATCAAAAATTAAAAAATTACAATGAAAAAGATATTAATTACTGGTGGTGCTGGATATATTGGTTCAAAACTTTCAACTTATTTATTGTCTAAAAATTATAAAGTAACAGTTTTAGATAATCAAAAATACACAATCGACTCATTAAACCATTTGTTTTCAAATAAGAACTTTACTTTTTTTAAATGTGATGTGAGGAATAAAAAAGTTTTAAATAAATTTATAAAAAAAAATGATATTATTATTCCTCTTGCAGCTTTAGTTGGTGCTCCCTTATGTGATAAATACAAAAAAGAAGCTATCGAAATCAATCAACAGGTAATTAAAAATATATGTAAAGTTCTAGGTAAAAAAATTATAATTTACCTCAATAGTAATTCGGGATATGGAATTGGAATTAAAAATAAATATTGCGATGAAAATTCTGTATTAAATCCAATATCTTTATATGGAAAAACTAAGTGCGATGCTGAAAAGTATATTTTAAAAACGAATAACTTTTTATGCTTTAGATTAGCTACTGTATTTGGTTACTCATATAGAATGAGAACAGATCTTTTAGTAAATGATTTTACCTTAAAAATAATTAAGAATAAAAAAATTGAATTATTTGAATCACACTTTAGAAGAAATTTTATAAGTATAGACGATGTAGTTCGTGCAATAGATTATAGTATAAAAAATTTTAAAAAAATGAGAAATAATATTTTTAATCTTGGTTTGTCATCAGCCAATCTCACAAAATTTCAACTTGCAAAAAAAATAAAAAAAATAACTAAAAGCAAATGTATTATAAGTAATTCAAGTAAAAAAAAAGATCCCGATCAAAGAGATTATTTTGTAAGCAATAAAAAAATCGAAAAAATGGGATTTAAGACTAAATATTCTTTAGACAGTGGAATTAAAGAATTAAAAAACGTATATAACAATTTAAATAGAAAGGTAGTAAATAATTATTAATATGAAAATTGTGGTTTTAGGTTCGAACGGTTTTTTTGGTAATGCTATAATTAATAAACTTAAATTAAACAAAAAATATAAAGTTTATTCAGTATCAAGGTCTAAAAATATAGATCTAGTGAATTTAAAGAAATTTGAAAAATTTATAAAGAAGATAAACCCAAATGTAATTATTAATTCAGCTGGATATGGTGGAAGCGTTCATTATGTAGCAAAGCATCCAGCTGAAATATTAAATACTAATATTAAAATGTATTTAAACATTTACAAGGCTACAGATAATTTAAAAAAAAAACCAGTGATTATAAATTGTCTTTGTAATTGCGTTTATACATCACATCAAAAATATCAAAATGAAAAAACCTGGGATCATGGAAAGGTACATGACAGTGTTTATACAACTGGAAATATACACAGGATGCGTTACTTAATATCTAGAGCATGGTTTGAACAACATAATGTAAAATCTATAAATTTAATTTTTGGTGGATTATTTGGTCCTGGTGATCATTTAGAGGATGATAGATTACATGCTTTTGATGGAATAATTTTTAGAATGATACAAGCATTGAAAAAGAAAAGTAAGATTTTTAAAATTTATGGATCCGGGAAACCAATAAGAGAGTGGATTTATATAGATGATGCAGTAAAAGCTATAGAGATAGCTTTAAAAATAAAATCACCAATTATTAATCCTTTAAATGTTACAAATAATTATTCAATTTCTGTAAATAAAATAGCAAAAACCGCAAAACGTTTAATAGATTTTCAAGGAAAACTGGTTAATGATCTAAGTTACAAAGACGGAGACTTGATTAAAAGAATGTCCAAACAAACTAAAATTTATAAAAAATATTTTAACAAGCTTAAATTTACACCAATTAATATATCAATATTAAAAACTCTAAAATACTATCTTAAAAACGTAGGATAAATGCTACCTTTTTATTTTCCAACAATATCTAAAGATATTTCAAAAGTTAAAAAAGTTTTAAAATCAACATATATAAGTGAGGGTAAGTTAGTAAAAAAATTTGAAAGTAAAATAAGTAAATTTCTAAATATAAAATATTGTGTCACGACCAACAGTGGTACATCAGCGTTACATCTTGCCCTTGCTGCTGCAGAAATAAATAAAGATGATGAAGTTATAATACCTACTCAAACTTTTATAGCGACCGGGTTAGCAGTTCTTTATCAGAGAGCAAAGCCTATATTTGCAGATATTAATATAGAAGATGGAAATATATCTATTAAAGATATAAAAAAAAAAATAACAAAAAAAACAAAAGCAATTGTTGTTGTTCATTGGGGTGGTTATCCTTGCGAAATGGATGAAATTCTCAAAATAGCTAAGAAAAATAATATAAAAGTTATTGAGGATGCTGCCCATTGTTTTGGAGGAAAATATAAAAAAAGGAGCATTGGAAATATATCAGATTTCACTTGTTTCTCTTTTCAAGCAACAAAACATTTGACTACTGGTGATGGAGGACTTGTAACATGTAAAAATAAAAAAGATTATCTTAAATTGCTAAAGCTAAGGTGGTTTGGATTTAATAGAAAACTAAAAGCAAGTTTTTACGGTGATAGAGCTGATGTAGTAACTGATATTGGATTCAAGTATCATATGAACGATTATTCAGCATCTTTAGGTTTAGCAAATCTTAAATTAATGAAGACTTTATTAAATCATCACGAAAATATTGGAAAATATTATTCTAAAAGTCTAAAAAATATAAAAGGATTAAAATTACTTAAATTTAAAAAAGATAGAAAGCACACTTATTGGTTCTATCAAATTTTGGTATCAAATAGACGTAGGTTTATAAAAAAAGTTAGATCACTCAAAATCCCATGCTCGTTGGTAAATTTCAGAATAGATAAACATGATATTTTTAGAAAGTATAAATTAAATCTTCCTGATCAAGAAAAATTTGAATTAAAAAAAATATCACTACCAGTAAATATAAAAATAAATAAGAAAATTATAGATAAACTTTCCAAAGAACTCAAAAAAGGTTGGTAAGATAGAATTTAATTATGATAAGTTTAATTATAGCAACAATGAATAGGTCATCATATATTACTAGATATATAGATGCTTTAGAAAAACAGAGTTTTGATGGTCAATTACTTATTGGTGACTCAAGTAATAGATTTCATCTCAATATTATTAAAAATCATATTAAAAAAAAAAAATATAATTACGAAATTATTTTAAAGCATTATCCAAAAAAGCTTCCTCATGTATGCATCTATAATATTAAAAAATTTGTAAAATATGACTACTTAATGTGGTTATGTGATGATGATATTATTATCATTAAAACATTGAAAAAATGTGTACAATTCTTAAAAAAAAATAAAACATTTTCTGGAGTTGGCGGAAAAATTCTTTCTGTCTATATTGAAAAAAATTTAGGAATTGTAGGGTACGAAAAATATCCTTGTCGAGAAGTATTGCTTAATAACTCTTTAGATAGGGTTAAAAGTATCATTAGTAACTATAACGTTGTTCATTATTGTTTATCTCGAAAATCAGATTTTCTTGAAAGGTTTCCTAATGGTAGTAGCAATTTTGATAAAGGAATTGGAGCGGAATTTTTTCCTACACTTATGTTATGTGCTCAAGGAAAAGTAAAAATGCTAGATGACTTATTTTGTGTGAGACAAATACATCCTGAAAGAAAAATTTTAAAACCCATTAAAAATTTGAAGAATACTAAAAATTTTTTGTACTCTGTTCATTATATGAAAAAACTTATTGTAAAAGAAATTCTTAAAAAAAATAAAAATAACTATTTTAAGGTTAAGCAAGAAATTTACAAAACTATCGATGAACATTATGATAAATTATTATTAAAAAAAAATACTGATAATAAGAAAAATATTTTCTTTTTATTTTTAAAAAAACTAAACAGTAAAATGTATTATGAGAGTAAAATTATTTTACACAAATTAAAATATTTTAAATCTATGAATGATTATAAAAAATACAAAAAAATTGAACCATTTTTAAGGTATTATCCATAATCATTAATATTTTTAAATTATCTGATGAAATTAACTCAATTAAGATATATTAGACTTTTATTGATCTATTATGATAACAAAAAATATTTCGTTTTTAATTTATAAATTTTTAAATTTTTTTGATAGTATATTTGAACTTATAACAGCTAGATCTTTCATAAAATACCTTGCGGAGTTTATTAGGAATGACTCTCTTATTAAAAAAAAAATTTTAAATAAGAATATTTTATTCTTTGCACCAAATGAATTAATAAAATGGAGGGTTAAAACAATTTACAGTAAAGAGCCTGAAACAATCAACTGGATCGATAACTTTAAAAAGAATTCAGTATTTTGGGACATTGGGGCAAATATTGGTCTATACTCAATATATGCCGCATTAAAATTAAAAGATTTAAAAATTTTAGCATTTGAGCCATCATCTTTAAATTATAATATTTTATCTAAAAATATTTCTATAAATAAATTAAATAAGAAAATTAATATATTTCAAATTCCACTCTCATCTCATAAAAATAAATTTTTAGATTTTCATGAAACAAGTTTAAGTGAAGGTTCAGCTTTACATTCTTTTGACTCTAAATCGAATAAAAAACAAATATTAAATTCATATAGAATTTATGGAACAAGTATTGATTTTATAATTAAAAATAAAATTGTTGATTTTCCAGACTATGTAAAAATAGATGTAGATGGAATTGAGGATAAAATTTTAAATTCTGCACAAAGTTTATTAAAAAGTAAAAAATTAAAGAGTATTTTGATTGAGACAAGTATTTCTAAAAAAAAAAAAATTATAACATTATTAAAAAAAAATAACTTTATAATCAAAGAATCTTTTGCACTCAAAAATGCAAATGAAGTTAACTTAATTTTTATAAAAAATAAATAGTGAATTATTTTTTCTCTATAAATAGTAACGATTTCAAAACAACATTAACTATTCCAAAATTTCAAAATAGGATTGATAAAAATTTAAAATGTCAATTATTTAGTGCCTCAGTTTTAAAAAATCAATGGATTATTTCTCAAGAAGATTTAGATGAAGATAAAAATTTTTTTTATATAAACAAAGGAAATGACAATCATAAGATTTATTTTCTTTCAAATCATCAAGAAATTATAGAGTTAAAAAATAGTAAAAAAAATAAACTTTTAAAATTAAATTCAATTACAGATACTGATCCTGCATTTAGAGCCAATCTTCAGATAGAAAATATTAATGGAGCATCATCATCTTACCAGTTGGAATACCCTTATTCGATGACAATTAAAAATGGCAGAATTTTAAGTTCAATTTCCATGTTATTATCTAATAAAGCAGAATTAAATAGAATCTATTTTAGAAACATTTTTTTCAAACCAGTAATAGAAAAATTTCAAATATACATCATTAATATCAAAGAAAAAAAATTGTTAGCTACATTCGACTGTAAAACTAATTACACAAATGAAATTAACGTCAGCGAAAAGTTTATAAATGAAAACAACTTTATTTTTTCAGAAAAACATTTAGGTATTCCAATATTTTTTTCTTCTAAAAATAATCATTTAAGTCTTGAACATACGCATCCTCCACATTTATATATAATGGGTAGTGAAAAATTTGATATTACAAAAAATTTAAAAGATAATATTATTAATGAAATATTTGAAAAAAATATTTAAAAGTCCAACTTTTTATAAATTTCGAAATTTTTTTAATATTAGGCCAATATTTATTGATACACTTAAAATAAATTATGGATATTCAATCTCAGACTCTTTTATATGGAGAAATGACAATAATGTTAAGACAATATTTAGATACTCAGATTTATTAAAATACTTTTATAATTCCCTCAGTTCTGAAGTTGAAATAAATTTTTATAATAAGGACGGAGAATATTTGAAAAAAATAAATATAAAAAATATAAAAAAGGTAAATGAGCTTAATATTAGTGAAATTTTAAATGATTACCCGTCTGACTATGGAACATTTAATATTTTTCACAAATTAAATCATTCAAATTATAACATTCCATCAGTACGAAACAGCTGTTACACAGGATATTCTTTAGGAAATAATTTACCATCTTTTGTTCATGGAAATATACCCGTATATTCTAAAAAATTAGAGGGAAATATAGTTCAAAATAATATTATAAATAAATCATTTCTAATTAACCAGGTTTACAGAATTCAAGATAATTTTAAAAAAAAAAATTTTTTATTAGTTGAGTTATTTTTTACCAACCCAACAAATAAATCTATCTCAGTCAAATTTGAGAATAAAAAATATATAATAAAAAAAAATGGAAGTTTAATTTTAAATGCAACTGAATTAGAAAATGCTAAAATAATCTCAAATTGTTATTATTTAAGACCAATAATATTTAAATATAAGAAAAATTATATTGATGTTCATCATGGATAAAGTTCAACTAGTAATATTATGTGGTGGTTTGGCAAGTAGAATAATTAAGTTAACAAAAAAAACTCCGAAATCACTATTAAAATTTAAAAAACATCCATTTATTTTTTATCAGTTAAGATGGGCAAAAAAAAATAAATTTAAGGATATAATTTTATTAACCGGACACCTAGATTTTGAAATTAGAAACTATATAAAAAAAAACTTTAAAGAATTAAATATTTCTTTTGTTAAGGATGGAAGAAAATTAAGAGGTACTGGTGGAGCAATATTAAATGCAAAAAAATATTTAAAAAATAAATTTATAGTTATCAATGGCGATACATTTCCAACTATCAATATTAAAAATTTAGTCAATCATTATCTTAATAACAAACAATTAAGCACTGTTGTTATAAAAAAAAACAATAAGAGATATTTGCAATCAAATATTAAAATTAAAAATAGATATATTATTTTTTATGAAAAAGATGAAACAAATGACTCCAAATATATTGATTATGGTATTCAGCTTTTCAATAAAAAAGATTTACTTAAAGCATCTGAAAAAAAAAGTTATCTGAGTATGGACAAAATATATTTAAAATTGATCGAGAACAAAAAACTAATTTACTATAAAACAAACAAAAACTTCTTTGAAATTGGTTCATATAAAGGTATTAAAGAATTTAAAAACTATCTTTATAAAAAATGATTATATCCCAAACACCACTAAGAATACCATTGCTTGGGGGAGGTACGGACTTACCTATATTTTCAAAAAAATATGGAGGAATAGTTCTAACTGCATCAATTAATAAATATATATATGTTATTATAAAAAAAAATTTAAAAGGAGGAATTCGTTTTACAGGGTATTACAACAAAGAAATTGTTTCTAATGTATCAAGTTTAAAACATAAAGTTATAAAAGCAGTTCTTAAAAATATAGCGTCTTTTAAAAATATAAATGATATTGAAATAATTTCCCTGTCAGATCTACCAGGAAATTCTGGCCTAGGAAGTTCTAGTAGTTTTACAGTTGGACTTATCAATGCTTTGTATAAGTATTTAGATATTAAAACTAATAAAATAAATCTTGCAAAACAAGCTCACTTCATTGAGCGTAAAGTTTTAGGGGAAGAGGGAGGTGTGCAAGATCAATTTATCACAAGTTATGGTGGAATTATTGATATAAGGATTAATAAAAAAGAGAGAGTATTAATTAAAAATTTTAAATTATCCCCATCAATTAAAAAAGAATTAAATAAAAGATTAATTCTATTTGATACAAATATTTTTAGATACTCAAAACATGTACACAAAAAAACCTTCAATAGCATGAGAAAAAATAAGAATAAGATGAAAAGTTTATTGATGATAAAAAAAATTGCTTTAAGAAATTTAAGAAATTTAAAAAAGGGAAATTTGGATTATTTTGGAAAAAGTATGGACAAGCATTGGGAATTAAAAAAGAAATATGGATACAAAATTACTTCAAAAAAAATTGATAAAATGTATGAGACAGCAAAATTAGAAGGAGCTCTAGGTGGAAAAATAATTGGAGCAGGATCTGGAGGTTTTTTTTCAGTATTTGCAAAAAAAAAATCTATTAATAAAATTAAAAAATCTTTCAAAAAACTAGATATCAATCATATTGATTACAAATTCACAAATGATGGTTCAAAAATAATTATGAGTATAAAATAAAAATGACAAAAAAAATTCTTATTACTGGTGCTTCAGGTTTTATAGCTACAAATTTTGTTAATTTTTGTAGTAAAAAAAATTATCATATTACTGGAATTGATAAAATTAAAACAAAAACTAAAAGTTCAAAAAAATTTAGTTTTCTAAAACTCGATATTACAAAAAAAAATAATTTTAAATTATTAAAAAAAAAAAAATTTGATTATGTGGTACACTTAGCAGCTTTTTCTAAACCTTCAAAAGCTGAAAAATTTTCTGAACAAGCTATCAATTCAAATATTTTAGGAACAAAAAATGTTTTTGATTATGTCAAAGAATTTTCAAAAAATTCAAAAATTTTTTTTTTTTCTGGTGGTGCATTGTATAATAGTGAACCAAAGTATTTACCAATAGATGAAAATCATCCTATTGATCCTTATCAAAATATATATTGCTTTACTAAAAGATCAGGTGAAAATTTATGCGAGGATTATATTAAATATTATAATTTGAAAATAATTTATTTTAGGTTGTTCAATACTTTTGGACCCTATCAAGATGATGAATTTTTAATTCCATCTTGGATAAAAAAATGTAAAAAAAAAACTAATAAATTAGAAATTCTAAATGGATCAATCATAAGAGATTTTAATTATGTAGAAAACTTGATAGAATTAATATTGATATTAATGAAGAAAAATAAATTTGTTGGAGGACCATTTAATGTTGGTCGTGGTCAACCAGTGAAATTAATCGATATTGCAAAATTTATCGCAAATTATTTTGGAATGCAGGTTAGAGATTTAAAAAATAAAAATACTTTTGGTTCAAAAAAACAATTTTCCTCAATAAAAAAGATTAAAAATTTTTCTGGATGGAAACCAAAAATTAGTTTACGAGATGGTTTGATTAAAACAATTAAATTTTATACAAAATAAGAAAATGAACAAAGATAACTATTTTAGAAAATCTTCTGAAGTGTTGCTAAGCATTAATAATCAAATTGATAATATTAAAGAAATTTCTAAGAATATTTATAATAGTCAGAAAAAAGGAGGAAAACTTTTAATTGCAGGTAACGGAGGGTCTTCTGCTGATGCTGATCATTTTGCAGGAGAAATGACTTGTACCTATAGTAATCCTAAAAGAAGACCATTCAACGCAATTTCCTTATCAAGTAATTCCGCTGCAGTCACCGCTTGGGCGAACGATTTTGGATTTGATAGTTATTTTGAAAGGCAATTGGATGCCTATGCAAAAAAAGGAGATATACTATTTTTATTATCTACGGGGGGAGGAAATCTTAAAAAGGGATATTCAATGAACCTAGTAAAAGCAGCAAAACTTGCATTAAAAAAAAAAATAAAACTTTATTCTTTGGTTGGAAAAACTGGAGGTGAGCTTCATAAAATTTCTGATATTTCTATAAAAATTGACTCTTTTACAACTTCTCACATTCAAGAAGCTCACATTGCTATTATTCATTATATATGTGAATCGCTGGAGAAATATGAAAAAAAATAGAACAATTTTATATGCAGATGGTGCTAGCTTAGATCAGGTAAAAAAAATAGATTCATTTGTAAAAGGATACACTTTTAATCCATCATTATTTAGAAAGTTAGGAGTAAAAAACTATCTTTCATTTTCTAAGATATTGTCAAAAAAAATAAAAAAGAAATCAATTTCCTTAGAGGTCTTTGCTGATGATGAAAAAAATATGATTTATCAGGCAAAAATACTAAGTAATCTTGGAAATAATATTTATGTCAAAATACCCATTACTTTTACCAACGGAAAATCTACCAAAAATGTAATTAAAGAGTTAATCAAAGAAAATGTAAAATTAAATATCACAGCTATATTTACCATTAGACAAGTAAAGAAAATT
>MDTB01218911.1_pt1 | contig 19713 bp, 26 predicted proteins | sample 811161 | NCBI WGS metagenome assembly MDTB01 (sample SAMN05326650, study PRJNA326480) | marine metagenome | isolation source: seawater | place: Mediterranean Sea | collected 2009 | reverse complement strand
CTAGCGGCAAAGGTTGCCTCTGGTGCTATCACTCAGGCCGAGGCGGACGATATACGCGCCAAGATGAGTGAACGCAAAGCAGAATTCGAGAAGCGTCGCAGCCTAGCGGGCTAGTAAGACAGGCCGCATCGCACAGCGGTTGAGTCTTCAGCGATTTGGCTCTCAGATCTCTGAAGGTCCGTTGCTTTACCGAGACTTACCTCTGTGTATTGGGTTAATCATCGCTGGAAGTGTGCTCCGCTCCGACTTGTTTTTCATCATCAACTATTAGCCAGGTTCCCATAGGCATTAAATCGACTGAAGATAGATACAAGCTGGCAGGCCGTTGAGCTGAGCCGACCTCCATTCGGATAAGAAGCCTCTCGGCTAATCGAGCGAATAAACCTATTTGCTTACTCTTCCTCGGAGCCGCAGCTTGAGGTGGTCGACTAGGGAGGTCAGGAATGAAGAACTCCAACATGATTTTAGCTTAGCAAACGTTTAGTAGGTAGTTGACCATCTCCTGCTGGGACCCGTGCGGCAATCTACGCTCAAGAGATGGACGACAATTTGAATTCGGCGGCTCGCGTCGCTGGTCACGCAGTTGTTGGCGAAATTATGGGGTTCCCCTGCCAAGGTCTAACTATTCGCTGGACCAACCAAGAGATAGGTGTCTGCAGATGGCCAGCCATGCCCGACACGGTATTTGCCCAGTTGCAATTCGAACGATACGGACCCGCTGATCCCGAATTTTGTGAAATCAAAGACTGGGTAATTCGTCGAATCAAATCTTATTTGGGGGGCGCCGTTGCTGACGCTCTGATTTCTGGCGTCATCAATGTTCCTTGGCTGACAACCGATTTGAACATGATCAGCGTCGTGACTCGAAATGTTTTTGGTCAGCCAGGTCCACACTTTGATGAGCTACTGACTAGCGAAATTATTTATGACATCGACCGAGGAGTAGAAGTTGAAGATCTAGGCCGAGTGGTTGGCCGGGCTAGAGAGTTATGGGAGGAAGAAATTCACCAACTTCTCGTGGAGGAGACAACATGGCTTGGTCGAATCACAGATTTGATTCAGGAAAGAGGGACCCTGAGCGGTCCCGAGGTTCGTTCTTTAAGACCTTCTAACTAATCCAAATTCCCCCATCGAATTTTGCTTAAGATCTAGCTATGAATAGCTCTTCAAACAAGCCTCTACTCGAACTTCCCGAAGTCCAAACGTGGAACCTGCAAGGTAAGGTCGTATTTATTACCGGCGGCGCTTCAGGCATTGGGGCAGCTACTGCTCGCTTGGCAGCATCTGATGGAGCGACGGTTGTGGTTTGCGACGTTGATCAAGAAAACGGTCAGAAAATCGCCGATGAGACAGGTGGACGCTTTGTCTCTTTGGATGTCACCTCTAGACAATCATGGGCTCATGCCACTACAGATTTAGAGCAACTCGACATTGCGATTCTCAATGCTGGAGTCGAGTTTCGAGATCCTGCAGATTTTGAACGAACCCCAGATAACCCGGGCGAATGGAACCTAGAGCTGTATGAAAGAGCGAGAGGGGTAAATGTCGATGGCGTGGCATTCGGTCTACATGCCCTTGTGCCTTTATTTGATCGTTTAGGCGGTGGTTCGATTACAGTCACTGCGAGCATCGCCGGACTCATCCCATGGTCGCCTGACCCTATCTACAGCATGACTAAATGGGCCGCTGTTGGCCTAGTGCGAGCAGCTACTAGTTCGCTCCGGCGCAAGAACATAATGATCAATGCTGTTTGCCCCGGAGGGGTGGCTACCCCAATGACTCGCGTGTTTGACGGCACCGTTCCTCCAGGAATGGCCGATCCGGCGCATATCGCGACCGCTCACCTAGGAATCGCTACTTCCGGTCACTCAGGTCGGGTGATCAAAGCAGTGGCAGGCTTTCCACATACCGCACATCAGTTCGCTGAAGTTACGAATACTTTCTGACTGTCTTAGATAGAAAAGTTAGCTAGACGAACCCTGACTTGGCGAACCTGCCCATTTTTTCCCCCAACGAGCAAGCTCATCCAATACGGGACGGAAGTCGTAAGCCGAAGCCGTCGGCACATACTCAAACCGCTCAGGACTTTGCATGTATTGGCGTCGCTCCAGGAGTCCATGCGACACCAACGTATTAAGGCGATTAACTAACACGGTCGGAGCTATTCCCAATGCCTTCTGGATTTCATCGAATTTTGTTCTGTCTTGTATCAAAATCTCTCTCAAAAGGAGTGGAGTCCACCACTCGCCCACTACCTCAAGGGTTTGAGCTATAGGGCATTCCATTCCACTGAAACTTTTGCGCTTCATAAACGACAATTTAGCCTGAGATCTCAGTTGACCAAACCAACGACTCCGACCAAAAGGCCGAATAGCAGAAACAACTCCGACCACGGCCTGCTATTCAGAGAATAACCTCTTCACATGTCCGACCCAGAAGCCATGAGTGATGCCGACGCACATGCAGCGATCACCGACACAATCTTGAACTACGCAGAATACGTTGATGCTTGCGAGACCGAAAAATGGGCTGCATTATTTTGCAACGACGCTACTTTCGATGAAGGAAGAGAAGTGCAGGGCCGAGCTCAGATTGAAGTCCTCTTACCCAAACTTCTAAGACTTTTCTCTGCCACCTCCCATCACATCAGCAATATACGAATCAACCGAACCGCTAACGATCGAGCCTCAGCTACTTCCTATGTTTATGCCTGGCATCGAAAACACGATGGAACAGATTTCGAATTTTGGGGTCGTTACGTTGACCACTTGGCGTTCGAGGAGGGGGCTTGGCGCTTTAGCTCACGAAAAGTGCAGCAGTTTGGTGCTCGCGGTCTGAACATAAAAGTTGATCATGTGCCAAGACGAAAGTTCGAACCCCAATAAACCCTTACTCAAGTAACTTAAGCGAAGCCAAGGAGACGATTTACCCAGGAGAGTAAATGTGGTGTGGACCGAACTGGTTTCTTTGAACAGGTTCTCCGGTTTCTGCAAAGTGAGCAACGCCTTGCACCACGGCTCGAAGGTACGGAGGGATTGCTTCACGAATCATTTTGCGTTCATAGACCTCCCGGGCTTCAGGGTCTACGTCGGAACGAACATAGGAAATCACTTCGATCCCGAAATTGCATCCGCTTATTGATGATGCTTCGACCCACCAGCGTGCCTTCGCTATCTTCCCTGAGGGCGGACCAACTAGCAGTTCGTAGCCTTCGCCTTCAGACCACTGGAACACATCTCGTCGGTAGTGGACCCCAGCGTAGTAGTGGACATGATCTGCCCCACCTAGTCCAGGCCACCTTTCAACGGGGTTTGCTGAACAGAAAGGATGGATATTAGTCAGGTTGCCTGGAGCACTAATAACCGTCCATAGATCCGAGGCGCTCGCCTTAATTTGTTGAGTTGCCACGATTGCGGTGGTCGGCTCTAACCCTCTATCAGCGAAATCGTTCATTGTTCCTCCAATTTCTGGGACACCCCTGCAATGAGCTTATGTCGGATCCACATTCCGTTAATCAAACGATCGGAGCAGGTCACGGGATTCGACATAAGCGACATAAGCAGCAAAAAGGAAGACGACCTGTATAGATCTGGTTCACCCAACTACTTGTGAGCATTTACAGAGTGCACGTGATGGTTAGGGCCGAAATTATTCAGAGCGCGACATAGCGGGAATGGTTTTATTTCGTACTGAATTGTCGCCAAGTAAAACTAAAATGGGAGCCGGCAGTTCATCGTCTGCCACGCATGTCATTGTTCTGGACAACACTCAGTGGACGGATCTGCATCAACATCGTCATCATCGTCGACAACCAAGATGCCTTCGGGGTCAATTTCAAGGTGGCGCGCCTGATGTGCCAACAGAGCAGCTATTCGACGACGTTCTTCCAGATCATCTTTGTTCATCGAACTATTCTGCCTCTTTAAGCTTCATCACTAATACGAGGCGGTTCGATCCATGGTTGAGCGATTTCCATCCACTTCTGGGCTAAAACGCCGTGAGTTTCTACGGCTGACTCTGCCACTGGTATTCGTCTTGTTATTACCTTGCAAAATTCATATGCGTTTGCACTGACTTTGTTGGTCGCATCATCGGGGCCCCAACTCCATTGATCACCGTTTGGGCTTACAAGCTCAACCCGCACCGGTTCCTTAGGTGGGGTCAAACCCTGGTTTACGTAACTGAACTCTCTAGTCACAACTCCGATATGAGCGATGTGACGAAGTCGATTAGTTCGCGGGTACTGAATAGCAAAACTATCTGCTAGGTCGTGAGAATGAGTCCATGTTTCCAGCAAGCGACTCGTAGCTAGAGAACGAGCACCAATATCAGGACCTAACCACGTGATACGAGCCTTGGGATCCGTATCTCGCAATGCCCCCAACATCTCACTACGGCCCGTAAGGAACCATTCCCATAATTCACTACCCTGTAGCGCCCTTACCTGAGGACCCACCGCCTTATGGACAGAGGTTTCTCCTTTAGATAACTGAGTACGGATGTCGACGAATAGCTTGGGGTTAACTAGCGTCAGATAACAGATCCAATCTGTCGCCCCTAGATGCAGAATTGTCTCATGGCTATCCCAGCCCTCTGCGACTGTTGGGGCACGCCACTGATCTTCGGTCAGATCTTCAACAACAGAACTTAACGCTCTCGTTTCAGCGGCTATGTCGTCGCAAATTTGATCCACAGTCCAATAATAGTTGGTTTGTGCTTGATATCGATCTGCAGCTAAAACGCCCTACGACTTGCGTGCTTGACGCAACGCATAAAAAGCGACTGCTGCAGCGTTACCTACGTTGAGAGAGTCAGCGGCGCCTGACATCGGGATTCCGACCAGTCGTGTTGCCATGGCCATGGCACCTTCAGTCAGCCCCGGACCTTCCGCTCCCAGCATTACTGCAACTCTGTCAGCGCTCGAATATTGCAAAGTATCAATATTTATTGCGTCACTTCGGGGTGTCATACCTAAAACTTCAACCCCTGCCGCTCTTATCGTTCCGATCCCCTCGTTGATGTCGGTTAGCCAGGCGTATGGGAGCGCAAACCCTTCTCCCATCGACACACGGCAACATCTGCGAGACAGAGGATCTATGGAGTCGGGGCTGAGCAGCAACGCGTCTATATCAAGGCCTGCCGCGCACCGCATAATTGTTCCCAAATTCGTTGGGTTATTGATGCCTTCTACGATGGCAAACGACTTCATTGAGCCGTCGACTAAGAGGTCCTCGAGGGTCGACACTTCTTTGCGATAGAAACACGCCAAGGCTCCACGATATGAGCGATATCCAGCTATTTTCTCGAGGACTTGCTCCCCTGCAGCAAACACGTCAACATCATCAAACTGATCAGGCAACGGTCTTGTCCTCTTTGCGTCGATAAGAACTGATCTCAGCTTGTAGCCAGCCGCTATGGCTCGCTCTATGACGATGTCTCCTTCTGCGATAAAAATTCCTGCAAGATCGCCACCGGGAGCTTCTCGACGTTGGCGTAACGATTTGTCACGTAAACCCAAAAATACATCGATACGTGGATCAGTAGTTTCGTTAATCGCTATCGGCACGCAACTAGTTTCATAGAGAAGTGAGAGATCTTACTGTCCGGAGACAAGTACTTCAGCTTCAACTAGAGCGTCGATTTGCGCTTTCGAATAGCCCAGCACTGATTTCAGTACAGCTTCGTTGTCTGCACCCATCCCAGCGACTCGACCGGTGGTCCCAATATTGACTCCTGCAGCGTTGCGCGCTGGAATTTTTAAGTTTGTGTTCGTCTCGGCAAGGAGGTGCCGGTGCGCAGCCCAGTCTGAAGATGCCAGGTCGTCGATCGAAACCATTTGAGCTGCGGTGAAGGGTGACTTGCTTTCGAGGACCGTTAGAAACTCATCGAAATTTTGGAAGCTGGCCGCCCAGGCCGTCAGCATCTCCAGTATCTCGTCTTTGTGTGCCTCTCGCTCCATTGGTTGAGCAAATCGGGGGTCTTCAATTAGTTCAGGTCGGTCCATTGCCATAGCTAAATCCGGGAACCAGGCCACAGGACTGCCAGCAATTCCCCATAGGTCACCATTGGGCATCTCTAGTATCGGTGATTCGTGACAAAAGCCGCCATTTGTTGGTTCCCAACCGCCGGCTAACTCTGTCGATACCCATTCTTGGATATAAACCAACGACTCAATCATGCATACATCTAAGTAACCCCCAGAACCTTGCCGTTCGGCCTGAACCAGTAGTGCGTTGATCGCCGCCGCCGCAGACAACGCTGTTACGGAATCTCCGAGCACTAAAGAGGGCTGACGCGCCTCACGCTTATTTTTTCGCTTGTCGTACTCAACAAGTCCAGACTCTAAATGCCCGATAGGTGCGTATGCTCGGCGTTTCGCCCATGGCCCGGTTTGCCCAAACCCAGTGATGCTGCAGTACACAAGTCGGCTGTTTGCCTTGCTGAGCCGCTCATAATCGAGTCCGTATTTTGCCATGACGCCAGGCCTGAAATTTTCAACAATCACATCGCATTCAGCGGCGAGTTCGGCAATCAGGTCCGGGGTTTTATCTTTCGAAAGATCAAAGGAACAGAAGTGCTTCCCAGCGTTTTGTTGAGCGAAATAAGGCGTTACCTGTTCTGGTTGGAAAGGAGGAAAGGTCCTACTCAGATCACCCTCGGGTGGTTCGACTTTTATAACTTCGGCTCCCTGGTCAGCGAGAATCCGAGTAGCCAGAGGGCCAGCCACCACGCGTGTGAAATCCAGCACTCGTATACCTGCAAGTGGTCCCATGACAAGAAACTAACCTTTTTATCTTGATGGTTCTCAAGTCGGCCGCGGACGAGTTGGATATTAACTTTGATTGCCGTTAAACATCCTCAGCACAGCGACCTGTAAGCCGCTTTCACCCATCACCTATTCGGGAATTCGAAGTTTCGCGCTCTCAATCCAATCCGGTGCCCATCCATCGCACATAACTCCATTGCGCTTCGCACGATCTGGTGACATTTCATCGGTAATCAGCGCACCGGACAAAGCGAAGCTCTGGGCATCTCTGTCTACCGAGCCCCCCGTATACCTGAGAAGACTGAAACTCCCCAATCACCGTCGTGTTTGTGGAGGATGTAGAAACTATCGATTGATTCGATCACCGAATCATCTTCGCGATGGCGCGTTCCTTCAATCATGAGGTGGGCACGAGTCTCTTCGAGGTGGACTATTTTCGTTTCCGTCTCTGGGTGATGAAATCCCATACTTTCGCGCATACGTTCCGGATCGAACGGGTATCGGTCGCGCACTTGAGCTTCGGTCTCTGAGACATAAATAACCGGCAAATGGACTAGGGCCTGCAAATCTTCGCGCGTGCCACTAACGAAAGCCTCGTTGTATCTATCCATAAAGGCTTCTATCTCTTTGTGAAGTTCTGCTTGTCGTTCAACTGTCATGCTCATGCAGAGCAATTTAATGCGCCTTGACTACCAGGGACAATGACGGCAACCAGAGCCGCAACACCAGACTTGTCGCTTTAAGCACGAGGCAGTGAAGACTTCGAACCCTGTATCGGGGTCCTTGTAAGTGTCTTCGCCTGCGGCTTCGGCTTCATCGTGTTTTAGCTGGGCCGCCTCAGATATCACCGCAACGCAACCTTGCCCAAATACGCCGGCAACTATCTAGGGTCCGATTCTTCGGCTTCACTTGCGCTACTCGATTCCAATTCTGCGTTGGTGTCGCCTATCGGGCGCATGGCCTCAGCGATTCCCGTTACAGCTCCCAACACTCCGCTGAATTCTGTTGGAACGATGATCTTGGTTGCTTTTCCATCAGCGATTTGGGTTAAGGCTTCAATGTATCGGACCGCCAAAACATCACTTGTCGGGTCGCCGTCGTGAATAGCTTGGAAGACTTGTCGGGTTGCCTCAGCCTCTCCCGCTGCAACAGTTTGTAGCTGGTAGCTCTCGGCTTCGGCGACGGTTCTTAGTGCTTGGGCCTCGCCTTCAGCAGCAAGAATTGCGCTTTGCCGCTGGCCTTCTGCTTCAAGGATTCGTGATTGTTTGTCGCCTTCGGCTCTGGTGATTTCTGATTCCCGGAAACCTTCTGCTTCGGTTACGGTTGCGCGTCGTGTACGTTCCGCTTTCATCTGCTCGTGCATCGCTGCCATTACGTCGGGTGGCGGGTCGATGCGTTGAATTTCGACCCGAACAACACGAACGCCCCATTTGTCAGTGGCTTCGTCAAGTATCTCGCGCAAAGCTGCGTTTATACGGTCGCGGGAGGTTAAGGCTCCGTCAAGCTGCAGGTCGCCTACAAGGTTTCTCAAGTTGGTCTGGGCAAGTTTGGTTATAGCGAGAACAAAGTTCGCAATGTTGTAGACGAGGCGTTGTGGGTCGGTTGGTTCATAAAACACCACAGCATCTACAGAGACAACGACATTGTCCGATGTGATTACTTCTTGAGGTGGGACGTCTACGACTTGTTCTCGCATATCGACGCGCCGGATGGTGTCGATGAAGGGGATAATGATCTGAAGACCAGACTCTTTGGTCTCTTTGTACTTGCCAAGACGCTCAACAATGCCGCGTTCGTAGGGTCGGACTATTTTCACGCCAGCGACCAAAAAGAGGATAACGACTAGGCCGATGACTGCTAGGAGAACGTAAATGAACATTATTTCTGTCCTTCGTTAGAGGTCGCGCGAACAACCAATCGCGTACCGCGTATCTCGATTATCTCAACGGTGGAGCCTGAGTCGACAGGGCCATGATCCGAAATAGCTCGCCACTGCTCACCTCCGACTTTAACCAGCCCGGAAGATACTGGGTCAGCCGGAATATCTTTCAGAGTCATCCCAAGGACGCCGATTAAACGATCATGACCAGCACCAGGGGGTGATTGCATCGCTGCTATAGAGGCACGGCTTTTCCGCCAAAACAGTGAAAACAGTACTCCTCCGAGAACGACGAACACGATCCAGTCGACTAGGAGAGGCGCTCCCATGAAAGCCAGCACCATGGCGACGCTGGCACTGATCCCAAATGGAATCAGAATAAAGGTTCCCGCAACAAACATTTCTCCGGCGATGAGGACGCCAGCGATTGCTAACCAGATCCATCGCCAAGTATCGGGGGTTAGGTCCATGTTTTCCTTTACTTGTTTACAAGTCTATTCCCAGTTGCTGGTCAGAGACAGACCCTTATTTTTTGCCTTCTTTCTCCCGAATCTCTCGGTAGTGATCTAGCGCTTTTTGGTATTGCTCTACTTCAACGGCACCCGAAATCAAAAACCTGTTGTCAATAACAACTGCCGGAACCCCGTTAACCCCGTTTTGGAGGGCTTCGTTGTATTCGTCGAAAACCTGTTTCTTAAAGGTTTCTCCGTTGGTTGTTTGAACCCCTTCGAATGCCGCTTTGTCTATTTCGGACTCGTCAGCAATTTTCAGTAACTCGTCTGAGCTTGAAATGTCACGGTTCTCAATGAAATAGGCCTTTAGTAAATTACGGTGATACCGCTGCCATGTCTCTTGACCGAACGTAGCTGCTGTTTTGCTAGCTATAGCGGCTGGCAGTGAGTGCGATGGTGGCGGACTTTCGCCTGACCATGGGGTGATGAATTCGGCTCTGGGTTCTAGACCTGCGGGACGTTCCCAGCTTTTGGTGTACTCCGTGAATTCTTGCAGCGTTCTTGATTCGGGTTGGGGTCTCAATAGAAATGATTTCCATTCGATGACGATCGAGTTGCCTTGTTGTTTCTCTAACTCTTCAAGGCGCACCGCCCCGACCCAACACCATGGTCAGAGATAGTCGGACCAAACGGTTATTTGAACTGCATCTGAAGTCATCATTAGGAGCTTAGGTCGTCGTCCTCGGCGTGGGCTTGAAGGTCGGACAAGCTAGCCCATTCAAGGGTTGCAATGTGGGTGGCTGCCAATCGAACTTTTGGCGCAGCGCCTGCTTCGAACGCTTCCTGCCAGCGAGGAGCACACAAGCACCATGAGTCACCATCTTTTAGACCCGCAAACCCTAATTCTGGGTGAGGTGTACTTAGGTCATTACCCACGCTTTTGGAAAATTCCAAGAATTCATCAGTAACAACGGCACAAACGGTGTGCACTCCCATGTCACCAGGCCCGGTGTTGCAGCATCCATCTCTGTAATAACCAGTGAGGGGGTCTCGACCACACTCTTCAAGGTCTGTACCTAGAACATTTTTTGCCATAGCTCCACTCGATTTTGTTCCGCTGGTTAGATGATTACTTTGAACTCCGGCTGCTGCAATGCGGAGTTTATAGAGCCTCTTTGCGAAGAGGCCCTGATCTGGATCCTAGTTCTGCTGCTTTGCTTAAACGCCCGATATGAGTTCTAAGGCCGCTACCTTCAGACATTTTTATCTCTCTCCAATTAACTTAGATATATGGCCCCTCCGCTGCGATTCGGCATTGTCCACGACTTTCGTCGCCCACCTGGAAGCGATATCACGATGCCCCAGGTTTACGCCGAAACTTTCGAGCAGATCGAATTAGCAGAGTCTCTCGGTTATGAGCTTTGTTGGTTTACAGAGCACCACTTTATGGAAGACGGGTATTTACCAAATTTCGTTCCGGTGGCGGCAGCCGCAGCAGCAAAAACTACTCGAATGAGATTTTCAACAGATATCTGTCTCCTTCCGTTCAGGCATCCGTTGCGTCTCGCCGAGGATCTCGCCATCCTCGACAACATTTCCAATGGTCGAATGGAACTTGGAGTTGGCATGGGGTATGCGAAGCATGAATTTCAAGGATTCGGTATTCCGATAAGCCGCCGGGTGTCTCTCACCGAAGAAGCGATCCAGATTCTTCAACTTGCCTGGAGCGGTGAGGCATTTAGCTTCGAAGGTAAGCGCTACCACTTCTCAAATCTTCGGGTGACTCCAGATCCAGTTCAACCTGGTGGCCCTCCTTTGTGGCTTGCCGCCACTAGCCCCGCCGGAGCTGAACGCGCTGCGAGCTTTGGAACCCATTTGCTTCCCCAAGGCCCGAAGCATTTAACAATTGATCCGTGGAAAGGCGCTGTGGCAGATGTAAGCCATAAGCGCGTTGGCCTTATCAGGGGCGTCTTCGTCACTGATGACATCGAAAAAGAGTGGGAACCCATCGCAATTGCCGAAAAGTATCGGCGCGATGTTTACGTCGGGCTTATCAAAGCAAGCGACGACCATAAGTCTGAAGTCGCCGATAGGTCAGGGCCTAGCGATACGAGAACGCCCATCCCGCTTAACCCCTTGGTTTGGACGGTGGGATCGGTAGATCATTGCGTCTCAGAGCTCGAACAACTCATCGCCGAGCACGGCATAACAGATTTAGTGACCTGGGGCGGTCCCCCAGGGTTGTCACCCTCAGTGATGAATCAATCTCTGACGAGATTTGCTAAGGAAGTTATTCCCCGAATACGCGAAACAATTGGAAAGTGACCAGTGGGGCGAGCACATTTTCGAGATTGATCTCGTAATTTAGGATTCTCTCAAGTTCTCGGGTCTGACGGTCTGCGCGCAAGGAGCTGGAAATCAATCTTCTGCTGACGGACGCCTACGCTGACGTTTTAGGTCACCTCGACGGGTTTTAGCGTCAGTTCGCTTTCGTTTGGCGGACCGACTGGGACCAGTCTTTTTCCTAGATGTTTGGACGTTAAGTCCTTCACGTATTTTCGTTGAAAGCTTTATTAGCGCTTCATCTCTATTGCGTTTTTGTGAGCGGTGACGATCAACGCGAATAATAACTAGTTCACCGAACAGTCTGATGAGCCGCTGTCGCTGTTCAACAGTTCCCGCTTGCGACGCGACGATACTCCACCGAATTTCAGCGCGCGTTTGGGATCTATTGGCATGTTGGCCACCCGGACCACCAGACGTTGAGAACTGCCAATCCAGCTCATGACTTTCAATGACAAAGCCTTCTTCGATCTCCACCGAGGACAGCACCATTGTTATAACGAATGAACAGTGGCAGCAGAGCTTTGTGGGCGAAGGCCACCCGTAAGCAGGTTTGCGATCATGTGACTAGCAGGTGTGGCCTTGTGCAGATTTGGTGCAGGTCTCCGTCAGTTGCTCATCTGAAACGTAAGCCTTGACGGTGCCATCCCAATGGATGGAGGTGCTACACGATACGCATCGGTAGTTACTTCGATACGACCTGGCCCGACCACTGGCGTGGTGTGGGTATTTCATTTTTTTTCTTTCTTTTGTTCACCTATCGTTTGTACCAGCAGCATTCTTCTTCACCAAAAGATTTTCTCAGCGCTAGCCAAGGTGGTTGTCAGTCCTACTACCGGAACTGAAGTCCTGACTAACAGCGTTAGCGGGGAAGCGTCAAGACTGAAGAAGCGACCATTAGCATCGTTCGTTCTCGCACTACGAAGATCTCGGGATCTGCATGACATCAACGAAAACACCAGAAATAGGGATGAACTTGTTGCCCTATTATTTGATTGTCTTTGGGATGTCGGCTGGGTTGGCAAGCGTTGTCACACTGCTAGCCGAGTTCCGCAACGAACTTGGATTTTCCGAGTTTGCTATCGGGGCATCAGTAGCTGGTGGGCTAGGGGCAGGATTTGTAGCGGCAATAACGCTGGGACCTCAAGCGGACCGGGGTCGGGCGCCGTTGATGTTGCGATCGGGTCTTTTGCTGGGTCTTGTGGCGCTTGTTGTTATGGCGATCGCGACAGAATTTTGGCAGTTCATGTTGGGTCGAATATGTATGGGTTTGGCGTTTGGAGTTGCCCAACCAGCAACTCGACGCACAGTGATCGTCGCAGATCCACGAAATCTTGGCCGGAACGTGGGGCGTCTAGGGTCGTTCGACGTGGCTGGGTTTGTAGTGGGCCCAGCAGCGGCGGCAGTGCTTAACGCTGTTGGTGGTTTCCGCGCTCCATTTTGGGTGATGGCGGTTTTCCTGGCGCTGCTCATTCCAACAGCTTGGAAGGCTCGAAGCGACACAGCTGAGAAAGACGTAACCCGACAAAAGCTCTCTGATCTGCTCAGAAATCGGAAGCTCATCGGAGCTTGTTCGGTTGTGTCGGCTTATTTCGTATTTATTGGGGCGTTCGAGTCGGTATGGATTCTCGACATGGATCATCGAGGCGCTTCTCAATGGCAAATCGGTGTCACGGTGACGTGTGTAGCGCTACCAATCGCCGTCTTAGCGCCATGGGGCGGCAGCCTCGCTCAACGTTACGGTTCACGCAGATGGGCATTAGCAATGATCACTGCGTGTTCAATTTTTAATGCTTTGTTCGGCTTGGTGCCGGGCCTTTGGGCATTGGTGTTTCTTACTGTTGGTTGCGGCTTTGCTGAGGGCATCGGATTTCCTTCGGGCACGATGTTGGTCTCAAGTTCAGTGCCTGAAAGTCGTCAAGCTGCTGCGCAAGGGCTTGCCAGCGCTATTGAAGTTGGCACAGCTGCCTTGGCGGCCCTTGGTTTAGCTGTTGTATATACAACAGTCGGTCATACTGTCGCCTATCTCGTCGCTTCAGGGGCAATGCTTGTTCTCTTAAGCGTCGGTTGGAAGCTCACTATCGGAATAGGTGGCCCTGAATCTAAGATGATTGAGTCGTCCGCCAAATAGCAGATAGTCAAGCTCGAGTTTTGAGATAGCGGAAACGCCAGCAACAATGGGTCCATGTTCGACTCAAGTCACGTAATCACAACCACGGAAGATCTTCGTCGGTTAGTTTCACCTCCTCGACCGGCTCAACAAACAAAGGTGTTATCGACACTTGACATCCACTGTCGGAAGTGGATTGAGAGAAGCCCGTTCGTAGTAGTTTCCAGCGTCGACACAGCAGGAAGAATGGACTTGTCACCAAAAGGTGACCCGCCAGGGTTCGTTCGAATTCTCGATAACGAGACGTTAGCGATTCCTGACCGTCCCGGTAATCGCCGGCTCGACACGCTTCATAACGTGTTAGAACGGCCTCAGGTTGGTCTGATGTTTATTGTTCCCGGAAGGGGTGAAGTCCTAAGGGTGTCTGGGAGCGGTCGCATCGTTACTGACCCGGACCTTTTAAAGACGATGGCAATTCGCGGACGCGTGCCTTTGCTAGCACTCGTCGTAGAGATAGATGAGGTGATGTTTCATTGCGGAAAATCAATAATTAGATCGAAGCTATGGTCGTCCGAAGCTTGGCCCAATATTGAAGGGCTCGCTAGCTACGCAGAGTGTCTCGGGGACCAGACAACCTCCGACGAATCCGTGGCTGAGATGGAGACTCGGTTCAAGTCTTGGCACGAAGGCAACGAGCTTTATTAGTCAAACCAAAAGATTTTGACTGCTGGCTTCAGAACCCGAAACCCGATAGCTAGCCGACGACACTCATGCCAACCAGTAACGTCGCTAATAGTTCCGGCCGGTATACGAATGGTGAGTGATCGGTGTCCCATTCAATTGAATGCGTGGCTCGAGCGGCCATCCTTCGTTGACCGGCGACGGGCAACGCATTGTCGTGGCGGCAAATAACATATGTAGAAGGCTTTGTTTGCCATGCCAATTCTGATTCACCTTCAAATGGCATAAAGCTTTGTGCAGCTAGTCGTTGCTGCGCCCACAAGAAATCATTTTCATCGTGTTCGTTATAAAAAACTGCTTTGCCTAATTCTGGGTTAACGGTGACAGTGCCATCGTCTTGGACTTGGAGACATTTGTTGAGGTCGTTAGACCTGTAGGGCGTCGTGTCTTCGTTCTCTAGACCAAGGAACGCTGCGAGGTAAACCAAATGCCCGACTCGGTCGTGTGTCCCCGCTTCGGTTATCACCGTGCCCCCTCGAGAATGGCCAAGCAATATTGCCTTTGCGTCTCCAGGTAACTCGTCTAGCGCACTTCGCACTGCCCAGTTATCTTCCTTTTGGTTTGCGCCGCTAGCTGCATCTGAGACACTTGGCAAGTCTGGTGCCACCCAATGAATCCCTGCTGCGTCCAAGAATGGAGTGACTCGATCCCAACACCATGAGCCGTGCCAGGCGCCGTGGACGAGTACAACTGGTCTAGTCATCACCACAACCTATTAAGGATTCCCTAGATGAGTCCATTCTTAGTACTTAGGCCTGGGCAACGGTGATATATAGCAAAGCGAGTTGAAAATAATTTCGCTTCTCTGCCGTTACGCTGCGAAACTTTGATCGTGAAGCCATCACTCAGTCGCCTCCGAGACGCCTTAAAAAATGTTGCTGTACCGAAGCGTCGACGCGACAGAACGTTCAAAGATTTTGGCTCTAATCCAGATACTACGCGGATTGTTATTGCCGAGGCGATATCTAGTCGCGGCGGCGAAGTGGCAGCTCGTAACCGGGCTGCCGTTGTCGCAGCTAACTACCTGATGCTTGAACAAGAAGGTCAACACCGCTTCTTCACCATCCTTGCTGAGGATTTTGGTGTAGATCGACCAACGGTGGATAGTTTGATCAAAGAGTTAAGGGACAGCGAAGATAGGGGTGCTGTAGAACGAAAGCTTCGGACAGCTCTTGAAGCAGAGCGTGAATTACTTTTCCGTCGCTTTTTGAGTGTTGAGAGTGGCTTAGCATTTGTCGTAGGACTCCGAGCGGATCTCTTAGCTTTCAACGACCCTGCCTTAGCAGACCTTGACGATGAATTGCGTCGCCTTCTTGATCGTTGGTTTGATGCAGGGTTACTTACCTTGAGCCAAATTAATTGGGATTCTCCAGCATCACTTTTGGAAAAGCTCGTGGAGTACGAAGCTGTTCACGCAGTGACTAGTTGGGGGGACCTCAAAAATCGTCTGCGATCGGATCGCAGACTTTTCGCTTTTCAGCACCCCGGTCTACCTAATGACTTGCTCATCTTCGTAGAAGTAGCTCTGGTCTCTGGCCTCGCCAATAGCGTCGATGATCTACTCAACACCAGCGCACCGATAATCGATTCAGATCAAACTGACACAGCTATTTTCTATTCAATTTCCAACTGTCAAGATGGGCTTGCCGGGGTCCGTCTCGGAGATTTTCTTATCAAAAAGGTCGTGACCGAACTATCTCGAGAACAACCAAGCTTGAAGACTTTTGCCACTTTGTCTCCAATACCAGGATTCCGTCGTTGGCTTGAGGAGAAACTAGAGCAACCTAATTTCTTTGATCTTGAAGAAGAGACGAGATCGGCTCTGCACACTGCGCTTAAGAACCCTAAGTGGGGGGCTGAAACTCAAGTCGTTTCGCAACTTCGCGAAGCCTTGCCCAAGCTTGGTGCCCATTATCTTTTGCTCGCGAAACGTGGGAGCCGCGCTTCAGACCCTGTAGCGAATTTCCACCTAAGTAACGGAGCGCGCATAGAACGTATTGTTTTCGGAGCTAACCAACAAGATGTCGCCCAAGATCGGGCGTTAGGAATGATGGTCAATTACCGGTATGAGATCTCCAAGATTGAAGATCGACACGATGCATACGTTCACGACGGAATAATTGACGCTCACAATGACATCCTTGCGTTGCTTCCACAAAGCTCCGAAGCTCGAACCTGACCATTTTCTTCAAGCCGAATCTGCTCCCTAATGCAGAAAAGAATAACTTTCCCTGTCCTTATCGAGATGTCGGCCGAAAACTTGCTTCGCCGGTAGCGTCATAGCGAATGGAACACCCCGGGAACGAGCCGCTACCGCTCAACAAAAAAGTCGTCTTGTATGTCGTAGCGGCCTTTACAGCCATCTACCTGCTGGGAGCCTTAAGAGGGTGCAACGCCATCAGCTCGCTACCCCAAGGGGACCAGCCTCCAGGTAACTCTCAAGAAGCTTCGGAGAACTCAATAACTCCAAACCCAAACACCAAAGATTTACGTCTTGTTTGGGGTTGACTGATTTCTGACAGTTATCCTTCCCGCTGGGATCGCCGCGATTGCCAGGACCCCCTTAAGTTCTGCTCGCGGCGGTCCTTTCAGTTTTGGCCTAAAGAACTAACCCTGGTCGTTTACGTGGCACTCCCCTCGGCGGATATGCCACTCTGACCGGCGTAAGCCGCGCTCGTTGGGCACCGACACACGACCGCAGGCCCCTTTTCACTATCGTCTTTTTTTTATTGATCAGACGTGTGCTGAACTTCCGATAGCTCATTATCTTTATCTGATCGTGAGCATTTCCCGAGATCGCAATCACTGGTGTTTCTGGATCGTTTTAGGACACGCGGCTGCGTCCTGGTTTATGGCTGGAATGATTTGGACAATCCATGTCGTTCATTACCCGCTGTTCGCGTATGTGGGCGCTGATTCGTATCAGTCGTTTCAGGCACGTCACGTGGACCTCATCGGCAGGCTTCTACTTGTCCCATGGGGCATCGAAGGGTTAACAGCTCTGGGACTAGTGTTTTTGCTGACTGGAAAGGAAAAAAAACTGGCGGTAATGGGCGCTCTATTGATGCTCGCGATAATCGCGTTGAGCGCGTTCGCGTCAGCTCCGGCTCACGAACAACTTGCCGATGGTTTCGATTTTGATATTCATCAAGATCTAATGGCCGCAAATTTTGTTAGGGCACTGTTGTGGACCGCCCGTGCGGCTCTAAGCACTGGAATTCTCTACTTGTGCTACCCCTTTGGAGCGCGCAAAGTGTCTAACTAGCACGGGAGAATTTGCAATGTGCTGGCTTCATCGATCCATCGAGTTCACCACGAAAAGTGGCGAACGTCTTCCCGTTTAGCTTGGTCAATTACCTGCAACATGGACGCCGCGTCCGATCCAGGCTTAAAAATCTAATTTCTTCACGAGTCACCTATTCCCGAGCCTCCACCATTGACGAAACCCTGCAATACAAGCAGTTAGGTCACGGTTTCTAGACATCTAACTGGATACAAAATAGTAATCACTTTAATAGATCCGAATATTCTGTAAGAACTATTAATTCGATGACCCAGCGGTAACTTAGTTCCGGTACAATAAAGGCACAACGTTAAATACAGGAGCAAAACAATGAAAATCCGGAGGCGTAAACCGCAACTACCCGAAATCTCTTTCTGGGACGACTACACAGAGCGCAGAATCAGCGACTTCTGGTGCCAGGCACGAGTCCGCTAAAGTCCCTGCTCCACCCAGCTTGAACCGCTCCTTGAGAGCGGTTCATTTGGTTTTGCTGACGTGAGCCACTGAATGTATCTCCACGTTGACATGAAGTTGGACTATCTGTCTGTGAGAATCAGTCCATGTCGATCAAACTCGGATACCTTTTACCAACGCGCGAGAAAGTCATGCAAAACACCCCTGCGGTCCGCCCAATGCTCGAATCAGCAAAGCGAGCTGCCGATCTCGGCTTTGACTCCATTTGGGCGGGCGACTCGCTACTAGCCCGGCCACGACATGACCCGATTACGCTTCTTGCGGGAGTAGCCGGCGCGATACCTCAAATCACGGTCGGGACAGCTGTATTACTTCCAGCACTTCGCAACCCAGTGGTTCTCGCCCAACAACTTGCCACCGTCGACCAGATCTCGGAAGGTCGCTTGATTATCGGAGCAGGAATTGCTCCCGACACCCCTGCCGTTCGACAAGAATTCGCCGCCGCTGGCGTTCCCTTTGAAGGGCGAGTAGGTCGGTATATGGATGGCATCGAATTATGTCGCTCACTGTGGAAAGGAGACCCTGTCTCGCAAAATGGGCGTTGGCCACTCGAAGCCGCGACGCTCGCCCCACTCCCTCATCGTGAAGGCGGACCCCCGATCTGGAGTGCAGCCAGCGTTAGTGCTGGGATCACCAGAACGGCACGACATCATGATGGCTGGTTCCCAATTGGCCCTAATGCAGATACCTTCGCAACACAGAACGCGCAGTTTCGGGCAGAAGCAAGCGCAGCGGGACGAAATCTCGAAGCGCTCACCACCGCAATTTACCTAACTGTGTCGATCATGGACGACAGCGTCGATGCGGAAGCCGCTATCGACGCCTACCTCGAGAACTACTACAACGCGCCCGCAGCAGCAATGCGAACGTTTCAAGCCTGCAAAGGAGGCACCGAAGATCAAGTAATCAGCTTCATACGATCTTTCGTGTTAGGAGGCGCTCAGCATCTAGTCATTCGATGTGTCGGGGATCACGACAAAATCCTGCAAGTTCTTTCTCAGCGACGCGATGAGTTTCTCGGGTAACGCGCTCTACATCCCAAAGCATTTGGCACTACAGACTCAGATCGCTGTTCCCTCTATCGTCCATCTGGTCGGTCATTCCGTTAGCACCAAGCGCATAATTTTTCTAATGGAAATGCTTTTGGCAACCTAATTACCTACCAAAATGGCATTTCATCACACATGTGCATCTTTTTTGCAAATGTCTAGACAGTTGCGTTGAACTTCTCACTACAGTTGAGCAACAGGAGACCGCGCCCACGTCGGTCTTTTTGACCTGGATTAGTAAGTAAATGGAGGTACAGGAAGTGATTGACCACTCGCGTCGTGTCTACGACTCGGTTCTCGGCCTACTTTCAAATGTCGACAACCCGACCCCGATGGTTCAACTGTCCCGCCTACTACCTTTTGAGCACACCAAGGTCTATGCGAAACTTGAATGGTATAACCCCTTTGGCGCAGTCAAAGATCGTGTGGCATGGAACATGATTCAAGACGGCGAAGAGTCGGGCCGAATTACCTCAGGACAAAAGCTGGTCGAGCCAACTTCGGGCAACACAGGCCTCGCTCTGGCCATGGTGTCGAATGCCAAAGGGTACTCTTTGACCACTCCCCTTTCGAACCAAATCCCGGTCGAAAAGCGAACAGTTCTGCGCCTTGCAGG
>MDTB01180666.1_pt1 | contig 19718 bp, 25 predicted proteins | sample 811161 | NCBI WGS metagenome assembly MDTB01 (sample SAMN05326650, study PRJNA326480) | marine metagenome | isolation source: seawater | place: Mediterranean Sea | collected 2009 | reverse complement strand
TTGGGTTTGGGTTTGGGTTTGGGTTTGGGTTTGGGTTTGGGTTTGGGTTTGGGTTTGGGTTTGGGTTTGGATCTGGACTTTGCTTGTTTGGTATTATCACTGACCGTCTCCGGCAAATCTTGCCAAAGCTCAACATAGATTGGCCCGTCGGGAGTTTTTTGCCACTTAAATCCAATTAATAAGGCAGCAAGAAAAATACAATGAACCAGTAACGCCAAAAAACCAGAGTAAATTCTGCGATCAGCGTCCAGCGCCATTATTCCTTAGGAACGGCGAGTAAGCCAACTCGTTGAACTCGATTGTTTTGGAGCATATCCATTATTTCCAATACTTTCCCGTACCGTACTTTTTTATCTGCCGAAATAACAACTGGTTGAGTGGGGTTATTTTTTTGCTTATTTTGAATAATTTGAATTAACTGATTCGTTGAAACTACTCTTTCCGCTTTCGAAATGTTCCGATCTACAAAAGATAATTCCCCCGTTTTCCTGATAGTCACTTCCATCGGTCTTAACGGTGGCAAACTACTTTTAGCTATCGAGGGCAATTCGATAACCCCAGGATTCATTAATGGAGCTGTGATCATAAAAATAACTAGCAGGACAAGCATAACATCTATGTATGGAACAACGTTTATTTGATTCATTAACCGCCTTTGGCGACGTTTTTGATTACCTATTTCCATTTTCAGCAAATCAATAAATTAACGTTCGCTGTAGAATATTGGTGAAGTGGTCGATGGAGCGCTCACATCTTATAGAAAGCTTTTCAATTTCGCGAGTGTAAAAATTGTAAGCCATCACGGCTGGAATAGCTGCAAAAAGCCCCATAGCAGTAGCCACCAACGCTTCAGCTATTCCGGGTGCAACTTGAGTTAAGGTGGCCTGTCCTGCAACAGCAAGTCCTCTGAACGAATTCATAATACCCCATACTGTTCCAAACAAACCAATATAAGGACTGACTGACCCTACAGTCGCTAAGAAAGACAAATGAAGCTCTAAGTCATCCATATCCATCTGATACTGCGAACGCATTGTTCTTTGTATGCCTTCCAAGACTTCCGGACTATCTGACTTGGATTTGTGACTTCGCCACTCCTTGAAACCAGATCTGACTATATTTTCGACGCTGCCAGAATGAGGATTATCTCTGTTCAACCTTTGAATGATCATGGCACCATCCGAGTTTTTTAGGAATGTTTCAAATTCAAGAGTTTGTTCCTTGAATACACGAAGAGTAAACATTTTTCTAAACATAAACCACCACGAAATGATCGACATCAACAAAAGTAAAACCATCACTGCCTGAACTAAAGCACTAGCGTTTGCCAGTAGTGATACCAACGACAAATCATGTGTTACTGTCATATATATTATCTCCTCATCGAAGATACATTAACAATTACAAAAAGAATTGAACTGCTCCCTCAGAATATTTGGCATAAGCTTAGGCCTCCTATGCTTGACCGAAACAAAAGCCAAATTTATTCTACCCCAGATCAACTCCTCGTTATCCCTGAAAATAGTTTGAGAAACGGTAATTTGCGCTCTCCTCATTTCGCACAACGATGTTCTGACAGTCAACAGATCATCCAAAAATCCTGGTCTTAAATACCTCACGTTTATTTTTCTTACAATAATTAACATATCGTATACATTTTTTAGAATATTTTGAGTCACACCCATTTCACGTAGCCATTCTGTTCTTGCGCGCTCAAAAAAATTCAAATAAGCAGCATGAAAAACTATACCGCCTGCGTCTGTATCCTGAAAATAAACCCTAACATCTAAATTACCATCTCCCATTATCTAATTTTGCCACAATTGACCGGACGAGCGATTTTTTTTTACAGAAAGGCCAAAGTGAAGGTAAGTTCTCTCCGTAACTATTCGACCACGAGAGGTCCTTTGCAAATATCCTTCCTGGATTAAAAATGGCTCCAAAACATCTTCTATGGTATCCCGTGTTTCTCCAATAGCTGCTGAGAGAGTATCTAACCCCACCGGACCGCCGTCAAATTTATGTATAATAGCCAGCAGTAATTTTCGATCCATCAAGTCCATTCCTAAGGAATCAACCTCCAACATAGAAAGAGCATCGTCAGCTGTTTTCTTATCAACTAATTCTCGTTTTTTCACTTGCGCAAAATCTCTTACTCTTCGTAAAAGTCGGTTAGCGATTCGAGGCGTTCCCCTGGAACGACTTGCAATTTCTAGCGCCCCCGCGCTGTCAATTCGCAAATCCAAAAGCTTAGCTGATCTGACTACAATACTTTCCAGCTCGGGATTAGAATAAAACTCCAACCTTGATACGATGCCAAATCTGTCTCTCAGTGGATTTGTCAGCATCCCTGCCCTCGTAGTTGCCCCAATAAGCGTGAAGGGCTGAATATCAATTTTCACGGATCGGGCGGCTGGTCCTTCCCCGATCATAATATCTATCTGGTAATCTTCTAGAGCTGGATATAAAATCTCCTCTACGACTGGCGATAATCTGTGAATCTCATCAATAAACAACACATCATTTGGTTCTAAATTTGTTAATAAAGCGGCTAAATCTCCTGGTTTGTCCAAGACAGGTCCCGACGTATGCCGAAGACTTACTCCCAGTTCTTTTGCAATGATATGCGCCAACGTTGTTTTACCAAGCCCAGGAGGACCAAATAAAAGCACATGATCGAGTGCTTCCCCACGAGCTATCGCCGCTTTTATAAAAATTGATAGCTGTTCCCTGACTTTTTCTTGGCCAACATATTCATTAAGGTCTTTCGGGCGTAAAGTTCGCTCATAGATGTCCTCCTTAGAGGAACCAACATTTGCATTAGAAAGGCGATCGATTTCTATCATTTTATATTTCTGTAGGCTGTATCTCTTTCAATCCGACCCACGTGTAAAATTATCAATTTGCTCGTAAACGAAATACTTGTTTTGGATAACCCTCTTCGGAATATCCGCCGCAAAACTGTTCATTTGTTCATTAAATATTCCAACTAATTTTATAACATTATCAGCAAAATACTTCTTCCCCAAAAGCGATAGCGCAAATGCTTGCCCCTCAGCGTTATCAGAACCTTTTATTGAAAAAAAAACGTCCTCATCTTGCTTCACATAAAGTGTTTGCATCTGGTTTTTTTCCGCACCAGTTCCTGCAACATCATGGAGTTTGCCAGAAAAAGTTAAAGTTCTCATAACATACAGTGACAAATAATGATCAATAATCTGAGCTTGCTTTTTCCCAACACCTGTCTGCAGATGCTTGCTAAGTTTATTTATGTCTTCAGGGCTATATTCTTTGTCCAGCATTTCCCTCCAAGGTGCTTTAATCCATTGCATGGTGTCGTATTCTTTTGCTACCGGCTCATATATTTCCTCAAGTAAACTAACCTCACCGCGTTTCCAATAAATATTATTTTCAGACCAATTCGACCCTAACTCTAGTTTTTCTCCTTCTGCTTTCAGCAGCCCACGAATTGACAGTAGAGTTACGCCTTTAAGATAGTATTTAGCCATTGCCGCTGCCGTAGTCACATCGTGGCTATCGATAATTTTTTGAAAGTCATCTTTTTGCTCTCCCAAAACCCCTCCAGAAAAACATAAGTGGCCCGCGAGCAATATGACACTAACAAAATTCCGCATACCATCAACCCCCACTTTCAACCAAAATTTACAAAAAATTAACTAAATTAATCCGGATACATTTATTTCCTGTAAGCCGCAAATTAAAGCTCCGTTAGTCTTTTTTTACACCACTCAAAAATTGCAAAGCTTGTTTAATTGCCGCGCTTAGGGGTTGCTCCAGATTAGTTCGTGCAAGAACCCTCAAAATCTCTTTTTCTCCATAGCCCAGTGATACAAGAGCTCCTAAGACATCATTTTTCATTGTACTACCTAGCTGAGAGCTGGGTGTCTCTTGAAATTGCCCTATCCGATCTTTTAACTCAAGAAGCATCCTATCAGCAGTTTTTTTTCCTATTCCAGGAACCTTTATCAGTCTATCAGTGTTCCCCTCGGCAACGACCGCACTGAGCTCTTCGGTAGTCATTCCTCCGAGAACAGCTAGTGCTGTCCTCGCACCCACACCATTGATTTTCAACAATAAGCGGAACATTTTCCGCTCCTGCTCAGAATGAAAACCAAAAAGCAAGTGGGCATCTTCCCGAACAAGAAAATGTGTAAACAATTTAATCTCAGATCCTGCCTCAGGGAGATTGTAAATCGTATTCATAGATACATCGAGCTCATATGTAATTCCGCCAACTCGTACGGAGATTAGGGGTGGAGTCTTTTCCTCCAAAACACCATGCAATTTTCCGATCATACTAATCTCCCTTTTTTCAAGTCTAATCTACGCGAATCAATCTTTTTGGTTACTTTGAGTGTTCCCGCATGGCAGATCGCACATGCTAACGCATCTGCTGCGTCAGAAGGCGGCACCTTATCCAAGCCCAATAAACGTTGAACCATTAATTGAACTTGTTTTTTTTCCGCATGACCATAGCCCACGACCGATTTTTTAACCTGTAACGCCGTATATTCAACCGGCACAAAACCACAGAGAGCGATAGCACAAATTGCAGCTCCCCTAGCCTGACCTAGTGACAAAGTAGTTTGGGGGTTTTTATTTAGAAATACTTTCTCTATAGCGACTTCATCAATACTTTTTTTTCCAACTACATTCGATAAGCCCTCGAATATAGTTTTTAAGCGATCGCCGATCTCTCCCTGCCCGGTCCGAATACAACCACTGGTAACATACCGTAAGTTTTGGGCCCGCGAGTCGATTATACCAAATCCGGTCACACGCAACCCGGGATCAACCCCTAAAATACGCAATTTTTTCTTCCCGTTTAATATGCACCTTAGTCTTGAGCTTAAAATCAGCCCTCCGTAGAAATCAATGCATTTGTGTAAACCTCTTGCACATCATCTAAACTTTCCAGAGCATCTAATAACTTTCGCATTTTCTCTGCTTCTTCACCCTGAAAAATATTTTCAACGTTTGGCTTTTGAATTAGATCCCCAAATCCCACTTCAAATCCAAGACTAATTAACCCCTGCCGGACCTGTTGGCATTCATGGGGTTTCGTTATAACCTCAATAGTGCCGTCTTCAAGAATAGTAACGTCTTCGGCGTCCATATCTATAGCTGCCTCCATAACCTGCTCCTCGTTACTATTTGGGGCTAAAAGTATTTGTCCACAGTGGGTAAACAAAAAAGCAACCGACCCATCAGTGCCCAAATTGCCACCATGCTTTGTGAAAGCATGTCGCACATCCGCCACGGTACGAGCCTTGTTATCGGTCAGGCAATCAACCATGACGGCAGCTCCGGATATCCCGTAACCCTCATAACGCACCTCCTCGTATACAGCACCCTCTAACTCCCCACTGCCCCTTTTTATGGCCCGCTCTACAGTATCCTTAGGCATATTATTATCAAAGGCTTTATCCACGGCCAGTCTCAATCTTGGATTCGTGGCTCGGTCACTCCCCCCCAAACGAGACGCAACGGTCAACTCTTTGATCAACCTAGTAAAGACCTTCCCCCTTTTTGCGTCAGCCGCAGCTTTCCGGTGCTTAATATTAGCCCACTTGCTATGTCCAGCCATATTTTCAATTCTTCATTAATAATTTAACTCTATAATAAGCCAATATGAGAATAAGTTACTAACTGAACCGCTATTTTAGACGTTAAACCTAAAATGCATTACATCACCGTCTTTAACCAAATACTCTTTCCCTTCTAACCGCATTTTTCCGGCCTCTTTAGCTCCCTGCTCCCCATTCAGATGAATATAATCTTCGAAGGCAATAACCTCTGCACGAATAAATCCTTTTTGGAAATCTGAGTGAATTACCCCGGCCGCCTGAGCAGCAGTTTTACCCTTTTCCACAGTCCATGCTCTAACCTCTGATTCTCCTGCAGTGAAGAAAGTTTGTAATCCCAATAGCCTATAAGCCTCTTTTATAAATCTGGACAGTCCCGGCTCTTCAACACCGGTATCTTTCAGAAATAAATTCTGCTCCTCTTCAGTCAAATCAGATATTTCAAATTCCATGGAAGCACACACGACTACTACGGGAATATTCCACCTCTTGGCATGAATAAAAACTTTGTCCAAAAGCGGATTTTCCGCAAATCCATCATCTGAAACATTTGCAACGTACATCATCGGCTTGATAGTCAATAAAAACAGCGGTTGGATAACTTCTATTTCGTCGCGGGATAATGACATATTTCGGATGGCGCAACCCTGTTGAAGAGCATTTTCAACCTTTTCCAAAACTGCCATCAAAAATGAGAGCTCTTCATTTTTTTGCGATTTCATCATTTTTGATACGTTCAGCTTTTGCTTTTCAATAGACGCCAAATCTGCTAGAACCATTTCAGTGTCTATCACACCAATATCCGAAATTGGGTTTACCTTGCCGTCTACGTGGACAATATTGGGGTTTTCGAAACATCGGACAACCTGCGCAATTGCATGGGTCTCCCTGATGTTAGCCAAAAATTGATTTCCTAAACCCTCGCCTTTCGAAGCACCAGCAACCAGTCCAGCTATATCCACAAATTCTACAGCAGCCGGAATAATTTTTCGCGGCATAACTAATGAGGCTAACCGATCTATTCGACCATCAGGAACAGTTACAACCCCGACATTAGGGTCAATGGTGCAGAAAGGATAGTTTGCGACTTCTATCTGCCCTTTTGTGAGCGCATTAAATAAAGTAGATTTGCCAACATTTGGCAAACCAACGATTCCACATTTGAGTGTCACGGCCTAATGAAGCTCCAACTTAGCGTTCTCAATGTCCCCCGACAATAACCTAGGGAATACCTCCAAGCTCGCTTCAATGGATTCATTTATTAACCTCGCATCCTTTGGAGACGGTTTCTTTAGGACGTAATTCGCCACTCCATGGTTGTTACTGGGTGGTCGACCGATCCCCAGCCGAATTCGCAAAAAATTCGGTGACCCCAACTGTCTAATAATATCCTTCAGACCATTATGGCCAGCTGAGCCGCCCCCTTGTTTTATTTTTACGACTCCGGGTGCTAAATCTAGCTCGTCATGAACTATTAGTATTTCACTAGGACTAAAGTTAAAAAAGCTAGCAATCGCGCCAACGGAACGGCCGCTGTTATTCATGTAAACCCCGGGCTTCAGTAGCCAAACATCGCCCCTGGTCTCAGAGAGCTTGCAGGTGAGGCCGAAGAATTTTTTGTTATCGGAAAATCGTAGTCCATGTAAATTTGCTAATCCATCCAACCAATGAAATCCAACATTGTGTCTCGTGTGATCATATCTTTCCTCTAAATTTCCTAAACCCACGACCAGTTTCATGTTCGCTTACACCATTGCTGAGCACCAAACAAAAATGACCTCTCGCATTTTTTTCAACTACCGCCATCACTAGGACCTTCACCCCCAGAATCATCACCCGCAGGCTCTTCACCAGGACCATCATCCTCGTCTGATATTATAGCTTCCTCTTCAACAACCGCTCTTGGAACTTGAACGGTTGCAAGTGCTGGATCCTCACCTTTTTGTGACAGCACCGCCTCGACTCCGTCTGGCAAACTTAGTTCAGAAAGGTGCATAGAGCTACCCAAATCCAATTCGGACAAGTCAACTTCGATAAATTTAGGTAATTGTTTCGGCAGACACTGAATCGCCAATTCTGTGAGCACGTGATTAACTATACCTCCTCCAACTTTCACCCCTGGAGCAACTTCTTCGTTGATAAAATGGAGCGGGACACTCATATTGATGGTTTTATTGGCGGATACTCTCTGAAAATCCACGTGTAAAACTTGTTTTTTCCAAGGATGCATTTGGTAATCCCGTAATAAAACGTCCTCTTTATTGCCATCAACAATGAGTGAAATTATCGACGATTGAAAAGCCTCTTTGCTCAATTCCATCAGCAGCATTTTATGGTCCAGCTCTATGACCTTCGTCTCTTCAACGCCCCCGTATAAAATTCCTGGAACCAAACCAGTTTTCCTGAGGCGGCGGCTCGCACCCTTTCCATTCACCTCTCTTAAGGTTGCGTTTATTTCAACATTTACCATCTTTAATCTCCAAAATAAATCTGAAAACCGCGACCAGTCACCAGACCTGTTAAAAATTCAATCCATAAAAAGAGAACTAACCGAGATTTCGTTGCTAATACGTCTCATTGTCTCGGCTAATAGGCTAGCTATTGACAGTTGCCTAATTTTTTTACTCCTATTCGCTTCGTCACGCAGGGGAATCGTATTTGTAACAACCATTTCATCTAAAAAAGAATCCTCTATCCTTTGAACCGCCTGACCCGACAATACCGGATGCGTGCAATAAGCTATAACTTTTTTTGCACCGTTTTCTTTAAGGGCTTTAGCACCCTGACAGAGTGTATTAGCGGTATCGACGATATCGTCCATAATTATACAGGTCCTTTCAGAAACAGAACCTATTATATTCATCACGGTGGCTACGTTGGGTTTTGGTCTTCTTTTATCAATTATCGCTAGATCACACTCCAACCTTTTCGCTAAAGCTCTAGCTCGAACAACTCCTCCCACATCTGGCGATACGACAACAACCTTGTCGTAATTATTTTTCCATATGTCCCCTAGTAATATAGATGTCGAGTAAACATTATCAACTGGAATATCGAAAAATCCTTGTATTTGCTCTGTGTGCAGATCCATTGTTAACAGTCTATCAACACCCACGCTTTGCAACATATTCGCGACAACTTTCGCACTGATGGCGACTCGTGCTGATTGAGGACGCCTATCTTGTCGAGCATAACCAAAATATGGAACTGCAGCCGTAATACGCCCGGCTGAAGCTCTTTTGAGTGCATCTGCCATCAGTACAACCTCCATTAAATTTTCCGTTGTAGGAGTACACGTGGACTGGAGTATAAAAGCATCCTGACCCCTTACGTTCTCAAGTAGCTCGACCATGACTTCGCCGTCACTAAAACGGCCAACCGTGGCACGTCCGAGAGGAATGTGGAGGTCTCTCACTACCTCGTCTGCCAAAGCGGGGTTAGCATTCCCGGTGAAGACCATCAAACTCTCAAAAGTCATAATTTTACCTAAAGCTTTTATAAAACCAACAACTTACCTCGAACTCCAATTGAACGTGCCACAACTGGCTGGGGAGGTAGGATTCGAACCTACGCATGACGGAATCAAAATCCGTTGCCTTAACCGACTTGGCGACTCCCCAAAATATTTAAAGCCCCTTTATAGCCCTCCAAATGTCGAACATAGGGTGCTTTTGAAGTCCTGCCGCAACAACTCCCTTCATCTCCTTTGGCAACTTACCAAGCGCCAAATTTGCTTTTTTTAACGAGTCAAACTCACAAAAAACCGTTCCTCCAGTACCAGACAATCTGGCCCTCCCCAGTTGTCGCATCAAGTGAAGATATTTTGCAACAATGGGATAGCTCTCGCACACCAACTCCTCAAAATCATTTGTGGTTAAGGAGCCGTCTAAAAAGCGTTGTATTGTGATAGCTTTAGAGTTGGGTGTCAATTCAAAGGATTGGAAAACTTCCCGAGTTGAGATCTCCAAGTTTGGGGTCGCCAATAAATACCAACGAGGTGGCAACGAAATCGGAGACAGTTGGTCTCCTATACCCTCTCCAAAGGCAGATTGCCCAAATATAAAAAAAGCCACATCAGCACCAAGGGTTGGTGCCATTTCCAATAGTTTGGATTTTGAAAAATTAACTTTCCAAATCCTGTTAAGGGCCAATAACGTAGTCGCTGCATCTGAACTCCCGCCTCCAAGTCCAGCACCGATGGGAATAGTTTTTTTTAACTCTATGTCAGCTCCCAATTCTGACCCACTCTCTTTTTTTAAGAGAAAAGCAGCCCTTAAAACCAAATCCTCGCCGGGCGCGATTGCGGAGGGACCACCAATCCTTCTTATCCTTCCATCCAACCGAATTTTGATTTGGATTTCATCACACAGATTTATTAACCTAAACACTGTTTGCAAAAGGTGGTACCCATCTTTCCTTTTACCAACAACACTTAAAAATAAATTAATTTTGGCCGGAGCAAAAAATACGATTTTTTTTTTCAATTCAGCGCGCCTTCCGCAATACCCACTTATCAATGATTATACGAAGTTTCATTTTTTTGTGGGATAGGAGTATTTTTTTTGGCAATGTTGATTCGTCAAGATACGATCCGTATTCAACTCGCCATCCATCTTGTAAAAGTTCCAAAGGTCTTTTTGATCCGTCGAGAAACCTAATACTAGAAGGTTTATGAGGATCCACATTCCCCGTAATCCAATATTTTAACCCACTGACTGGCAGAGACCAACCTAATACACGACTCGTCACTTCTTCAGCTGAGCCTGTGCGAAAAACTTTCCCATCATTAGTCTTCAAAGTAAATTTCTCACCCCTTACTTTTATATGCGCGATGCTATTACCCAGAAAGCTAAAAATCGATATGTTGTCAACTTTCTTACTACTTTTCCAACTAAATTTTGCCGAATAGCTTTTCCCATCGACCTTTGCCGCAACTCTTCCTCCAGCAACAAAAACAAAGCTAGAATCAGGATCGAGTATGGGGGAGTCAATAAAGGCACAGCCGGCCGTTTGAAGAAGCAATAGAATACAAAAACATTTGGACTGAATTCGGTTTAATCTAGTTTCTATCAAGATATTTACGCAAAAGAAATTGCAACTCCTGACTATTTGGATTAGCGTTCAATGCATCCGTCCATAGCTTTTCCGCAGCTTTTTCGTCTCCCTGAAACCATAATAATTCTCCCAAATGCGCTGCAATCTCAGGATCAGGGCGAGTCTCATAAGCCATTTTAAGATATTTCTTACCACACTCCAGTTTACGCATTTTGAAACAAACCCATCCCATGCTGTCCAAGATATAGGGGTCTTCAGGCTCAAGCGAAAGAGCGGTTTCGATGTATTTGAGTGCCTCGGAAAAACGATCTGTTCTGTCAGCAAGTGTATACCCTAAAGCGTTATAGGCTTGCGCATGTCTTGGATTAAGCCTTATTAGATACTTGAGATGTTCCTCTAAAAAGTCAAGCCTATTGATTTTTTCAGCAGCCAAAGCAACTTCATACAATAAATCCTGATGTTTGGGCCTAACTTTCAGAGCGCCGTTGAGAATATCATATGATTCTTGATAATCACCATTTATCCTTAAAAGATGGGCCTTAGCTTGTACTAATTGAATCTCTTGCTGACCATTACGAGGTTTTGTTTTATTAAGTAAAGCGATGGCTTGCTCTGGTTTCCCTTCTTTTTGTAAAATCAGGGCTTGATGGGATCTAGCAAGAATATAATCTACTCCGCCATCGACACTCGAAAACCAATCCTTTGCGATCTTATTCCGACCAAGCGCTTCGTTAACCATACCAAGTTTAAATCTGATATTTTCTTTAAGGTGATGATCGAGAAAAAGAGCTCTTTCTAAATACTTATCTGCAAAATGATAATCTTTTACCTCCGCAGAGAGCACCCCAGCCGAGTAGGCATAATATGAGTTCCTAGCGTGCTTTTCACTTAGAACAACAAACTGATCCCGCGAAAGCAGGTACTTCTCCCCAAGAAACAAGGTTCGGGCATAAGCCACTCGAACAGGGTCCTTCAGTGGATAATCATGCAAATAATCATCTAAAATTTCAATGGCCAACTGAACATTATCTCGCGCGATAAGAGAAGCCTTAAGAACTATTGCTTGAGCAAAATCAGGTCGAGCTTTGAGTGCTAATTCGATAATTTCAAGCGAAAGTGTGTAGTTTTTGCGCCATTCTTCTGCCTTAGCTGAAAGAAAGTTTGCACCACTAGATTTGGCAAATGGTTCCACTAATTTTTCAACATGAGACCAAGCTTGATCCCTTTTGGGATGCCTTTCATAAAAACTTGCGATTTGGACAAACATGCCATCTAACAAATTTTCTGGTGTAACCTCTAGAATTCTAACTAAAGTGTACGAAATTAAATTTAAATTTTTCCCCGTAAAAAAAACAGACAAAAGATCGTCAATTGCTATTTTGTCTTCTATTTGATCAAGCAAAAAAATTGACAATTCCGCCGAAAGCTCCTCATTTTCCCCAGCTATTGCGAACTCTAAACCCCTCTTACCTAAATCACTATCTCGGTGGTGAAACGCAATTCCACGAAGCGTTGTGGCTGCAAACTTGAAATCCCCCTGCTGGGCAGCCAACTCGGCAAGAATATATTGATAAATTGCCTGATACCTTTTGGTTCTCTCCCGAGCATAAATTGACGGTTGCTGAAATAAGTTTTCACCTGATGGACTTACAACTTCTTCTTGCGTTTGCGCTATCCCGGTATCATTAGCAGATACCACGGTATTTTCAATACCGAAAACAAGCGCAGGTTGGCTAAGCACGCCGATAACTGTAAAAAATGCTAGAAAAAGCTGTGATTTCACTATATACAAAATAATGGAATATTTAATAAAATGTAAATTGTAACGTGGGGAACAGTTTATGGTTAATCCGGTTAATTCTCAAGGATAGTCTCCTTAACTATGTGGTTATGCTTTATAATTTAATCAAAAGATATGGAAAACACTAATAATTTTGAACCAAATACAACCCTATCCGCGGATGGTCTAACGCGCCTGTACGGCCAAAATATAGCTGTATCTGATGTCTCAATCGAACTCCAAAGAGGGGAAGTTGTTGGCTTGCTTGGTCCGAACGGGGCTGGAAAGACGACAACAATGCAAATGATAACTGGCAATCTCGCACCTACTATCGGCTCAATAAAAGTCTGCGGCATCGACATGATGGAAAGCCCGACCAAAGCAAAAAATAAAATAGGGTATCTACCTGAAATACCTCCTCTTTACCGCGAACTACGAGTGGATGAATTTCTCACACTTGCTGGAAAGATTCGAAAAATTGACCGAAATAATATTAAGGAAGCGGTAAAAACCGCTAAACAAAAATGTGGGTTAGAAGATATGGGTAGACGACTAATTAGCGCTTTGTCAAAAGGCTATCGTCAACGGGTTGGAATTGCTCAGGCGATAATACATGAACCGGACGTAATAATACTGGACGAACCTACCGTTGGACTAGACCCTAATCAAATAAGAGAAATAAGATCTCTAATACGATCACTCGGGAATAAACATAGCATAATTCTCTCTACACACATACTCCCCGAAGTAGAAGCGGTTTGCGATCGTGTACATATACTAGACCATGGTAAGGTCGCGTACAGCGATACCATAAGCGGAATGCAAGGTGCGCGAGGTGAACAAGTCATAGATGTCGAATTTAAAACTCCTCCCTCCAAGGAATGGTTTTCGATGCAGGATGACGGTATAGCTATGGAGAAAACACCATCCGGTGGCTACCGCATAACACATCCCAGTGTTGATCCTACCGACATGATTGTGAGGGCCTCTGTCGAAAACGGTTGGGGCTTGTTTAAACTTAATCAAGTCCAAGCTAGTCTTGAAGAAGTTTTCGTACAGCTTACAAAGACTGACGAAAAGAAAAATTAGCAAAGGAATTTAATTTGTGATCACAATAATTATCAATAAAGAACTAAAGTCTATGTTTGCCTCACCCCTCGCATGGGTTTTAATTGCTTTTTTACAAGGCATTTTCGCATTTATTTTTATGAGCCAACTTCAAAACTTCTCCATGATGCAAGCACAGTTAGCCAGTGCTCCAAACGCCCCTGGCCTAACGGAAATTGCTGTCACGCCGGTTTTCAGCATAGCAGCCATAGTTCTTTTATTTTCTGTCCCGCTTCTTACGATGAGACTAATAGCTGAAGAAAGACGAAATCAGACTATGATATTCTTAATCTCGGCCCCGGTTTCGATGACTCAAATCATCCTGGGAAAATTTTTTGCCACAGTTGTTTTTTTAGAAATCATTTTTATTATAATGTGTTTAATGTGTTTTTCAGTACTTCCTGGAGGAACACTCGACTTCGGATTGCTTTTCTCTTGCGTACTAGGCATCAGCCTGCTCGGCGCGACTTTTTCGGCAATTGGATTATTTGTATCTTGCCTAACTAATCATCCTGTAGTGGCGGCAATATTAAGCCTTGCAATAGCCTTAGGGTTGTGGATTATAAACTTAACGGCGCCAGACCCCGACAGCATACTAAACTTAATCTCACTATTTTCTCATTGGGAACCTTTTCTTGAAGGCACAATCGCTATGAGTGATATCGCCTACTTTGGATTAGTAATATCTGTTTTTATTATTTTATCGATACGTCGGCTTGATGCAGATAGGTTACATGCATGAAAATCAACAAAAAAGTAAGAAGTCAATTTAGGATTCAGAATAGTATTTTTGTTGCCCTACTCATTGGGTTAGCACTACTTCTTGGCTATCTCAGCGATCACATTGATCTGCAATGGGATTTGACCAGCAATCAAAGGCATTCCCTTTCCAAAGCCTCAAAAGACTTTATTGCTGGAATGGAAGGTCCCGTTCGGATAACAGCCTATGTATCTAAATCAGACGTGGAAGGATCTATTAGGCCGGTAATTCATACATTTTTAGAGCCCTACAGAAGGGCAAAACCGGATATTAGTATTTTTTACGTCGATCCTCGCGAAGAACCGCAAAAAGCAGAAGAAGCAGGAGTGCGGTTTGATGGTGAACTGGTGATTCAGTATAAGGGCAGACAAGAAAACCTAAGCACGTTGACTGAACAAGAGCTCACAAACCTCCTTACTCGCTTAGCTAGAGCATCAGACAAAATCATCTATGAACTAGAGGGCCACAGTGAGAGATCAATGGAAGGGACGTCGCCAAGGGATATGGGGCTCTTTGGTCAACAATTGATGAAAACCGGCTTTAAACTTTCAAAAGTTAATTTAGCAAAAGAATTATCAGTTAACAAAAAAGCCTCTGTTTTAATTATTGCTAGTCCAAAAGTGAACCTACTTCCAGGCGAACTGAATAGAGTAAAAAGATTTCTTGAGGAGGGAGGAAATTTACTTTGGGTTATGGAGAATGATAGCTATGGCGGAATGGAATCCTTAGCTGATTACCTAGGAGCTAAACTTGTGAAGGGAATCGCTTTAGATCCCCGGGCTGGTAGCCTTAACTTGTCTCCGGCTTTTGCTCTTGTATCAAGGTATTTTGATCATCCCGCGACAAAGGGGTCCAGTATGACTAGTGTCTTCCCTTTTGCCAGAGCTGTAGAGGAAGGTGACGACAAAGGATTTAAATTTTCACCGTTGGTAGAGGTTGCTGACCAAGGGTGGTTGGAGATGGGGTCTCTCTCTGATGCATCGTTTGATCCGGAAAAAGATCGTCGGGGACCAATCGTAGTGGCGGGTGCTTTTGAAAGATCTGTAGCAGAAAAAAATCAGCGGGTAGTGATCGTCGGCTCAGGACATATTTTGTCAAATCAACACCTAGGACTTTTAGGAAACCTTGATTTTGGCGTAAATATTATTAACTGGCTAACCGGCGACGAAAGCTTCATTAATATTCAACCAAGATCACGCAACGATCAATCTTTAGAAATTAATTTACCTGTATTTATCTTAGCAAATTCCTTTCTTTTTCTTCCGATTTTATTTTTGGTAATTGGAGGAATCGTATGGTGGCGGAGAAGACGAGCTTGAAATTCAGACTTTTTATAAATCTTGGTCTATTAGTTACAGTAGTTTCCTTGTTTCTTTTTATTCAATATTCGCCAATAACAGCAGAAAAAGATGACACGGTCCGTGTTTCAAATTTAATTGAATCACAAATAAAAAATATAAAAATTTTGAGAAGGAATCGACAGGAAATAATAATGTCGAAGATAAATGAAACATGGCGAATGCAAAAACCTTTTACTGCACGAGTTTCTCAATTCCAGATCGATCGAATTATCGAAATAGCCAATGCAAAAAGCAACTATGCTATCGAATCTGATGAAAAAGAAAATTTTGGTTTCAACGAACCTGATGTTTCTGTGACCATTAATAACCAAGAATTTATTTTTGGCGATATCAACAAAATAACTAACGAGCAGTACATGAAAACTGGAGGGGTGGTGTATCTGGTTGCTCCTCATTTGGGTTACAGCATCCCAGGCGACATCGAAAAGTTTTTTAGCCATAAATTACTAGCAATCGGAGAGGTGCCCGCTTCTATAATATTCAATACCTGGAAAGTTGTACAAAAGGAAAAAGGAGAGTGGAATGTTGAGGGAAGACTAACAGAAAGAGGAAATCTCGAACTTTCTCAAGACATTCTAAATCAATGGGTAATTGGCTGGGGGATAACGTCGGGTTTAAGCTCTACTCCTTCAGATCAAAAAAATACTAAAAAAGGCATCAAAATTCACACAACTTCTGGCAAGACCATTGAATTCGATATTATTAAAAATCCTAAGGGTTACTTGTTTGTTCGTAAAGATGAAATGATGGGTTTCCAACTAGGGGAAGACGCGGGGAACCGACTGCTCGACCCATATGAAATAGCAGCATCATCCCAATCTTAATGCCTGAACTCCCTGAGGTTGAAGTAACACGACGTGGTATAGAAGAGCATTTAAAAAATAAAACTATAACAAAAATAATATCTCGCCAAAAAACTCTGCGATGGCCAATACCTACCACTCTTCTTAAAAAGAAACTTGTGGGCAGCAAAGTACATAAAATCTGTAGGCGTGGAAAATATTTGCTGTTAAAGTGCGAAAACGGATGGCTAATTGTGCACTTGGGAATGTCCGGAACTTTACGTATCGTTCCTGAGAAAACAAGACCTGAAAAACATGATCATTTTGAAATATGGCTAAACAGTAAATTTACGCTTAAATTCAATGATCCTAGGCGTTTCGGTGCAATTTTATGGGAAAGTGAAGACCCAAAATATCATCCACTAATTAAATCAATTGCTCCTGAACCATTTTGCAATTCATTCAATAAAAACTGGCTTTTTGACAATATAAACAAACGAAACGCGAGTATTAAATCGCTGATTATGAACAGTTCCATTGTTGCTGGAGTCGGAAACATTTACGCCAACGAGTCTTTACATAAAGCCGGCATTCATCCGTTCCTTCCGGGAAAAATGCTAAGTAGAGATAGGTGTCATATGCTCGTGAAAGCTATAAAGATCACATTAAAAAGCGCAATAAAACATGGGGGAAGCTCCCTGCAAGATTATGTCAATATTGATGGCTTACCTGGCTACTTTCAACAAAAATATCTGGTGTATAACCGTAAAGGCATGCCTTGTAAAAAATGCAACCGGAAAATCTCTAAACAAATTCATTTGCAACGAGCCACATATTTTTGTGAAAAATGTCAAATTTAATTATGCGCCATCAGCGCGACGTATTTGACCTTTAGCTCCTCAACACTTTCTTTATTTCTCGGATCGTTAGGAATACAGTCAACCGGACAAAGCTCTCTGCACTGGGGAACATCAAAATGCCCCACGCACTCGGTGCATTTTTTAGGGTCAATTTCATAAATTTCCTCTCCCTCGGCAATTGCGCCATTTGGGCAGACTGGCTCGCAAACATCACAATTTATACATGCATCTGTAATCATTAACGCCATTAATATGTATCCGTCTTTGCCTTCTTTTTAAAGTGTTCCAACACTACCGGGTTCACAAATTTCGAAATGTCGCCACCAAAATTTGCAATTTCTCTAACCATGGTTGCCGAAATAAACATATACTTTTCCGCGGGCGTTAAAAATAATGTTTCTACATCAGGATAAAGGTCCCGATTCATTCCAGCTAGTTGAAATTCATACTCAAAGTCTGACACTGCCCTCAAGCCCCGGAGAACCACATTTGTTTCCTTTTGCCTCAAAAAATCAATCAAAAGGCCACCAAAACTTTCTACCTTAACGTTTTCAAGGTAAGACAATGCTTCTCTCGCAATCTGTACTCTTTGGTTAAGTTCAAAAAAAGGAGTTTTACCTCCGCTGCCGGCCACCGCAACTACTACCTCATCAAATAATTTTGAAGCTCGTCGCACAAGGTCTTCGTGACCACATGTCAAGGGATCAAATGTCCCCGGATAAACTATTTTTCTATACATTTATGATTTTGATTCAAATTCTAACAAGCTATAAAAAACCTGACCTGCCTGAGAAAACCGTTTTTTTTTAAATACGCTTGGCCAATCATGTCTTCGGTTTGATTCAACATATATCAAGGATCCAGGTCGAACTAATCTTTTAATACCTTGCCAAATATTAGCATGAAATTCACTTTTAAACGGAGGATCTAAAAAAACCAGATCAAACTTTTTATTTCCATTATTTAGAAACACCAAGGCGTCTGCATTTCTGATCTCTACTTGTTCCGCATTTAACTTAATAATATTTTCTCTCAAACTCCTGCAAATCGAGGAATTTTTTTCCACCAATACTACTTTTTTTGCTCCCCTAGACGCAGCCTCAAACCCAAGCGCACCGCTACCCGCAAATAGATCAACACATGTTGTCTCTCTCAAGGTTTGACCAAGCCAATTAAACAATGTCTCCCTGACTCGGTTTGGTGTCGGCCTAAGATTACTGAAAGGAGGAAAGGTAATGTAACGACCTCGCCATTCTCCTCCAATTATTCTTATACGATTATTATTCTTCATCCTACTATTTTATATTGATTGGAGTGTAGAATATACAGCTGTAATCTCAAAACACAGAGTTGCTAATATACTTGGTTACTTACTATGAAATATTCTAGACCAAAAGCCCAATTAAAAATCTGGGACAGTATTCGGAATCTTCTTAACGCCTCCCTGGCAGATCATAAAGTAGAACTTGAAGCTCAGCTTGAGGAAATTTTGCTCGGCGCTGATATGGGATACAGTGCTAGTAAGCGACTAACTAAGGAGGTTTCAAGAAAATGTAATTTGAAATCACATAATCCCTTAGAGGAAATGCGGCATATTCTCTCGCAAGAGCTTCTGACTATAATAAGGCCACTCGAAAAACCGCTTATGTTCAAAAAACACCAATCAATGGTACTTTTTCTTGTTGGAGTAAACGGATCCGGAAAAACTACAACTTGCGCTAAGCTCGCTAACCATATCAAAAGAAAAAACTTATCTGTACTTCTTGGCGCCGCAGACACTTTTAGGGCCGCAGGGATAGAGCAAATCTCAAGTTGGGGTGATAAATTATCGATTGAAGTAGTAAAAAACAACAAACGGGACCCAGCTAGCATCGCTTATCAAGCAATACAAACAAGCTTGGACAAACAAATCGACGTTACCTTAATCGACACAGCAGGGCGATTACCGAACCAAAATAACTTAATGCAAGAACTAGCCAAAATGAGAAAAGTCATCAATAAGGCTAATCCAGACGCAATAGTAGAAACTTTATTGACCATTGACTCAAACTTGGGCCAGAACAATATAAACCAAGTCACAGTCTTCGATGGAAGTGTTGGATTGGACGGTATAATATTAACAAAACTAGACGGGAGTGCGAAAGGTGGGTCAATAGTCGCTCTAGCACAAGAAAAAAGTATACCTATTCGATTTATAGGTACGGGTGAAAATATCGAAGATTTGCAAGTCTTTGAAGCTGATAAGTTTGTTTCAACCTTGCTGCAGTAAGACCAGATTTAGAAAGTCCTATCTCAACATAAACTTGGTTCCTTTATAAATGTCATCAATGATTCAACTAGAAAAAATCACAAAGAAATATAGGGAAAATGTTCCTATCTTAAAAAAAATAAGCGTTTCGGTTAGTGA
>MDTB01066666.1_pt1 | contig 19719 bp, 19 predicted proteins | sample 811161 | NCBI WGS metagenome assembly MDTB01 (sample SAMN05326650, study PRJNA326480) | marine metagenome | isolation source: seawater | place: Mediterranean Sea | collected 2009 | reverse complement strand
AATTTAGAATTTAACCAATTTCACCCGACCTGCCTGTACCATCCCAAAGCAAAATCATCATTGATTACTGAGGCTCTTCGCGGTGAAGGCGCAGTGCTGAAGCTCTCCGATGGTTCACGCTTTATGGATAAATTTCATGCCGACGGTGAACTGGCACCCAGAGATGTTGTGGCGCGAGCTATAGACTTTGAAATGAAGCGTCTTGGTTGTGACTGTGTTTATTTGGATATTAGTCACAAGCCGGCGGACTTTATTACCGAGCACTTCCCAACCGTTTATAAAACCTGTCTCGAGTTTAATATAGATATCACTAAAGAGCCGATTCCCGTGGTACCGGCGGCCCACTACACCTGTGGCGGCGTAGTGGTTGATAAGCAGGGTCAAACTGACTTGAAGAATCTTTATGCGATTGGTGAAACCGCCTTTACTGGCCTGCATGGGGCTAACCGAATGGCAAGTAACTCACTGCTAGAATGCTTGGTATATGCCCAGGCGGCGGCTAAAAATATCAATGCCAATATCACTTCGATTAATGCCCCTGATTTAATTCAAGACTGGGATGAATCACGCGTCAATAGCTCTGATGAAGATGTAGTTATATCACACAATTGGGACGAGCTGCGTCGCTTTATGTGGGACTATGTGGGCATTGTTCGCACTGACAAACGACTTGAGCGCGCCCATCATAGGGTTAAACTTTTGCTCAATGAAATTCAGGAGTATTACAGCAACTATAAAATCTCACGTGATCTTCTTGAATTGCGCAATTTAGCCACTGTGTCTGAACTGATTATTCGCTGCGCGCAACAGCGCAAAGAAAGCCGCGGGCTTCACTTTACCGTGGATTACCCTGAGCTATCGCCTGTGGCTAGAGACACCATTATGGTACCGATTAATTTTGCCGGTCAGGATGTTGTTATTCACCGCGATTAGGGTTTTTTGACCAAGCAATCATTAGTTTCCGCAGGCGTATATGTTGAGTTCTGGACATTGAGTCTATGGGTATTACTTGACTCAATCTAGCGCCGGTCTCGGCATAAAAATTCATTACCAGTAAGTTTCGCGTCAAAAATTGCTGAGTTTGTAAATAAACCTTTTCCCCATTCAATATCCATTGCTCAGTTTCGGGCTGAAACTGCAGTTGATCTGCTGGTGCCCGCTTAAAATTAGCCATTGTTACTTGGCCGTACCAGACCACTAAAATAATAGCAATAAGCTTAACGCTGAAGATAATTGGAATGATTATCAGCATGACTAACACCAGAGCAACTGCAGTAAGATCAAAAAAGAGAAGTGATTTTGCAGGAGAAATTGTAAAACTATTGGGGCCGCTTTCGACTTGCATGAATAATATCGATAATCCGCTGAGTATTGCTGTCCGATGCCTTTTCCTTTTGCACCAACCATTGGAACAATTGCTGATCTTCTAACTCTAAGAATAGATGAAATTGCTGCTTGTCGTCATCTGCAAGATGGTCATAATGATTTTCCACAAATGGCAGCAGCAGCAGATCCAATTCCAACATTCCGCGCCGACTTGCCCACAACAGACGATTTTTTTGCATAATTACACCTTTGATATGAATCAGATATTATAGGGAACTAAAGTAAAATAGGCTAAACTATCTGGCTAGTTATTACCTATACGTTTGATTGGATGATTTATGAGCAATACAAATCGTGGCTTAATTGAGTTGCGCGGACAAGACAGCATTAAGTTTCTTCAGGGTCAGGTTAGCTGTGACCTACACAAACTCAGCGATGACAAGGTTATTCGCGGCTGTCACTGCACCCCCAAAGGACGCGTCATATTTCTTTTTTCTATAATAGCTAAGGATAACGACTGTCTTATATTGGAAACTCATCCATCAATTGTCGATACAGCGATTGCTAGCCTAGAAAAATATGCGGTGTTTTTTAAAACTGAGATTACTGATATTAGCGATCAAACCCTTGCTGTTGGGGCTAAATTAAATAGCTTAGATCGACTTAGAGCCGGAATGGCTGATATTACCTCAGAGACTACTGATCAATTTATCCCTCAGATGCTAAATCTTGATTTGCTAGATTTTATTAGCTTTAAAAAAGGCTGCTACACTGGGCAAGAAGTGGTTGCGCGGGCGCATTATTTGGGCGCGGTTAAGCGCAGAATGTACCTATTGGCACTAGCCACTGATTCAGTACCTGCGTCTGGCCAAACACTGAGTAATCTTGAAGGCAAACAACTGGGTACTATTGTTAATGCCGAGGCTAATGAGCAGGGTCAGGTTGAGGCTCTCGCGGTGCTCTCAACCTCTAGCACAGTGATCAACACAGTAGTTTTAGATCAAACCGAAATCTCAGTGGAGCTTCTCAATTTACCCTATGAATTAGGCTAAATTAGGCGTCTGAATGATCGAACTATTCTATTCTTATACTTCGATTTTACCACTAGTTGGTGCAGTTTCAGCGGTAATTTTTATTAGTAGTCTCTTATCATTACCCTGGCTCGCAGCAAAAATTCCTCAAGATTATTTTTTATATAGCCAACGCCAACCGTCCCTATGGCAAGCTAAGACTCGACCTATTTTTCGCTTGCTATTGATTGTGGTTAAAAACCTATTGGGATGTATTTTATTAACCGGCGGGTTTTTGATGCTATTTATCCCTGGGCAGGGTCTTTTAACCATTTTTATGGGCCTAGTTTTAATCGATTACCCGAAAAAATTTGCGTTTGAGAAGAAGCTGGTGACCATTCCCGCTATTTTAAAAGGTCTTAATTGGTTGCGAAAAAAAGCCGATAAACCACCGCTTAATGTGGGTGATTAGTATTCTTGCAACGCTTTTAAGGCACTGTCTCTATCCGGCAACTGCCAATTAATTTGCCCTAAACCCTGTTGTTGCAGATAAGTATTAGCGGCAGAAAAGTGGCCACAACCAAAGAAACCTCTATAGGCGGATAAGGGCGATGGGTGTACGGATTTTAAAACCAGATGACGCGACGCATCTATCATGGCTGATTTTTTTTGCGCATAACTGCCCCACAGCATAAACACCACGCCTTGGCGTCGATCATTAATAGTCTTAATTATGTGGTCGGTAAATTGCTCCCAACCCTTGCCTTGGTGCGCGCCAGCATTGGCGTCTTCGACGGTTAGTGTGGCATTTAAAAGTAACACGCCCTGTTGAGCCCAGCTAGACAAGCAGCCATGATTGGGAGGGTCTATCGATAGGTCAGATTTAATCTCTTTGTAGATATTAGCCAATGATGGCGGCACTTTAACATCAGGTCTGACCGAGAAACATAGACCGTGAGCCTGACCAGCGCCATGGTAGGGGTCTTGCCCTAGAATGACGACACGTACATCATCAAACGGGGTGCTATTAAGCGCCGAAAACCACTCCTGTACAGGCGGATAAATAACGGCACCCTGCTGTTTACGCTGAATTAAAAATTCACGTAGTGACTGCATATAATCTTTATTAAATTCCTCACCAATGACCTCTTGCCATTGTGAGTGGAGCCTAATTTCCCGCTGATTGACCATATCTATCTCTCATTAAGCAACCTGATTTGAGTTCATGTTATAATAGAGCACCTTTTAGGCGCTTTCCACAGTTTATGACTAAGATTGAAATAATTCGCCACAACAGATTCAAACACCATTAATAGTTGCAAAAAATCAGACGGTTTTATTAGTCTAAAAAGTAGTATTTCGCGTAACTAGAACGCAATTATTGTGCTTATGCATACATAGGCTTCCAGGATTTTAAATGACACAACTAAACCCCACGCAAGCAATAAATGATAAATTAATCGCACGCTGGCTTTTGACCTGTGCTGTGGTTATTTTCGTTATGATTCTGCTAGGCGGAGTAACACGCCTGACAGATTCGGGATTATCGATGGTGGAATGGCGACCTCTTATGGGTATTATCCCGCCACTAAGCCAAGCGGATTGGCAGGACCTATTCCTAAAATATCAGCAGTTCCCCGAGTATCAAAAAATTAATCTAGGAATGACAATGAGTGAATTCAAGGTCATTTTTATGTATGAGTATTTGCATCGCGTACTAGGTAGACTGATTGGTCTGTTATTTTTTATTCCCTTTGTCTACTTTTACTTTAGTCGTCGCATATCGCCACAACTTTTCCCCAAATTGTTATTAATGTTGGTATTGGGTGGCTGTCAGGGGCTTATGGGATGGTATATGGTTAAAAGTGGACTCGTGGATGTACCTCATGTCAGCCAATATCGACTAACCGCGCACCTTGGTTTAGCCATCGTTATCTATGGTTTTATCACCTGGACTGCGTTTGGCCTTATCAATAAACCTTGCGACCAACCCTCGGGGCTAGGCAAGCCTGCATGTATTCTAAGTGCCCTGGTGTTTTTAATGATTTTATCTGGCGGTTTAGTGGCTGGAACCAAAGCTGGCTACGCCTATTCAACATGGCCGCTAATGGGTGATAGTTTTGTTCCTGCTGGATTATATTCTATGAGCCCAGCATGGCTTTCGGCGTTTGAGAATATTACTACCATTCAATTTAATCATCGCATATTTGCCTACATTATGGCCCTGTTGCTAATTAGTTTTTCGGTATTCGCCTTGAGAAAAAATATTTCTAGCAATGTCCGCATCGGTATCTATAGCATGCTATTTTTATTAGTAGTACAAATTACCCTCGGTATTAGTACGTTGATTTTTCACGTGCCAGTTGCCGTTGCTGCCGCTCACCAGGTGGGTGCTGTGGCACTGTTAACTGCAACACTATTTATTAGCCATTCGCTGGTAAATAGATCTTAATTTGATCTAAATATCTGGAGATATCCAATGAAGAAAATGTTAACCCTATCGACTGCTATTATTTTATCTACACTAGCTTCCGCTAGCTTTGCCGGTGATGCGGCAGCGGGAAAGGCTAAGTCGGTAACCTGTGCCGGTTGTCATGGCGCCAATGGTATTAGTAACAATCCAATGTGGCCTAACCTAGCCGGTCAAAAACAAGCCTACCTTGCCAGTGCCTTGCAAATGTATCGCGACGGGCGTCGCAAGAATGCCATGATGTCGGCAATGGCGAAGAACCTTACCGATGCTGATATCGCTAATTTGGCAGCTTATTACGCTAATTTAAAATAAGCATTTTCAGGAAGATTATCCGTGGAGTTTTAAACTCCACGGACAGTTGATTCTACTCAGGACGCATATGCGGAAATAGTAGAACGTCTCTGATTGAGGGTGAATCAGTCAACAACATCACCAATCGATCAATACCAATCCCCTCACCCGCTGTGGGTGGCATGCCATATTCCAAGGCACGAATATAGTCGGCATCAAAGTGCATTGCTTCATCATCGCCAGCATCTTTCTCTGCCACCTGCTGTTTGAAACGAGCCGCCTGATCTTCTGCATCATTAAGCTCGGAAAAGCCATTAGCTATCTCTCTACCACCGACAAAAAACTCAAAGCGATCAGTCACAAATGGGTCTTCATCATTGCGCCTTGCTAGCGGTGAAACCTCGGTTGGATATCGGGTAATAAAGGTCGGTTGTTCAAGTCTATGCTCAACCGTTTTTTCAAAGATTTCTATTTGTACCTTACCCAGTCCCCAAATATCTTTAAGCGGTATACCGAGATCTGTGGCAATTTTTCGGGCTCCCTGCTCATCGCTTAAATCCTCAGCATTGATATCTGGGTTATAGGATAAAATAGAATCAAAAACCGATAGGCGAACAAAAGGCTTGGCAAAATCAAAGGTGATCTCAGACTGAACTTCACCATTGGCATCTTTCACTGTATTGGTTATTTCTGTAGTACCCAATACCTGCTGAGAAAGCTTGCGCAGCATATCTTCAGTAAGATCCATTAAATCGTTAAAGTCAGCGTAGGCCTGATAAAATTCCAACATGGTAAATTCAGGGTTATGCCGTGTTGAAAGCCCTTCATTTCTGAAATTTCTATTAATTTCATAGACTCTTTCTAAGCCACCAACAACCAACCTTTTAAGGTAGAGTTCTGGTGCTATACGCATATACATCTCAATATCTAGAGCGTTGTGATGGGTCACAAAAGGACGCGCCACAGCACCGCCAGGAATGGTTTGTAGCATCGGTGTTTCAACTTCTAGATAACCTGAACCATTGAGATAGCCACGAATAAAATCTACCACCTTTGAGCGAATAATAAAGGTGTCTCTAACCTCTGGATTTACAATTAAATCTACGTAGCGCTGACGATAGCGCATCTCTTGATCAGCCAAGCCATGAAATTTATCCGGTAGTGGACGCAAAGCCTTAGTTATTAGTTGGTAAGCATCCATTTGCACATACAGATCGCCCTTTCCTGACTTATGCAGAGCACCGCTAACACCGACAATATCACCAAGATCTAGTGATTTAGCAAAGGGACGTGCATCTTTGGTCACATAGAGCTGGATTGTTCCGCTGCTGTCTTGGACAACAATGAAAGCACCTCGATTGCGAATAACCCTGCCCGCTATACTGGTAGGTCGGGCTAATTGCTCGAGCTCTTCTTTGGTTTTTACACCAAAATCAGCCTGCAGATCAGCCGCTTTATCAGCTGGACGAAAGGAATTAGGAAAAGCGACGCCACCCTGCTCGCGCAGTCTCTCAAGCTTGGCTCTGCGCTCGGCTATTAGCTTATTTTCGTCTAACTTATTTTCGCCTTGTTGGTCAGTCATAATATTTTTCACTGTTAAGAATTAATAACTAAAGCCCCGCTTTTAGCGAAGCAACAATAAATTGGTCTATCTTGCCATCCAATACTGCTTGAGTATTTCTGGTTTCTACACTGGTTCGCAAGTCTTTGATTCTGGCATCATCTAAAACATAGGAGCGAATTTGACTGCCCCAGCCAATATCTGATTTACCATCTTCAGTAGCCTGCGCCGCCTCTTGGCGCTTGCGCAATTCTAACTCATACAGTCGCGCTCGTAACATCTGCCAACATTTATCGCGATTTTGATGTTGCGACCGCTGATTCTGACATTGTACAACGATACCACTAGGTTCATGGGTTAATCGCACAGCAGAATCAGTTTTATTGACGTGCTGGCCCCCTGCTCCAGAGGCGCGATAGGTATCTGTACGCACATCGGAAGGATTGATCTCAATATCTATATTGTCGTCAATTTCCGGTGAGGCATAGACCGCTGCAAATGATGTATGCCTGCGATTACCGGAATCAAACGGTGATTTTCGCACCAGTCGGTGAACACCTATTTCGGTGCGCAACCAACCAAAGGCATAGTCCCCTGAGATCTGTACGGTAGCACTTTTAATACCAGCGACTTCACCGGCTGAACATTCAACCAATTCTGCTTTAAAACCTTTATCATCGGCCCACCGCAGATACATACGCAATAGCATCTCAGCCCAATCTTGCGCTTCGGTGCCACCAGAACCGGATTGAATATCTAGAAAAGCAGAGTTTTCATCCATTTCACCAGAAAACATTCTGCGAAATTCGAGAGTAGCTAGTTGGGATTCCATTGCGTCAATATCTGTTTGCACATCATTGAGCATATCAGCATCATTTTCTTCGACAGCCATACCCAGTATTTCTCTGGTATCAGCGATGCCCGAATCCAAATCTTCGATGGTTTTTACCACAGCTTCTAGGGATGATCTCTCGCGACCCAACTCCTGTGCGCGGTCGGGGTCATTCCAGACATCGGGTTCAGATAACTCTAGCTCAACCTCCGTTAGACGCTCTTTGCGATTAACATAGTCAAAGATACCCCCGAAGCAGCTCAGTGCGAGCTTGAAGGTCATCGAGACTGTTGTAAAACGGGCTTACTTCCATAGCGGATAATCTGTGCCTTTATGCAAAGCCTGCATTCTACCTTAGCACCGAGTTCACACCAAGAAAAAACAGGCTTGATTAACCAACGGTTAGGCTTCAAGATGATCTATTACATCGCTCGACAAAGTATTTTTCATATTCATCAGCCAACTGATAATAAGGCAGATAAAAGAGTCAATGGACAACAACTCAGTTCAACAGCGGCTAAAATGTCATTTTTACGATCATTTTGAAGCTTCAGACAGCACTTTTTTGAGTGCTATAACTCCTCAACCCTTAGATAACCCATCATGGGTCAGCACGAATAAAGATTTAGCTGAAATGCTTGGCATTTCGGCAGATGAAATGGCTAGTGATACCTGCTTGGGAATAATGAGCGGTGATTTAACACAGTACTCTATTAATTCTTTTGCCGCGGTCTATTCAGGCCATCAATTTGGTGTTTGGGCCGGCCAACTGGGTGATGGTCGCGCCATTACTCTGGGCGAAATTGCTGTGGGCGACAACGATGAACTCTGGGATCTTCAATTAAAAGGAGCAGGTCCAACCCCCTATTCTAGATTTGGCGACGGCCGAGCGGTTTTGCGCTCTAGTATTCGCGAATATCTTTGTTCTGAAGCGATGCATGGATTGGGTATAGATACCACCAGAGCGCTCAGTTTAAGCACAGGTACAACCACGGCGGTCCGGGAACAAGTAGAGCCTGCAGCGGTTGTCTGTCGAGTGGCACGCAGTCATATTAGGTTTGGCAATTTCGAACATTTTCACTACAGCAATAACCCGAAGGCGGTCAAAGAATTAGCTGATTATCTTATTCAGCGCCATTTTTCTGCCTGGAAAGAAGACCCAAAACGCTATTATTTACTGCTACAAAATTGTGTTCTTAAAACGGCAAAAACCATCGCCCAGTGGCAATCGGTAGGTTTTTGTCATGGGGTAATGAATACCGATAATATGTCGATTCTTGGCGATACCATCGACTATGGCCCGTTCGGCTTTCTGGACATCTACAACCCAGAGTTTATCTGCAACCATTCCGATCATCAGGGCCGTTATTCTTTTAGAAATCAACCCTCTATTGCGTTATGGAATCTCAATGCACTGGCTACTTGCTTTGGCTCCTTATTAGATACCAATGAAATTACCGATTGTCTGAAACAGTATGAAAATGAATATTTAAGTCAGTATCGAACAATTATGGCGACCAAAATTGGCTTATTGGAATATCAACCACAAGATGAACAATTGATTAATCAATTACTGATAATGATGGCCAATGATCAGGTTGATTACACCTTGTTTTTTCGCAAGCTATGCGACTTTTCGGTAAGCAACCAAAGTATTCGAGATTATTTTATTGATCGCGATCAATTTGATCTCTGGGCTGAGACTTATTTGCAAAGACTTGCGTCACAAAAATTGACCGACAAACAGCGATGCGAGTCTATGCAACAAATTAATCCGCTTTATGTTTTGCGAAACTATATGGCCCAGACCGCAATAGAAGCCGCTGAGGCCGGTGATTACTCTGAAGTAGAACTGTTGCTTAAGATACTTAATAACCCCTATATTACCCATCCTGAGGCTGAAAAATACGAGGGACTGCCGCCAGATTGGGCCAGTAAAATCAGTGTCAGTTGCTCCTCTTAAAGCGACAACCAGATAACCTAAATATAAGCTTTTACTACAAAACCACTCAGGCTCGTGGTTATAATGAAGCGCAACGGATAAACCACTAGGAGTGGACACATTGACGTTAAAACAGATTCTTTTTAGCTGGTTATTACTTACTTTCTGCCAATCTGCCTATGCTGATATCTTTTGGTTATTTCGTGAAGCCGATGGCTCTACTAACTGGCAATATGTTGCCAATTTTGTCGGTAATATTCTTATTATCGCCTTGGCTATTACAAGTGTAAGACTTTATTTTACCCGCCGTCAGGCACGCCGCTATAACAATGAGCTAGAGGATATTCGCTCACAGCTAGAACAGCGAGTGGCTGAAAGAACCAAGACCCTCGACAAGTCTAATAAGCTGTTAAAAACAGAGGTCTCAGAGCATAAAAAGACCACCGAGCAACTGCAAAAATCCGAGGCCTATATCAATAGTATTTTGCAGTCTTTACCTATGATTTTGATTGGTTTAAATCAAAAAAATCAAATTACCCAATGGAATAATCGCGCAGAAATCATCAGCGGGGTTAACTTTAAACAGGCTCAGGGCGAAGATTTATGGAAAACCTTCCCCGCTATTACAGTTACCCCCGATCAAGTCAAGCAGGCGCAGGATGACAATAAGATTATTACCGTGAAATACAGCCAACGCGGCCAGTATCAATTTGATATCACTATTTACCCACTGCAACGCGAAAATGAGACCGGTGTGGTTATCCTTTTGGACGATGTAACCCAGCGCGCCAAGAATGAAAATATGCTGATTCAGCGCGATAAGATGTCGGCTATGGGCGAGATGGCCGCGGTTATGGCACACGATATCAATAAGCCACTCACGGCAATTATCAAAGATATTAAAACTGTGCGACAAAGTGTAGTTGACGATAACTTAGATACCGAGGGTTTAAGCGAATTATTGGAAGAAACTGTTATTCGCGGCCAACAGGCCAGCTCAGTAATTACAAATTTGCTTAACTTTTCGGCCAGTGGTGGTGGAGAAAAAATCCAAAGCAGTATTGTATCTGTTGTAGAAAATAGCTTGGAACTAGCCAGTGATGTTTTATCTATTACCGATAACCTTCGATTTAGCGATGTAAAAATTACCACTGATTTTGCTGAAAACCTCCCCGATATACCCTGCTATATCACCGAGCTTCAGCAGGCTCTATTGAGTATTTTGCGCTGTTCATGCTATGCCTTAGACAGTATAGAGGATCTGGATTACAAGCCTGAAATAAGCGTAAATATATCTATGGCATTTGATGATCTTTGGCTACGTATTCAACATAATGGCAAAGGCATTAGTTTAGAAGAGCAAAAGAATTTATTTGAGCCATTTAGTCAAGAAGAAGCAACTAATGATGGTGAAGATAGGGTGATGCACCTATCATTCTGTCACTTTATTATTACCGAACAGCATCAAGGGCAGATTGCCGTTACCTGCAACAAAGATGAGGGCACCACATTTCATATCCAACTGCCGACTAAATAGCGAGTAAAGCTAGATAGGCTCCATATATTGGATAAGTAATTGGAGACTTTGGCGACCGCGAAATTCGTTAATATCTAAACGATAGACACAGCGCACTCTTGAAGCCGTAGTTGGCCATTGATCGATATCAACATTAAAGTAGATGCCATCGATCGATTGGGTATTATTAGCATCGGGTGTCAGTGAAACCTTTAGATGATTTTCGCCCATTATACGTTGAGATCTGAGCTCAAACTCGCCTTCAAAACAGGGTTCAGGAAATGCCTGCCCCCAAGGACCAGAATCGCGCAATACCGAAGCAATATGCATAGTAAATTGATCAGTCTCTAGTTGCCCATCGGTTTGTAATGTAGCCTCCAAATCAAGGGGATCTATAGTGCTTGCCACATGCTGTTCAAGGGCTTTTTTAAATGCCTCCAACTGGCTTTCTTCTAGACTTAGACCCGCGGCCATGGCATGTCCGCCAAACTTACTAATTAAACCAGGATTTTGCGTAGCTACAGCGTCTAAGGCGTCACGAATATGCAACCCCGGGATAGATCTAACCGAGCCCTTAAGGGTGCCGCTATCATCTCTGGCAAACACCGCCACCGGACGATGAAATTTTTCTTTAATTCTGGATGCCAGTAAACCGACAACCCCTTGATGCCAGTCAGCCTGATATAGACATAAAGCCGCGGGAAGTTCAGCCTGATCATCCAAGGCCAAACCTTCAACAATTTTTAGCGCTTCGATTTGCATCTCACGCTCAATGGCTTTGCGATCCTGATTGAACTGCTCCAGTTCTTGGGCGCGATCTAGTGCTTCTTTAGGATCATTCGTCAACAGGCACTGAATGCCATAGGAGATATCATCCAAGCGCCCTGCCGCATTGAGTCTGGGTGCCACTGCAAAGCCCATATCTGAGGCAACTATTTGGGCCGGGTTTTTTCCTGCTATTTTTAGTAGTGCATTAATACCAGGTCGAGCATATCCGGCTCTAATCCTGAGTAATCCCTGATGAACAAGTGTTCGATTAACCTGATCTAGGGGTACAACATCCGCCACAGTACCCAATGCGACCAAGTCTAAATAATGCCCCATATTCGGCTCTTTAATAGCCTCTTTCTCAAACCAGCACAGCTCGCGCAACTTTGCACGCAAGGCGCTCAACAAATAAAAGGCTACCGCTACACCGGCCAGGTTTTTACAGGGAAATTCACAGCCTGGCTGATTAGGATTAACAATTGCTGCTGCATCGGGAAGCTTAGCTCCTGGTAAATGATGGTCAGTAATAATAACTTTGATACCCAGTTGATTGGCGTAATCAACGCCCTCAATACTAGAAATACCATTGTCGACGGTGATAATGAGGTCGGGACGTTTTTGCTGGGCCAGCTCTACTATTTCAGGGGTTAAACCATAGCCATAATCAAATCGATTAGGCACCAAAAACTCCACAGATTTATAGCCCATAGCGGTTAACGCCAGCACCATTAATGCTGAGCTTGTAGCGCCATCGGCATCAAAGTCACCGACTATGACTATTTTTTGTTTTACCTGTAACACATCGACTAAATGCTCGACCGCAGTATCAAGGCCACGCATTAGGTTAGGACTGGGTAACTTGGATAGTTGCAGGCTCAGATCAGTGTCGCTACTGAGACCCCTGGCGTGAAAAATTCTTTGCAGAAGCGGTGCTGTTGTAGCAGAAAAATTGGCTTTCTCAAGATCATAGCTGCGGTTAACTATGCGCATTAATCAATGCCTCAAGCGATCTATAAAAAACCGGCATGCTGTCCAATATACCAGCTGATACCGCCAAGAACAGCCACAACACTCCATATAATACCCAACAGTACTAGGCCTCTAAATGGCTTGCGATCGGTTTCATTAAAACCACTGCTAAGGTAGTTTTCGACACGCTTCATATCTTCTTTTGATAACTTATCTTGTTCGCTCATAATGTCTCTTTTCATCACTCTGGAATAGTTAAGTGGGCTGCAACCTGTTGCGGTGTTACCTCTGATAATCGAGGCACAACACCAAGACAGGGTTCAATTAACATGTGCTTAAGTGTATCAATATTTTCGTCTATACGGAGCATTTCTGTATCCAAAATATTGGCAACCCATCCGGCGATCTTTAAACCATCTTGACGAATAGCTTGAGCGGTTAACAAAGCATGATTAATACAACCCAGCCTTATACCTACGACTAAAATAACCTCTGCGTTCAATTGTTTGGGGATATCGGCCATGGTTTCACGTTTATTAATAGGAACCCGCCAGCCACCGGCACCCTCAATAACCAAAAAATCCATCGGCAACATACTCACTCCACGGCAAAAACCGGTCAGCCTATTGGCTGAAAGTACTTTGCCCTGCTCTTGCGCGGCTATATGGGGAGCCATGGGTAGATCCAAGGCAACAGGATTAACCTGCTGATAACTTAAGGCTACATTGGCTAGCGCTTGAAGTTTAATCGCATCGTCGTTTTGCGGACCATCACCACGATTTTCGCAACCAGCTGCAACTGGCTTTATCGCCCCAGTGCGCAAACCCTTTTGATTGGCTGCTTCAAGCAAACCTGCGGCTACCTCAGTTTTGCCCACATCAGTATCTGTTCCTGTTATAAAAAAAACTTTCTTTGCCATTTATTTCACCGCACGACCAAAAATAATATCCCAAGTTGCGGGGAATGTATCTTGACTGGTTTTAAATTTATCATAGGCTTGGTAAAGCCGCTTTAGATGCTGCTTGCCTGTAAGGTGCTTGCTTTTACCACTGTTGTAATTGGTCGCCCCCACCGTTTTAAGATTCAACAAGAGATCTTTAACGCTGGGGTGATATTCAATTTTAGTGGTCTGGGTTATTTCTATGTTAGAAAAACCTACCGATTCCAAAGCCGTCTGCCATTGGTTCGAGCTGGCAAATCGATTTATATGGATATCTTTATCTATTTCGCCCCACACCTGGCGCAGTTCACACAGTGTCTGCGGACCTGGAATTGCAAAATAAAACTGCCCTTCGGCTTTTAATACTCTATAAATTTCCGCCAAACTTGGCGTTAGATCGTTGCACCACTGCAGAGCGAAATTTGAAAATACTAGATCTTCAGATTGGTCTTGCAACGCTATATCTTCAGCATCGCAACACAGCCATTTAATATCTGAATCAGCTTGCTTACTGTTGGCATAGGAGAGCATTGGCGCAGAAAAATCGACGCCTGTCACCCGTGCCTGTGCAAACTTTTTATTTAAAACCGCTGTCTGTGTTCCAGTGCCACATCCTAAATCTACAATGGACTCAATAACAGACGAGTCATCTAGTGATTTCATCAACTGATCGCTAGACCATTTTTGAATATGGGCGGCACTATCATAGGTCTCAGCGGCGCGACCAAAAGATTGGGCAACCTGCTGTTTATCTAATTGATACTTAGATTGGTCAATAAATGAGCGCAGCCTATCCAATAGCTGTGTCTCACAACTTAGATGAGGCAAGTGTGCCGCAGATTCCAGCACCAAAACCTCATGGGACTCTGGCAATTGATTTGACGCATTAACCGGCACCAAACAATCCTTGGCACCAAATATTGCTAGTGATGGGCAACGAATTTGATCAATCAGCTGAGTGCTATCTATATCAGCTAAAAGCTTTAGCATAGGTTTACCCACCACAGTATCAATATCAGCACGCATATTGCGCAATTGACGAATTAGCTGACGTTGCTGGTGATCACCCTGTGCCTGTAGCCCATAAAATCGATTGAGGCAAGCCGAGGGATCCTGATCCCAAATAGCACTAAATTGCTTAAAATCAACACTTGGCATTGCACTTAAATAATGACTATCTGCGACAAACTTTAAATTAGTACTCAGCGTCACTAGACCTAATACTCTTTCAGGATACTGAGCGGCAAATGAGCGACACAGCATACCCCCCAAGGATAACCCAACTAGATAGCACGCCTGAGGTAATTGACTATGTATCCAATCAATTAATGACTGCTCACTGTAATCATCAATAGGCTGACTATTACTAAATCCAGGTAAATCTAGCGTGTAGACATCGATATAGTCACTTAGCTTTTCAGGTAATGTTTGCCAGATTTCACTGTTGCTTCCCCAACCGTGAATCAACACAACCGGATCTCTGTGTAATTTGGCACTCCCAGCCGGATATAGTGTCAGCGAATGATTGACTGACTCAGGGCTTGCCGGGGCTGAATTTAGCACTTGATTGGTTAGCATCTATCTAGGGCATCCAGCAGTGCATCAACTTGCTGTTCACTATGACTGGCAGATAATGTAATGCGAAGTCGACCGGTGCCCTCAGGAACCGTAGGTGGCCGAATAGCACCCACCATAAAGCCGCTGTCTAATAATTTTTGGTTGGCATCTAATACCTGTGCGTCAGATTGCATTAGCACCGGCTGTATTGGGGTTTTGGAATCCATTAAGCGCAAGCCAATTTGCTCTGCACCTGCACGGAACCGCGCGATCAATTGATTGAGTTTATCTCTGCGCCACTGATCTTTTTTAACCAATTCAAGACTGGCACTCGTGGCTACAGCTACCGCAGGTGGCGGCGCCGTGGTGTAAATATAACTTCTAGAAAACTGTACTAAGGTTTCAATCAAAGCCTCACTGCCGGCAACAAAGGCACCATAGGTACCAAAGGCTTTACCAAGAGTGCCCATAAGTATGGGAACCTGCTGTATATCTAACCCCAGTTGCTCGACTATGCCGGCGCCACTGTTACCCAGTACGCCAAAACCATGGGCATCATCGACCATTAACCATGCATCGTTTTTACCACACACATCTGCTAACTGTGGCAATGGCGCTAAATCGCCATCCATACTAAAAACTCCATCGGTCACAACCAGTTTTCGCCCACCCTTTGAGGCCGACAGTTTTTTATCTAGGTCGTAGCAATCTCTGTGCTTGTAGCGTTGAAACTTGGCGCGACTTAAAAGCCCACCATCCAATAGAGAGGCATGATTGAGGTAATCCTCAAGTACTGCATCACTGCGACCGGCTAAGGCCCCTATAACGCCCATATTGGCCATATAACCGGAAGAAAACAGCAAAGCCATGGGACGACCAGTAAATTCTGCTAACTGTTGCTCTAAATCGCAATGCGCCTTGGTATGGCCGCTAATTAAATGGGATGCACCACTACCGGTGCCATAGTGATCAATGCCCTGCTTAAAAGCATCGGCAATAACAGCATTTTCAGCCAAACCAAGATAATCATTACTGCAAAAGTTATGCACGGTTTTACCGTTGACACTCAATTGATCCGAGCAGCCAGAATCAACCCTAACTCGGGATCGATAAAGGTGCTGAAGCCGGCGCTTTTCAAGATTTTCTTGAAGTAGCCTGTCCATCGAATTAGACATAGGGGCGGCTGTTAGCCAGCTCGGTAGAAAAGATGATCTGTTTTCTGTTCAGCGATCGCCTGATGCAAATCAGCTTCTTGCTCCTGGCTGTCTTTCTCAACTGAACTCTTTTCGGGGCTAATACCTAAGCGCTTCAGTAGCTGCATATCGCTATTAGCCTTAGGGTTGGGAGTAGTCAAAAGCTTATCGCAATAGAAGATAGAATTTGCACCTGCCATAAAGGCCATTGCCTGCATCTGCTCATTCATTTCTTCTCGCCCTGCTGATAGACGCACATAGGATTTAGGCATTAGAATTCTACCGACTGCAATGGTACGAATAAATTCAAAAGGATCTAAGTCTTCCTCTGATTCCATCGGTGTACCAGCTACTTTTACTAGCATATTAATGGGCACTGAATCCGGATGCTTAGGCAAATTGGCCAAGCCCATCAATAAACCGGCGCGATCTTTTTGCTCCTCTCCCATACCAACAATACCACCAGAACAAACTTTCATACCCGAATTGCGCACATTAGACAGCGTATCTAGGCGATCTTGATAGGTTCGAGTCGTAATAATATCGCCATAAAATTCTTTTGAAGTATCAAGATTGTGATTGTAATAATCTAAACCGGCTTCGGATAATTTATCCGCCTGGGTTTCACTCAGCATTCCTAGGGTCATGCAGGTCTCTAAACCTAGACCTTTTACCTCACGAATCATCGCCTCAATTGCTGGAATATCTCGATCGTGGGGAGAACGCCATGCGGCACCCATACAAAAACGACTGGAACCACTGGCTTTTGCTGCCTTAGCAGCCTCAATGACCTGTTCTATTTGCATGAGTTTTTCTTTCTCAAGACCAGTGTCATATCGGGCACTTTGCGGGCAGTACTTACAATCCTCAGGGCAGGCACCCGTTTTAATCGATAACAGAGTACTGAGTTGAACTTCATTGGGGTTAAAGTTCTGACGATGAACTGTTTGGGCCTGGAAGAGCAAATCATTAAACGGAAGATCAAAAAGGGCTAGGATCTCCTCGCGAGACCAATCATTTCGAAGTGTTTGCGGCTCATTAGTTAACATGATGACAGTCCTTGAGAATGGCATTAATAAAAGTAGCTATGATAGGGGCTGGCGATGCGCTGTCAACCAAAATTGCTATTTAAAGTTAACAACTAAAAGCACAATTAAGTACAGCAGACAAATTATCGTTTGAATTGTTTTAACCCTGCCACTGGTATTAGAGCAATATTGGTTTAGTCTTAGATCCGAGGAGCAACGAAACTCTCACAAGGATTCACCCATCATTAAGGTGGGGGGTCCTTCCGAATACAATACTCGCTTGCGAGAAATAGGAAGGGCAGTGTCTTGTGGCTGTTTCGATTACTCCCCACCACCATACAAGTGGAATCGGAAAATTACAGGGATGTACTACAGGGAAAGGAAAAAAGTAAGAAGAAGGAACAGGAGAGCTCTCAACCGAGAGCTCTCTATTTAACAATGACCAAGTTATCTCGATGAATTAATTCATCATCGTCACAGTAACCGAGTATTTTAATAATTTCTTCCGTGCTTTTACCCTGAATAAGCTGGGTCTCATCCGAGTTATAGTTAACAAGGCCCCGCGCCACCTCAACCCCATTAGCATCGACGCAACTTAAAAGCTCTCCACGCGTAAAACTACCCTGCACTGCCGTCACTCCGACAGCCAATAAGCTTTTACCCTGTTGACGCAAAACCTTGGTAGCCCCAGCATCGAGCACCAAACTACCTTTTACCTGCAACTGCCCAGCCAACCACTGTTTGCGAGCTGCTATAGGGGTTTTATCTGCCGACAAAAAAGTGCCAACATTTTCCCCTGCGCAAATACGCGACAGGATATCCTGATTGCGGCCGCCAGCGATCAGCGTATTACAACCGGAACGAGAGGCTAGCCGCGCCGCCTCGAGTTTGGTTTGCATACCCCCGCGACCCAGTACTCCATTACTTGTTCCGGCTTTAGCATCCAGTGAGCTATCCGAGGCATGGGCATAAGAAATCAATTGCGCATTAGCATTGGTATCTGGGTTGGCATCATACATACCGTCTTTATCGGTCAAAATAATCAGCGCATCCGCATCCACAAGATTGGCAACCAGCGCCGCCAAGCGATCATTATCACCAAACCTAATTTCATCGGTTACTACCGTATCGTTCTCATTAACGATAGGTACAACCTTAAGTGCCATCAAAGTCTGCATAACCCCGCGCGCATTGAGATAGCGTTCGCGATTGGCCATATCATCGTGATCGAGCAAGATCTGCGCAGTTTGACGCTCAAATCTGCGAAAACTGGTTTCATAGGTCTGTATTAAACCCATTTGACCCACAGCAGCTGCAGATTGGAGCATATGGATACTTTGCGGACGGGAATCTACACCAAGACGAGCTAGACCCTCCGCAACCGCACCAGAGGATACCAAAACCACCTCTTTGCCGGCAGATAAAAGCTTAGCAATTTGTTCAACCCAGGCGTCAATCGCCTGACGATCAATGCCCGCGCCATCATTAGTTAACAGCGCACTGCCAACCTTAATAACCAAGCGTTTTGCATCACTTATAGTCTGTCTGTCCATCATAAATTACTCTGCGTACACGACCTCGACGTCATAATCATCGTCGTCAAAATCGTCATCGTCACTTTCAGTCTGTTGTTTCTGTGCTTTTCGCGCCTGTTTTCGCGATTCAGCAAGCTCTTCAATACGCTGTCTTGCTTCTAACTGCATTTGCTTGCGACGCTCATCCTCCGCCACGATCAACTCAGCATCTTCTCTTTCACGGCCACGCAGTTCATCAATATGATCCATAATTGTGGCACATAGATCTTTGGTGCCGTTCGAGGTTAGTCCCGAAATTCTAAATACTGGACCCTGCCAATTAAGTTGATCAATCACCGCCTGACAACGCTCCTCAACTTCATCCTCGGGCAGCAAATCTAGTTTATTGAGTACCAACCATCTTTCACCCTGTGCCATAGTTGGGCTGAATTTTAATAATTCATCTTCAATTATCTGCGCATTATCTGCTGCCGAGTCCCCTTGATAAGGGAACATATCTACCAAATGAAGCAATAAGCGTGTGCGAGTTAGGTGCTTAAGAAATCGAATACCCAAACCTGCACCATCAGATGCGCCTTCAATTAGACCCGGAATATCGGCCACTACAAAGCTTTTATCCGCACTTAAACCCACCACCCCCAAATTGGGCACTAGGGTAGTAAATGGATAATCCGCAACCTTTGGTCTAGCCGCAGAAACCGAGCGGATAAAAGTTGATTTTCCGGCATTGGGTAAACCTAATAGGCCTACATCTGCCAATACTTTAAGCTCTAGTTTT
>MDTB01091920.1_pt1 | contig 19723 bp, 19 predicted proteins | sample 811161 | NCBI WGS metagenome assembly MDTB01 (sample SAMN05326650, study PRJNA326480) | marine metagenome | isolation source: seawater | place: Mediterranean Sea | collected 2009 | reverse complement strand
TTAAAAATTTAGAACGCTTAGGTCAACAAGCACAGTTGTACTAATATAATTTATGAATGTGATAACTTACTGCAATTTTAATATACCAAAATTATTTAATGCTAAATCTTAAACAATTCTACTGTGAATACATTTAAAAAAAATTTTGTATTTTTTTCAGGTTTATTTGTTTTCGCTGTTTACTATTTTGCAAATTTAATAAATTACTTTAAATCTGGTGGTGAAAGCTTTTTTCTTAGCACAGAAATGATTACAGACAGCGCCTATTTACCATTACTTTTAAGAGATGATATTCTATTTGGTGATGGAATAAACTTTTTCTTTTTTCCATTTATTATAGAAAGATTTTTTATTGAATTAATAGGCTTTAATAATATTTGGATTTCTTTATTAATTTATAAAGCAATTTCTATTTTAATTCTAATAATTGGTTTCATAAAAATTTATGATCTAAAAGATAAATATTCATATATTTTATTCATATCTCTTTTTATTGGCGTTCTTTTTTGTATAGATATTCCTCCTTTTAATGATAGGTACCCTAGACCTGCGTTTAGCAATATTTTCTTTTATTATATTTTTGTTGCAAATATTTTCTTAGCTTTAAGAGAAAAAATCAGTAGTAATAATCTTTTATCGGTTGGTTTTGCAGGTGCAATTTTATCTTTCGCCAATCCATGGCAAGGTGCTTGTATGGGATTAATGACACTTTTCACACTATATAAAGCAAATAAATTGAAAGAAATTTATATTCCACTAATTTCATTTTTTGCAGTTCTTATCCCAGTAGTAATTTTGTTTACAATTAATGGAGAAAACTCTTTCCACAGTAGTTATCTGGGTCTAAAAGAAATATACAATCCGCTATACTTTATTTTAGATTTTTACATTGCCTCAATTACAAGTGAACAAATCATATTATCTGTCATAATTTTGTGCACATTGTCATACATCTTAAAAAGATCTTATGAATTCAATGTATTTATATTATGTTTCGCTTTACTGCCATTACCATTTGTTTTGCTAGGATATACACTTCAAAGCAATCATTTTCTGATAATTATAAAAAGTTTATTAATTCTTTTAATGGTTAATCAAATCATATGCATAGCAGTAATAGATAGTGAAAAAGCTTTTAAGAAAGTAAATCATTTTAAATATTTTCAACATCTAAGTCTTTTATTCTTAATAAGCATATTTTCTGTTAATACAATATTTTTAGGAAGTTCATGGATTGAAAGAGCTGAACAAAGACATGATCGCTGGGAGAGATATCATGCAGTGTTTAATTTACTAGACAAATATCCAAATACATGTGAGCTAATAACTAATGATAATGATTTGAAAATATATTGGAGGAATTTAAGTGGAGGTGAAACCTATCCAAAAGATGGATTTGTTCAGACATCTTCAATAGAGAAAACACTTAATGATATATCCATATCTAAAGGGATAATGAGTGAATATGGAGACTTCTCTCCTGATGACGAGAAAGAGCTTATAAAATATAGTACACATAACTTCTTTTCATCATCAAGATCTTGGATTTCGCCAGAGTTTCCATTTGAGACAAATTTCCAAAAAGATAACTATTTAAAAACAAGACTAGGTGTCGATAGTATGCAAACTTGGAATATAGATATTCCTTCCCATGTTCAAAAAATTCTTGATAAAGATTACATTGATCCATACAAATTTCATAAAAACTATTTTGTTGTCTTAATTAGCAAGGATAAAGAAAAAATAAATTTTAGTTATTTAGATAAATGTGAGAATTTTTAACTTAATGGAATGTGATAATATACAGATTATTTAATTAAATATTTATCAATGAAGCTTCCAAAAAAATCAACCATTTTTACAAATGTTCAACGCGACGAAGACTCAAGAGGGGGCATACTTTCTATTGTAGATGAGTCAATTAAAAATGTTTCTATAATTACTTGCACAACTGGATCAATAAGATCCAACCATTACCATCATACTGATTTTCATTTTATGTATGTTCTTGAAGGCAGTATTGACTATTTTTATAGAGATATTGATTCTGATGAAATAAATTATTTGAAAGTAGATGTTGGCGAAACTATATTTACTCCACCTAAAGAAATACATGCTTGTTATTTTCCGGAGGTCACTAGATTAATTGTTAGCAGCAAAAATCCAAGGGATCAAGAGACATATGAAGCTGATACTGTAAGAGTTGAATTTATTAATGATAAAAATCTTGAGGATATGCTCTCAAAGTTTTCGTAAGTATAACTCTATATGACTCAAGAATTGAAAAATTACAGAATTATTAAAAATTGTAGATTGTGTGATTCATCTGAGATGGATCAATGTTTTGATTTTGGAAGATTACCCCTTGGGAATAATTTATTAGAAGATAAAGCTAATGCTCTTAATGTGGAAAAATATCCACTTTGTGTTAACCGTTGTAATTCATGTGGTCATTTTCAACTTGGAGTGGCCGTTGATCCTCAAAAACTGTATGCAACAAACTATACTTATCTTAGCGGAGTAGGTAAAAGTTTTATTGAACATTTTCGTAAATATGCATTATGGTCAACAGAAAAATGTAATTTATCAAATAATTCACTCGTAGTTGATATTGGCTCAAATGATGGAACATGTCTTAAGGAATTTAAAAAATTAGGGTTTGAAGTTTATGGAGTTGATCCTGCATCTGCTGCAGCAAAGATAGCTAATGATTCAGGTATACCAACACTTAATTGTTTTTTTGATGAACACGCGGTCGATAAGATAATTAAATCAAATGGAAAAGCTGATTTTATTACAAGTCATAATGTTTTAGCTCATGTTGACGATTTAAGGTCTGTATTCAAAAATATTTATACTTTGCTTAAAAATAATGGTTATTTTTGTTTTGAAATTGGATATTTCAAAGAGGTCTTGAAAAACAATTATTTTGACACTATTTACCATGAGCATTTAGATTATCATCACGCTAAACCATTAGTTAAGTTTCTTTGTGGATTGGGTTTTGATTTGATCGATCTAAGTGTAAATGAAGTTCAAGGAGGTTCTTTGCGTTTATTTTTTAAAAAAACTGGTGACAAAAAAATATTTCCAAAAGCTCAAAAATTTTTAAATGAGGAGGCAAACTCTATTCTTTACCAAAATAATGTAATTTCTCTATGGCAGTCGAAAATTAACTCAAATATGACAAAATTTGGGAATAAAATCAAAGAATATGCATCCAGTGGGAAGACTGTTGCAGGATATGGCGCACCTACAAAGGCAACCCTGTTAATAGAGACATCAAACTTAGATTCATCTGATATTTCGTTTATAATGGAAGATAATAATCTAAAAGCTAATAGATACATGCCAGGGAATGGAATACCAATAGTAGATACCTCAGAATTAATTAATATAAAACCTGAAGTAATTGTAATTTTTGCCTGGAATTTCCATATTGAGATTATTGAAAAATTAAAACCCATAATTGATTGGCCTGTTTCAGTATTGGTTCCATTGCCAGAGTTCTATGAGGAAACTTGGTAATGGAATATCCAAACAAAATTGTTGTTATTGCACCTCATCCGGATGATGAAACTCTTGGTGTTGGAGGAACTATTGCACGTTTAGCTGAAAATGGAACAAAAGTTTATGTTTTAATCGTTAGTGGTCATTTGCCTCCGATATATGACCAGTCTTCTTTTGACAAGACTCATGAAGAGGCGATTGAGGCTTTTAAGATTCTTGGAGTAGATTCTTATGATTTTTTAAAAGTTCCTGCTACTCTTGTCAATCAAACACCAGTTGCAGAATTAAACGCAAAGATAGATAAGTTTGTAAAATCTGTAAAGCCAGATTGGGTTTTTATACCTTTCCCTGATAGACATATTGATCACAGAGTCATATTTGACGCATCAGTTGTTGCGTGCAGACCTGTCGGAGAAGATCCACCAAAAGTTATATTAGCATATGAAACATTATCCGAAACTCACTGGAATGTCCCTGGAGTTGAGCCTGCTTTTGTGCCTGAATTCTTTATTGATATAAGTCAAAACATAGATACTAAACTTGAAGCATTAAAAAAATATGCATCACAGATTTCAAAATCTCCTTCTCGATCAACAGTTGCTGTTGAAGCTCTAGCAAAATTTAGAGGAAGTCAAAATGGCTGTTCTTATGCTGAAGCATTTAAAATTGTGCGAATTGTAATTTAATATAAGATTATTTGGATATTAACTATAAATAATATATCTAAATCGGACAACCTGAGTATTTCTCAAATCTAAAATACAATGTCTTTGCTATATTTAGTAAAATCAATAACGGAAAGATATATATGAAAAATAAAAGAATTCTCATTACAGGTGGCGCTGGTTTTTTTGGATCAATTCTTGTAAATAACCTATTAAAATTAGGTCACCAAGTTGTATGTTTTGACTTGAACAAGAATTCAATAATTCACGAAAACTTGATTTCAATTATTGGAGATATAAGAAACGAAGATCAAGTTTTTGAAGCATGCAAAGATATAGATATTGTCCACCACAATGTTGCTCAAGTACCAATTGCAAAAGATAAAGAGCTTTTTGATTCTGTAAATATAGGAGGCGCAGAAGTATTGTCACAACAAATTAAAAGAACAGGAGTCAAATCAATTGTATATACATCTTCAAGTGCTGTTTTTGGAGTTCCATCATATAATCCAGTTACAAGCCAAACAAAACCATCACCTGCTGAAGAATATGGAAGAGCAAAATATAATGCTGAAAAAATTTTTAATGATCTCTGTAAGGAAGGCATTAATGTATCAATAATAAGGCCAAGAACAATTCTAGGAACAGGACGCCTTGGAATATTTCAAATATTATTTGAATGGATATACCAAGGAAAAAATATTCCAGTATTAGGCAAAGGTGAAAATATATATCAGTTTGTTCATGCACAAGACTTGGCCACAGCATGTATTGCTGCGGGAGAGGTTGAAGGATGTAATACATATAATATTGGAGCTAAGAAATTTTCTTCAATGAAAGAAACTTTGGAGGCAGTTATAAAGCATGCTAAATCAAATAGTAGGGTAGTTGGAGTAAATAAAAAAATTGCACAGTTCGGTATGAATATCACATCCTTTTTAGGATTATCGCCTTTAGGCCCATATCATTCTCTTATGTATGGAGAATCGATGTATTTTGATGTTTCAGAAGCAGAAAAAGATCTAAGGTATTCTCCTGTTTTTTCTAATTCAGAGATGTTTATAGACTCTTATGATTGGTATGTTAAAAACAGAGAAGATATACTTTCTGGCGAACTGCATGGTTCAGGGCATCAAAGCAAAATTCGGCAAGGTATTTTATCTTTGACTCCATATTTATTGAGGTGGTAATATTTTGAAAATTATTTCAGTATATACATAATGAATTCTTATTTTTACCTAATAATCGCTGCTGCCTTATCAACATTAGGTAATTTGACACTTAAATTAAGCAAAACTAATCAAATAGACTCTTTACCAAGCTGGATTAACAATTTAAATCCTTTATTTTTTATCGCAGTATTTTTTTATATGTTGAATCTTTTAGCTTTTTCAAAAGCTCTAGAAACAATGCCAGTAAATATAGGTTATCCTGTATTGGCTTCCCTTGGATTTATCATGCTTGCAATTTCATCTATATTTGTTTTTAAGGAAACTTTATCTTTAATTCAGTTTTGGGGAATTATTACAGTGAGCATTGGTATTTTTATGTTAGCAAGTAGCGATATATTTTAATTATCATGTTAAGTGATTCCATGCTTAAAGTGATTTTAAAAAAATTGCTTCCAGGCGATATCCTAAGAGAATTTTCAGATTTATCAAAATTTGACGTAATTTTTAACTTTGTAAAGGATGCAATAAATAGTTCTGCAATTTTTATAAGAGGCCCAGAGAAATTTTTTAGATTATTTCTTTTTTGTTTAATAGTAATATTGAAATTACTTGAATTAATATCAATTAAATTAATTACAATTGAAGGATCATTAAGAAAAATTTCTAAATTACATCCAATATTTGACGATGGAATGAGACTATATATCTCGCTTGCAATGTTCGCTATTTTTGAAGATGATAAAATGCGTGTTAATAATGGATTTTTACCAATCAAAGATTTACCAAAATCGTTTAAAAACTTTGAATAGAAAAGGTTGAGAAAGATTTGAAAGATATTAATTGTGATTATCTAATAATTGGATCTGGAGCAGGTGGAAGCACTGTGGCAGATGTTCTATTAAATTCAGGTCATTCAGTTTTAATGTTAGAGGAAGGAAATAATTTCAGCGGCAAGCATATCATGCCCGCTACTGAAAATATGACAGGTATGTGGCGATCTACTGGCTTAACTCCTGCGTTTGGGAATCCCTCAATTACATATGCAGAAGGTAGATGTGTTGGCGGTGGAACAGAGATCAATAGTGGTATTTTACAAAGACCACCTGAAGGCATTCTTGATTATTGGGCTACTATAGATAATAAAAATAAAGACTTTTATTCCAAAAATATAAATGAATACTTTGATTGGATTGAGTCCACCTTGAGTGCAAACATAATAGACACATCACTAGATAGACACTCTCAAGTACTTAAAGAAGCAGCCATCAATCAGGATTGGAAATTTGAAGCATTACCTAGAGCTATCAAAGATTGCATTTGCAAAGAGCCTTTATGCATTTGTGGTGGAAGACAATCAATGACATCAACACTGCTAAAAAAGGCTAAGGCTAATAAGAATTTTAAATTAGAATCTAATATCCGAGTGAAAAAATTAGTTTTAAAAAATGAGCACATAAAAGAAGCTATAGCCGAAAAAGTTTTATCCGAAGGTCAAATTGAAAAGTATAAGATTCTGCCTAATCATATATTTCTGTCTGCAGGAACAATAAATTCTCCTTATTTATTAATGAAATCTGGAATCAATTTTACTGGCTTAGGTCGATTTCAACTTCATCCAACTCTTAAACTCCTTACTCATTTTAATGAAAAAATTAATGCGGTAACACAACCATTGCCGAATTATGCAGTCACAGAATTTATGCCAGATGTAAGATTTGGTGGTTCTGTTACTTCTCCAGGAGTTCTAGGTATGTCGCTAGGAGAAAATTGGTCTTCAAGATCATATCTGAAAGATCAACTCGATTACTTAACATCATATTATGTAATGATCAGACCAAATTCTTGGGGAAAAATAAGAAGCTTTAAGTTTTTCGATGATCCATTTGTATCATATAAATTAGATAAATGTGACATAAATAAAATCACTACTGGCACCATTAATCTTTCAAAAGCACTTTTTGATCTTGGTGCTTTAAAAATTCATCCGAGCATAAAAAGACATTCAGGATGGGATTCTATTGAATCTGTTAAGAGCCAAGTTTTAGACGTGAATTTTAGAAAAAATCTAAATTTAATGAGTATTCATCTTTTTGGTTCATGCTCTCCAATGAACAATTCTTCTTATCTCATTGGCAATGGAAAGATTTCTGGAATTAGAAATCTTGTTTTGGCAGATGGCTCATGCTTACCATCTGCCCCAGGTGTTAATCCTCAAGCATCAATAATGGCTTTATCAAGACATAATGCAATTAAATATTGTGAGGTGCATACAAAATGATAAATTTATCTTTGTATTTAAAAATGCTTAGGATAAGACAATGGTTAAAAAATTTATTAGTTTTTCTTCCAGCTTTTATCTTCCCGAGTGAAATTAATGCCTTAAACTTTTATTCGCTTTTTATAACTTTTGGACTGTTTTGTTGCTCTGCAAGCCTTGTATATATTGTTAATGATTGGACTGATAGAAAAGCAGATGCATTAAATAAGAATAAAAAAAATCGACCTTTTGCCAGTAATGAACTTAAATTACGCGATGCTGTAATCGGTTTCTCTTTCCTAGGTATTATTTTTTTATTTTTGACTGTTGAAATGTATAAGATCTCTCCATACGTTTGCCTATTAGTATCTTTTTATTTGATACAAAGTTTCATGTATAGCTTCTTTCTAAAAAATATTACTCTTTTAGAAATGCTAATAGTTTCCACAGGCTATTCTTACAGGGCTTTAGCTGGAGGCTTGAGCATAAATCTATTACCATCCACTTGGATGCTTTTAACTATATTTTTAGCTTCTCTTTTTATGATTTCCCAAAAAAGGTTATCTGATAAAAATAGCATTGAGGATGTGAATATGCTAAGACCATCTATAAAAGCATACACGGACGAATTTTTGAATTTAATAACAGCAATTTCGGCTGGTTCAGCAATAATATCTTATATTTTATTTACTCTTTCAGAATATGCTCAAATAAAGTTTCAAAATCCATATTTACCTATTTCTAGCATATTTATAATCTACTCTACATTTAGATACTTACAAGTCTCACTCAGTTCTCTAAATGCTAATGATCCAGTAGAGTTGATTATTAAAGATAATCATATAAAAGCATGCATTTTGCTATGTTTTGTATTTATAATCATTACAAATTCTTTATAGAAATCGCATGCAAGACTTTTCAAAGATTATTGTTACAGGTGCTGATGGTTGGCTTGGGATTGGATTAATATCTAGATTAATTAAAGAGATACAAAAATCAGATAATAAATTTAATGCTTCTGAAATAATTACTTTTGTTCAAAACAAATCTCATGAAAAAAAATTTAAAGATCTTGGTCTAAAAGTTATTGTTGGAGATCTAAAGAATACTAAAGATATTAAATTACTTTTGAATAACTCAGAAGATGCTTTAGTGTTTAATCTTGCAGGACTTATCCATCCTAAAATTTTTTCACAGAAGGATTTCTACAAAGTGAATCATCTAGCAATGGAACATTTTGCAAAAAAATGTTCTGAAGCTGGTGTAAAAAAATTCATTGCAATGTCGTCTAATTCACCTTGTGGATTCTCAAAAAATACTCTTACTAGATTTGATGAAAATACAAAATATTCGCCTTATATGGGTTATGGTCATTCTAAGATGAGAATGGAGGGAAGTATTCAATCTATTTCTAAAAATTCAAATATAACAAACTTTTCCATTGTAAGAAGTCCTTGGTTTTATGGACCACATCAACCATCACGACAAACTGAATTTTTTAGTCTTATTAAAAATGGTAATTTTCCACTAATAGGAGGTGGAGAAAGCATGCGATCTATGGGGTATATTGATAATCTAGTAGATGGATTGATTTTGGTGTCACAATATTTTGATAAGAATGGAGAAATTTTTTGGATTTCTGACAGAAATCCCTACAGCATGAAAAGAATTGTTACAACAGTTAAAAAATTGTTGTCGAATGAGTTTGGAATAAGAGTCTCAAACAGACAAATTTATCTACCATCAATTACTTCTGACTTGGCTCGTTATGCTGATTTTTGTTTTCAAAAATTAGGTGTATACATTCAAAAAGTTCATGTTTTATCTGAAATGAATCAGACCATAGCATGTAATATTTCTAAAGCAGAAAACTTGCTTGGATATAATCCTAAATTTGATCTAGAAGAAGGTATGAGACAATCAATAATGTGGTGTTTGGAAAACGGGAGAAATATATAATGTCAATATCTTTGATAATATTATTTACTCCAATAGTAGCTTATCTCGCAGCTGGAACATTAAAATTTGTTATAAATTCAATATATGACAGATCTTTAAGTTTATCTAAAATTGGTATGGGTGGATTTCCAAGCACTCATAATACAATAACATCTTCAACTGCTAGTGCAGTAGGATTTGAATTTGGATTTTTGACAATAGAATTTTTAATATGTTTCACGATTTTACTTATTGTAGCTATTGATTCAGTAGATTTGCGACAAAAGATATCTGAACATGCTAAGCTCATCAATAAAATAAATGATAAGACAATTTTAAGGACTAAAATTGGACACATAGCTTTTGAGATGTTTGGTGGATTAATTTTAGGATTTTTAGTTGGCTTTCTTTTAAGTTACATTAATTGAATACTAAATTTACTAAGTCATAAAGTGATAAAGTTTAATAACTTAAGCAATCAATCTCCATATTTGATTTTTAAAGATAGATATGATGAATCATTAAAAGCAGGTCAAAAAAATATTGAGGCAATATGCATTTCATCATATTCTAAAAAGTTAGAAGAGGTGAATGCAAGATTCGTTAATTTAAAATTTATTATCGATAAAGAATTTATTTTCTTCTCAAATTATAAATCTGTTAAATCAAAAGATTTTTTGAGTCATAATCAAATTACTGGACTTTTTTACTGGCACACTACAGATACTCAGATAAGAATTAAGGCAAACATAAAAAAAACAACCAAAGATTTCAATGAAACATACTTTGCTAACAGAGACATGCATAAGAACGCATTAGCTATTTCTTCATTTCAGTCAAAACAAATTAAATCATACGAGGAAGTTGAAAAAAATTATAAAAGATCACTAGAATCTGATGATCTAAATGTATGTCCAGATCATTGGGGAGGCTTTGCTTTTGTTCCTTATTATTTTGAATTTTGGCAAGGACATAAGTCAAGGTTAAATAAAAGAGAAGTTTATGAACTTAAAAATGATGTATGGAAAAGTTATTTTTTACAACCATAAAATATTTGCGTAATTTATTAATTAGTATAAAATTCAAATCAATTATGTCAGAACTAATATTCTTATTTAACAAATCTTGTTAACTATTTAATGTCTTAATGCCCACAATTTTTATAAATACATATTTTTCATAGGAAATACTCATAGTTACTTCTAAAAAAAATTCATTGCCTATAAATCAAAATATCAAAGCTGAAGAAGTTTTGCTTGTGGATGCTAGCGGGAATAAAAAAGGTTTAGTTAAACTCTCAAAGGCTCTTGAAGCTGCTAAAGAGTCATCATTAGATTTGGTTCAAGTGTCACCATCAAACTCTGATCCAATTGTATGCAAATTGCTTGATTATGGAAAGCACCTTTTTGATAAGAAAAAAAGTGTCACAGGGTCTAAATCTAAAGTAAAAAGAAACACTACAAAAGAAATTAAATTTAGACCATCAACAGATGTAAATGACTATAATATTAAATTAAAAAAGATTAAAAGCTTTATTCTTGATGGAGATAAGACTAAAATAAGCGTCCGTTTTAGGGGTAGAGAGATTCTTAATAGTAATATGGGCCTTAATTTATTAATTAAATTAAAACTTGAACTTGAAGATATTGCACAGGTTGATCAAGAGCCTTCCCTTGAAGGAAGACAGTTATTGATGGTTCTCTCACCTTTAAGTAAAAAGAAATGAGTAAGATTTTATGGGTTATAAGTTAAAAACACATTCTGGAGCTGCAAAACGCTTTAAAAAAACTGGTACTTCAGTCAAAAGCAGGAGTGCTAACAGGAATCATATTTTGACAAAACAATCAACAAAGAGAAAACGACACAACAGAGGTCTAAATAAGATTAGTGGAACGGTTCTTAAAATGGCCTCGAAGTTAATTAACAGGTAAATAATATGCCAAGAGTTACAAAATCAGTTACAGCTAAAGCAAAACACAAGAGAGTTCTTAGTGCCACAAAAGGACACTATGGTGCCAGGAGCAGGCTTTATAAAACTGCCAAACAATCAAAAATTAAATCAATGCAATATGCTTTTAGAGATAGAAAAAATAGAAAAAGAGCATTCAGGTCTTTGTGGGTTGCTAGAATTAATGCTGGATCAAGAGAATTAGGCGTCTCTTACTCAAAGCTTATAAGTTCTTTGTCACAAAAAAATATTATACTTGATAGAAAAATTCTTTCAGATTTGGCAATATCTGATAATTCAACTTTTAAAAAGGTTGTTGAAACAGCAGTAAACTAATCACTGGTATTATGCCAGATTTAAAAGATGCTAGCTCACCAAAATTAATCAAACAGTTGGGTGGATATCATCCAATAAATCAAATTAAAGATTCTATTATGAATCTTATAAGTTCTTTTGGCTTTGAAATTATTAATGGTCCAGAAATTGAAACTGAAGAGTTTAATTTTGATATGTTGAACATAAAAAAATCTCATCCTGCACGTCAAATGCACGACACTTTTTATGTAAATAAAAAATCAAGTGTTTTAAGAACGCACACTTCACCTGTTCAAATAAGAGGAATGCTAGAAAAAAAACCACCATTTGCATTTATATCTGGTGGTAAAGTTTATAGAAAAGATGATGATGCGACTCATTTACCAATGTTTCACCAAGTAGAAGGTATGTATGTTGACGAAAATGTGAACTTTGCAAATCTCAAAGACATTATTTTTAATATTATTAGAACCATTTTTGGTGAAACCACTCAAATAAGATTTAGACCATCCTATTTTCCATTCACAGAACCTTCAGCCGAGGTTGACATATTGTCAGAGGATGGAAAATGGTTAGAAATTTTAGGTTGCGGAGTTGTAAATCCAATTGTGCTTGAAAATTGCAAAATAAATTCAGATAAATATTCTGGTTATGCTTTTGGATTAGGAATCGAAAGAATTGCAATGTTGAAATTTGGGGTCAATGATATAAGAGATTTTTACAAGTCAAATTTAGATTTTTTGGAACAATTTAAATGAAAATACCATATAGACATCTTAAGAAGTGCATTAATTCAAATATAAATATTAATCAATTGTCTGAAAGTTTCTTTCAATTAGGTCATGAACATGAAATATACGACGATATTTTTGACTTTGAAATTACACCAAACAGAGGAGACTGCATTTCACTCAATGGAATGTTAAGGGACCTTAATCTATTTTATAACGTATCAATAGACAAATGCATATACGAAAAAGAAATCGAGTCCTTTGATTTTCAATTTGTTAATGATGCAAAAGACTCATGTAAAAGCATATCTTTTTTAAAAATTGATATAGATGAACTTCCAAAAAAATATCTAGGTTCATTTGAAGATTATTTTTTGGATCTAGAAGTTAAAAAAATTAATTTTTTTACTGACATATCAAATTATATATCTTATGAAACTGGACAACCTACTCATTGTTATGATTCATCAAAAATAAATGGACCTTTAAGGTTACAGTTTCTTAAAGAAAGTTGCGAATTTGAAACCTTGTTAGATAAAAAAATAAATATTGGTCACGGTGATTTAGCTTTTACTAACACCAATAATGAAGTAATAAATCTTGCAGGAATAATAGGTGGCAAAAGTTCGTCATGTGATTTAGACACAAAATCTGTAATAGTTGAATGTGCATATTTTGATCCTGAGGCAATTATTGGCAAGTCAGTTAAATACGATATTAATTCTGATGCTGCATATAAATTTGAGAGAAACACCGATTACCAGTGTCATAAATATGTCATTAAAAGATTCTTAAAAATAGTTGAAGACCATACAAATATTAAAAATGTAAAGTTGTTTCAGAAATCTTATAAAAAAAGAGATGAGATACTAATACCATTTAATTTTGAAAAAATAAACAAGATTTTGGGGACTAACATAAGAAAAAATGATTGCTTCTCATATTTAAACAAACTCGGATTTTTAATAACCAATGATGTTATTCATGTACCATCATACAGAAATGATATAAATTCACTGAACGATATTTCAGAGGAAATTGCTAGAGCAGTTGGATACAACAACATAAAATCGAGAAAGGTAAGGATCAATGTTGAAAAAGAAACCCGAACAAATTCCAACGTAAAGAAACTAAAAAAATTATTAATAAATCATGGTTTTTATGAAGTTATTAATAATCCATTTGTTAGCGAGGGCTCTAATGAATCAATTCAAGTTGATAATCCATTGGATTCAAATAAAAATTATTTGAGAACAAATTTAAAAGATTCACTCATAAAAAACCTTTTGTTTAACGAAAGAAGGCAAAAAGATAGTATAAAATTATTTGAAGTCAGTGAACTTTATTCTACTGAGAACAGAATTGGTAAAAAAGTAATTGGGATTATTGCAAGTGGCAGGATCGACAAAAATTTTTTGGATTTTTCAAAAAAAATTGATAAAAAATACTTAGAACAAATTTTCTGCAATATTAAGATAAATGACATAAAAATTGAGGAGATCTCTAGACAATCTCTAAATTCAAAGTCAAAAGATATAATTAACTATATAGAAATAGAAATTGATAAAATTTTAGAAGTCCAAAGCTCATATGATGATGTAACAGTTAAAGATATTAGTGATATAAAGTATAAGCCAACATCTGAATTCCCAAGTTCAAACAGAGATTTATCATTTTCAATAAAGGATTTTTCAGAATGTAAGAAATTAGAGGAATTATTAATTAATTTTGATAACAAGTTACTTAAAGATGTTTTCGTTTTTGATTATTATAGAAATGAAAATGTTGGTGAAATAAAAATAGGCTTTAGATTTATCTTTCAATCAAGGGATTCAACCATTACAGATGATGAAGTAAATAAAGTTATGAACCTTGTAATATCAGATGCACTAAAAATTAAAACTGTGAGCATTCCTGGACTTAAATAAGTATCTGATTTTATAGCTTGCTATGTAATCGAATTAAAATTGGATATAATTCTGCAGAGTTAAGAAAAATATAGAGATCACATCCAGAGAAAATTTATGAATAACTTGAAATTTATAATACTTTTAATGCCATTTATTTACATAAATGCACAACAACTTGATGAAACATATCTTGACAGTTTGCCTGATGACATTAAAGAAGATTTGTTAGAAAGAGCTGATCAAAACATGGAGGACGCAGAATCCAACTATAGATCTTCTTTGTATTCAAGTAAGTTAGAGCAGGCTGAGGAACTAATTGACCTTAAAACTAGACTTGAAGCTGATCTTCAGGAACTTGAAAGAAGATTAAAATCTGATGACGAGTTGAGTGTTTCATATGATCTAGAGTTATTTGGATCAGAATTTTTTCAAACATTTCAAACGTCATTTATGCCAATAAATGAACCTAACCCAGATTCATCTTATACGCTTGATAATGGAGATGTTTTAAACATTCAATTAATAGGACAAATAGATTTTATTGATGTGTTTCCTGTTAATAGGGATGGAACTATTAATATACCTGATGTTGGCAAAATTTCTGTAGCAGGACTTACTCTAAGTGAAGCCTCTTCTTTAATTAAATCTAACGTTGATTCAGTTTTTATTGGTACAGATGCATACATAACACTTGATCAGATTAGAGATGTAAATATTTTAGTATCAGGTAATGCAAAAAATCCTGGGGTTTATACCCTTACAGGAAATTCAAATATTCTGCATGCACTAACGATGGCAGGAGGCGTTAACGAGTATGGTTCTTATAGAGTCATCAATCTTTTGAGAGATGGAGAGGTTTTAGAGACCCTTGATATTTATGATATATTGATTGATGGGAATTATAGCCTTAAAAAACGTCTTAGATCTGGAGATGTTGTTTTTGTAGAAGCAAGAAAAAATACCATTACTATTGATGGCGCAGTCAGAAGACCAGCTATTTATGAAGTCAAGGATAATGAGTTTTTGGATGTCGTGATTAGATATTCTAATGGAATAAAGCAAACTGCAGATCTTCAAAATATTTCATTGGAAAGAATGTTAGATGGAACATTAAAATCAATACCAATAAGAAATATCTCCCAATTTGATTCAATTGAAGCAATAGAAGGAGATCTAATTTATGTTAGAGAATATGCTTATAGAACTGCATCAATTTCTGGAGCAGTTTATAAACCTGGTAAATATACGATGGCAGCTGGAGAAACAATTCAAGATTTAGTTAACAAAGCAGGAGGCTTTACTGATAATGCATATCCTTTTGGTGCAGTATATGAAAATAATGATGCAAGATTAATAAATAAGAAAGCTCAAGATCTTCTTTATGAGGAATTTCTGGATAACATTATTGCAATAAGTCAGCTTAATATTGGACAAAACTTTGATTTAACTCCAATTTTACAACTTACTGAAGAGATTAAAAATTCCAAACCAAGCGGTAGGATTGTAGTTGATTTGCTTAGTGAAGAAAGTAATAGCTTCTTAAATATAAGATCAGGTGATAGTCTTATAATTCCTGAGAGAACAAATAGTGTCTTTGTTTATGGAGAAGTTTCTTCTGAGGGTGCAATTGCTTATGTACCAAGTAAGGGTGTTGACTATTTTGTTGAAAAATCTGGAGGTTATAAAAGATTTGCTGATAATGAGTCAATATATATCCTTCATCCTAATGGAGAAACAGAAAGATATTCAAAAAAAAGGAACTTGTTTGCAAATCAACCACGAGACCTAAATATGTACCCAGGATCAGTAATATTTGTTCCTAGAAAATTAGATAATTCTTCAACAAGAAGGCTTGCCACGCAAGCATATGTTTCAATTTTAGGCAATCTTGGAGTAGCATTGGCATCCTTATCATCTATTAATAATAATAATTAATAAGAGATGATGAATGTATTTGAACATTAGTATCATTTTAAATTTCAAGAAGTATTTATTCTTAATAATATTAATTATCTCATATGATGTCCTTTCAGATAGCTTTGATACTAACACCTATAACAACCATGGCGTAGTTGGACTAATTAATACACCATCAGCAAGATTCTACGATGAGGGTGTTCATGGTGTTACCGTGTATGACGGAACACCAAATCAAAAAATAACTCTTTCATCAAATGTGTATGATTGGTTTGAAGCATCATTTTTTTATACTAATATCCAGGGTGTGCCTTATCCTGGATATGAATATCAAGATTATAAAGATAAAGGATTCAACTTAAAATTAAGGTTAAAGCAAGAGGGAGTTTTTCCTGCTATTGCTGTTGGCTTATATGACTTTGCTGGCACCGGTTTATATAGTTCAGAGTATATTGTTGGTAGTTACGGTATAAATAAATTAGATTTTCATTTTGGTTTAGGATGGGGTGAATTAGATGGTTCAAACAAACAAATCAAAAACCCATTTGGATATATTTACGACGATTTTAAAATTAGACCAACTAATTTTGAAGGCAAAGGAGGACAGTTAAATCCCTCAAAATATTTTTCAGGTGAGGAAGCATCGCCTTTTTTTGGACTTTCATATAGCCTCAATAAGAAATTATTATTCAAATTTGAGAAAGACACAATCAATACAGTTGATCCAAATCCTCTAATTGTATACGAATCAAGAAAAAGCGATTACTCATTAGGCCTCGATTATTCAGTGACCAGCAATTTTACTATTGGCGCCTCTTATGAAAGAGGAAATTATTTATCTTTAAGATTTGTTTATAAAAATAATCCCAAAAAATCAATAAAAAGATACGAATATCAAAAAGCTGAAACCAACATAAATGATAATCAATATACAAAGTTAATTAAAAATCTTGAAAGTAATGGTATTGGTGTCAATAAAATTAGTGAAGGCGCAAGATCAATAGGTTTGGAGTTAACTCAGTTTATTCATAAAGATATTAAACTAATTGAACAAATAGTTGCGCAATCCTCATATGATGCTGGCATTAAAAAGAACATAAAAAAAGACATTAAGATTGCTGACCTAAAAGCATATTCAGAAATTGATAGTGTATTTGAAAGAAATGCAAAGCTAATTTATGAAAGAGATACAAAAAGAAGATTCGACTCTAATACTAGCTTTAAATTTAGACCATTTATTGCATCAAGAGAAGAGTTTTTTAAGGGCGCATTCTTACTTGAAAATGATTCTGAATACATAATAAGAGATAATTTATTTTTTAATACTAATCTTAAATATTCAATTGCTAATAATTTTGAGGACCTTAGATTCCCTCCTTTGGATACTTTTCCTGCACAAGTAAGGTCTGATGTTAAACAGTATCTTAAAAATATGGACAATGGTATTTTGATTGGAAGAGCACAATTCGACTATCATTTAACTCCTAAAAAAAATCATCATATTCAAATGTCTGCTGGTATTTTTGAAGATATGTTTTCAGGATACGGCATGGAGTACTTATTTTATAAAGAGAATACCAATTATGCTTTTGGTCTTGAGTTATTTAAGGTTAGGAAGAGGGATTATGAATGGGGCTTTGGTCATTTAGATTATGAAAATACAACTCTAACCTCAAATTTTTATTACAGAAATTATGGTCTTATACCATTTGATTTTAAATTATCTGCAGGTGAATATCTTGCAGGTGATGTTGGAGGAACAATTGAAATTTCAAGAACATATGATACTGGAGTAAGATTCGGCGCTTTTGCAACATTTACTGATGTATCAGCTGAAGATTTTGGCGAGGGAAGCTTTGATAAGGGAATATTCTTTAATATTCCTATATATGGTAATTTGATTAATTATACGTGGAGACCTTTAACAAAGGATCCAGGTGCAAAATTAGTAAGGAAACATACATTACACAGCTTACTTGTCAGATTTAGATCAATTAATTAAATAAATAATTTTTACTGAATATATGGAGAAAGCAATCGCTTTTTTGTTAATTTGTGTATAATGTTGTCCCATATTAAATGAATAACGTTATTTATTTATTATGTTTTAATAAAAATCATAAAATATTAGCGTTTAATTTTAAAATATAATACAATCGTTTTAATGTAGTATGGGGAATTAGAGGAAATATGAAAATGAAGAATTTTAAACAACTTTATATATTAAGCTTTGCGCTTTCTTTTTGTTTATTAACTATTAATATTGAGGCCAACGAGTTTGGCATATCTGATCAGAAATTCCAGGAAATTGAATCCAGAGTGAATTCTATGAGTATAGAACAATTAAATGCAAGACGTTCTATGCTTTTAAATGAACAAGATTCTATTAATTCATCTGGTTCTTCCAGTGCAGGATCTGGTAGATTAAAAGAAATTGCTGCTGAGCTATCATCTATCCAGAAAGCATTGATTGCTATCGCAGGTCTAGGCGCTATTTCAGCACTAACTGATGATGGCTATGATGATAATGTTCCGCCTGTTATTACAGTGTTAGGAGATAATCCAGCAACTACAGAATTAGGCCAAACATACACCGACGCAGGTGCTACAGCTTTTGATGAATTTCACGGAGAAACATCAGTATCAACCTCAGGAACTGTTAATACAAGTTCAGTTGGATCATATACACTAACATATACTGCTACTGATTTAGATGGAAATACTGCAACAGCAACAAGAACTGTAAATGTTGTTGATACTACTGCCCCAACTATAACCATTACAGGTGCTAATCCTGCAACTGTTGAGTTGGGTGGAACATATACTGACGCTGGTGCAACAGCCACTGATGCTTCTGGTCCAGTTGATGTAGTTTCAACAGGCACTGTTGATCCAGATACTGTTGGTACATACACTATTACTTATACAGCTACTGATCCATCAGGTAATGAAGCCACTGATACAAGGACCGTAAATGTGTCAGATACTACTGCACCAGTATTTACATCCTCTGCTACCTTCATCATTGATGAGAATGAAACAGAAGTAGGAACTGTGACTGCGACAGATATTACTGCAGTAACTTTCACAGTTTCAGGTGACCTATTACAAATTACCAGTGACGGTGTATTATCATTTATTGTTGCCCCTGACTATGAAAGTCAACAAGATGACATGATGACATTTAATGGCTATAACACTGGAGCAACATATGATGTAACAGCTACAGTAACTGCTACTGACGCTAATGATAATGCAGCAACCCAAGATATTACTGTTAAAGTAAGAGATGTTGGCGGTATTGACGATAACCCTGCAACTGGTACTGGAACTGATACTAATACTGATACAGGGACAGAC
>MDTB01208025.1_pt1 | contig 19726 bp, 16 predicted proteins | sample 811161 | NCBI WGS metagenome assembly MDTB01 (sample SAMN05326650, study PRJNA326480) | marine metagenome | isolation source: seawater | place: Mediterranean Sea | collected 2009 | reverse complement strand
TAAGAAAAAGCCTGCTGCTAAGAAGCGTCCGGCGGCTAAGAAAAAGCCTGCTGCTAAGAAGCGTCCGGCGGCCAAGAAACGTTCAGTTGCAAAAAAATCTCCTGCCAAGAAGCCAGCTGCAAAGAAACGAAACGCTTCAAAAAAACAACCTAGTAAGAACACAAGTTCAACAGCGTCGTTTCAATCCACAGGGCTCTCAAGCACTTGGCCCTTTCCAACGGGTAGTCGGCCATAATTTATTAAAAAAAGACGACCCCGCTATTTAGCGGGGTTGAATCTATATGGTATTTGATATTTTATGGATTGTTGTGAAAATAGTTGGTAGCCTACTGGCAACCATCTGTGCTTTCAGAGCTTATCTGAAGTTTATTTGCTTGCATCCATACAGTCCCCTATTTCAAGTAGTAAGAAGTTGCACAGACTGGATTTCAGATCCACTTGCAAGAATGTTTCCGGATTCCAAAAAGTATGATTGGGGTAGTATTACAGGAGCTATTCTAATTTCTTTTTTTGTTGCGATTTTTTTTTATTTTTCAGAAAAAATGCAAAATGGTGACTTACAAACCGTAAGTGGGTTTCCAGAATTTATTCAACCTTTTGGCTATATATTTATACTGGGTTTATTCTGGTTGTTGGATTGGTGTTTACATTTATTAGTAATTCTGACTATTGTGCATGTAGTTTTAAGTTGGGTAAGCCCAGCCACCAAAATCGGTGCAATAAGACCAATAATTGAAAGACTGGTTTCGCCGCTATTATTACCAATCCAAAAAATAATTTTTAAGGGGAGTCCAAAATTTTCAGAGTTAAATTTTGACCCATCTCCAATAGCACTCTTTGTAATACTACAAATCTTATTTTTAGTTAACGACCGAATTATTTCAGAAGTAGTTATAGCTATTTTTTAAAATTCTTCTAAATAAGCTATATTTGTATTTGATAATTCTTTTGAAGAACGGTCATTATTTTTTTAAGATTCAAAGAATGATTTTGTCCACCAATAGATTGAACTTTAATTGAACCAATTACATTCCCAATTGCAGCACTATCCTCTGGAGAAACTCCTCTGACAAGCCCATAAATAATTCCAGCTCTGAAAGCATCTCCACACCCAGTTGGATCAATGGCTTTAGTCACTTTTATCGGTTTAATTAAAGTATTTACTTCTTTTGTTATGACCCTACATCCTTTATCCCCAAGAGTTTGAAATATCGCACTATTTTTTTTGGATTGAAGTTTATAGCTTAATTCCTTTAAAGAGAGACCAGTTTTTTTGCAAAGAATTTCACTCTCGTATTCATTAACAGCAATCCACGTAGCTTTAGTTACGAATTCGATTATTTCATTTGAAGTAAACATTGGAAGGGCTTGTCCTGGATCAAAAATAAAGTCTATTCTCCGACTAAAAAATTCATTTGAATTTTGTACCATAGCTTGATGACTATTTGGAGAAACTATCCCGATATTGGTTTTGATATCTGAGAGAGTAGAAATATTATTACTTACCATAGCACCTGGATGAAAACTAGTAATTTGATTACCAACATCATCAGTTGTAATAAATGCCTGTGCAGTATATTCATCTGCACAACTGACAAGTTGGGAAGTATCAATACCCGACTGTATAAATTTATCTAAATATTCCTTACCATCTTTTCCTATACATCCTAAAAGAACGCATCTATCACCAATAGCATTGAGATTATATGCGATGTTTGCTGCACAACCACCATATTCCTTTCTCATTTTAGGAACCAAAAAAGCTACATTGAGTGTAGATATCTGATCTTTTAAAATTTGTTCGGAAAACTTCCCTTGAAAACTCAATAAAGTGTCAAAAGCAATTGAACCACTAATTTGAATAGTATATGTATTTTTAATATTTATATTTATTCTCCTGATGTGAAACTCCGTAATGTGCTAAACAGACCCAATCGCCTTGAGAGGAAATTTTTTTTAAATAAATCTTGTTTTGCGACATATCAAGATATGTCTTTGTTAGATCTGAAACTTGTGATCTAAGAATACCTGAAAAAATCAGGCTACCATTTTTTTTTAACTTTTTTAAAATTAATGAGGAAAGGTCATTCAATGTTGAAAATAGAATGTTTGAAACAACCAAATCAAATGTTTCATCTAATTCCTCTAAATTTTTTGTTAAAAAAAAAGCGCTATTTTTTATTCCATTAAGTGCTGCATTTTTTTTTGCTACATCTACAGCTATTTTGTCGTTATCTATACCTGTAACAAAATGAAAACCCAATTTTGAAGCTACAATAGATAGTATACCCGAGCCACACCCGAGATCTAGAACATGACAATTTCTATTTTTTCCTGAAATATGAATTAATGATTCAATACACAGTTTTGTAGTTGGATGATCTCCAGTTCCGAAAGCCTGACCCGGGTCAATTGAAATTTTTAATAGTTTTGATTGTGAATCTTTAGGAGGGATTTTATGCCAACTAGCTGCAATCCATATTTTGTTTAGTATATTGATAGGTTTAAATTTGGATTGAGACAATAAAACCCAATCAATACTTGGTAATTTCTTAAAAAAGGAATTAAATGTGACATCATATTTTGACAACAATTTCAACATAAAAACACTCTCATCAAGAGAATCTGGAACCTGAAGAACGATATCTAATTTTTTTTCAAATTGATTAGTAGTCTTATTAAAAACTTTTTTTTTAGATTGAGTTGAAATGCTAAGGCTCATCACTCCTATTTCAAGTAAAAAATCGGTAAATTCTTCCATGAAAAGATTGGAGCCATTCAAATTAAACTCTGTTTTTAAAATACTAATTTCAACTTCTTTAACCATTTTTGCTACTAGTTTTATCGAGTTTATATTCCAAATAATTAATATGAGTTTTGCCAGTAACTATGTTTGTATCCTCGAATAATACTCGGTGAAGAGGAATATTAGTTGCAATTCCCTCAACCACCATTTCCGATAAAGCAATTCTCATCTTATATAAAGCTTGTTTACGAGATTTACCATATACAATAATTTTCCCAATCATGGAGTCGTAGTGGGGGGGAACAGTGTAATTTGAATAAGCATGTGAATCTACTCTCACACCGGGCCCACCTGGTGTATGCCACGTAAGAATTTTTCCAGGTGAAGGGATAAAAGTATCGGGATCCTCGGCGTTTATTCGACACTCAATTGCATGACCTTTGAACAAAATGTCCTTTTGCTGGTAGTTTAACGGCTGATTAGCAGCTATAAAAATTTGTTCTTGTACTAAGTCTATTCCAGTTATAGCCTCCGTTACTGGATGTTCAACTTGAATTCTAGTATTCATTTCAATAAAGAAAAATTTTCCATCTTCATATAAAAACTCTATGGTGCCTGCCCCTCTGTAACCAATTTCTTTACAGGCGTTTCTGCATAAAAGACCAATTTCATCTCTTTGTTTGCTTGTGATACCGATAGCAGGGGCCTCTTCAATTAGCTTCTGATGGCGTCGCTGAATGGAACAGTCTCTTTCACCAAGATGAACTACATTTCCAAAGTTATCAGCAAGTACTTGAATTTCAATATGACGAGGCTTTTCAAGAAATTTTTCTAAGTACACTTCCGCATTTCCAAAAGCAGCTAACGCTTCATTTTGAGTCGATTCAATAGCGTTTAGAAGATCAACTTCCTTACGAACAACTTTCATGCCTCTACCTCCACCGCCACCAGATGCTTTGATTATTAGAGGAAATGAAATAGATTTTGCTATGTGAAAAATTTCCTCTTTAGATTTTGGTAGTGATCCTACGAACCCGGGGACACAGGGAATACCTGCATTAGACATAGTTCGTTTAGCTATTATTTTGTCTCCCATAGTTTTGATGACAGATGGGGGTGGACAAATAAAAACAAATCCGCTTTTAACGACTTGTTCTGCAAAATCGGCATTCTCAGACAAAAAACCATAACCAGGATGAATCGCTTCAGCACCAGTAACTTCAGCTGCAGCAATAATGGCTGGAACATTCAGGTAGCTATCACGGGAGACTGGTGGTCCAATACAAACTGACTCATCAGCTAATTTTACATACTTTGCATCTTTGTCTGCAGTAGAATGAACTGCTACAGTTTTTATACCAAGTTCTCTACAGGCTCTTTGAACCCTGAGAGCTATCTCTCCTCTGTTTGCAATTAAAATTTTGGAGAATGGGAGCATTTATAAATTAAATTTCTAGAATAAACAAAGGCTGTTCAAATTCAACTGGTTCCCCATTTTCTACTAAAATTTCTAAAATTTTACCGGCTGAATTTGATGGTACTTCATTCATAAGTTTCATAGCCTCAATCACACACAAAGTTTGGCCTACTTCTATGATTTGACCATCAACTACAAAAGGTTTTGATTCTGGAGATGGCGCCCTGTAAAAAGTACCAACCATGGGAGATAAGATTGTTTTTTTATTTTCAACTTCAGTATTTAATAATTCGGGGTCTAAATTTGTATGTTGGGTATTTAATTGAGAGGTTTTTTTCCCAGGATTATCGCTGTTGCTTATTTTCTGCTTGGCTTTAACAATTCTCACACTGTCATCACCCTCAGATATTTCAAGCTCTGAGATATCTGAGTCTGATACTAAATCAATCAAGCTTTTAAGTTTTCGAAGATCCATTTGTTATTTTTTCTATCAGAAAGTTTAAACCATACTCGTAACCAAGATATCCAAGTCCACAAATAACACCATCAGCAATATCTGAGAAGTAAGAAAAATGTCTAAATTTTTCTCTCGAGTAAATATTACTCAAATGGATTTCTACAAAAGGAACATTTTCAAGAGTTCCAATTGCATCTCTTATTGCAATACTTGTGTGAGAGAATGCTCCTGGGTTAAAAATAAACCCAGCTGGGGGTTCCTCACCTACAGAGTGAAATAAATCAACAAGTTCACCTTCATGATTAGACTGAAAAAATTTTAAATTTATAGAGTGAAAACTAGAAATTTTGAGTAGACCTTTATTGATCTCATCAAGTGTTTTGCTACCATAAATTTCAGGTTCTCTTCTACCTAGCTTATTAAGATTTGGGCCATTAATTACCCATATTAAAGGTGAATCATTCATTTCTTTAATTTACTAAATGTTCTTTAAATTCGTTAAATATCCATGATCTTATCTCATTTTCTGATATTTTTCCCATTTTAATTTTTAGAAGTTTATTTTCAGGGCCAATTAAAGCCGTAAATGGAAGAGCATTTCTCTTCGCTCCTAAAAATTCAGTAAGTTCTGACCCTTGAGGACCAACTATTAAAATGGGCTGACTTATTTTATGATTCTTTAAAAATTTTTTTATTTGTGTTTTATTATCAACTGCTAGAGCAATAACCTTAATACCATTTGATTGGTTTTTTTTGTGAAAATTTGAAAACATTGGCATTTCTTCAACACAGGGGGCACACCAGGTTGCCCAAAAATTTAAAATAGTGAATTTTTCACCTTTTAAATTTTGTAAGGGAACAATTTTTCCATTAATGTTTGGATAAGAATATAAAAATATTTCTTTTACATCTTTTTTACTCTCTTCCTTAAAGGCTAGAATACCAAATATTAGACCAGCACAAATAAGTAAGACTGAGTAAATGGAGAAAAGTATGTTTTTCTTTGTTTTCATTTTGTACAGATTGATTAATTAGTAGACTAACCTACAAAGATCTTTGTAACTTAAACCTCGAAGCTTTAATTTAGATTCTAAATGCATAAAAGCATAAATAATAGTAGACTCTTTTTCCCAAACCAATCTTAATGCTTCAACTTGTATCCCTCTTAAAGGATGTTTTAAAAAACAAGAATCTGTATCAATACCTTTATTTAAAAGAAAAATTGCAATTTCCTTTGTACTGTCTGTAAAACAGCATACTCTAATATCACTGAATTGAGTCACTGTTTCTTTGGCTATTGAGCCAATGACTAAAGAGTCAAAAACCCCAATTAACTCTATTAATTTTTTAGCTTTTTTCCTAAGTTCTTCTAATCTTTTTGTGTATTGTTCTCTGAAAAAAAGCATAGAATATTCTTTTATTGCTCTCTCTAGTTCCATATTTGTGGGTAAATTTCTTTTATTTATTTTTAAACCATTCTTATTTATCATTAATTTCTGTGCCTTTGTCTTCGCTTCATAGTAGCTTAAACCATCCTCAATAATAAGACTGGCAGCAATAGAAGAAATTTCTTGTTTAACTTTTTTCATTTTCTCTTTTACAAAACGTTAAAATAAACTCATGCATATTCATATAATTGGTATTTGTGGAACTTTTATGGGAAGTCTCGCGCTATTAGCTCGTGATCTCGGAATGAAAGTTACTGGTTGTGATTTGAATGTTTATCCACCAATGAGTGATCAATTAAATTCTGCTGGCATCAAATTAATTGAGGGTTTTGGTGAAGATCAATTAAAAATCAAACCAGATTTATGGGTAATAGGAAACATTGCAACTAGAAAATTTCCTATTATTGAATCAATTCTAAACGAAAAATTGCCATTTACATCAGGTCCTGCATTTTTAGCAAACTATATTTTAAAAGACTATGAAGTAGTAGCAGTATCTGGAACGCATGGAAAAACAACAATTAGCTCTTTGCTTGCTTGGATTTTTGAATTTTCTGACTACGACCCAGGTTTTTTAATTGGAGGGTTACCGCACAATTTTCAAAAGTCCGCCAAAAGTGGAAAAAAAGGAGGGGTATTTGTTTTAGAGGCAGACGAGTACGACACAGCGTTTTTTGATAAACGTTCAAAATTTCTTCATTACACACCCAAAGTAGCGATAATTAATAATCTAGAGTTTGACCATGCTGATATTTTTCGTGATTTACAAGCGATCGAAGACCAATTTTTTAATTGGATTAAAATTATTCCGTCAAAGTCTAAAATCTTTCTAAACAAGACTAACGATTCATTAATTAAATTAATTGAGAGGGGGATTTGGTCAGATGCCGAGTTTTTCAATACTGACGATGGTTGGAAATTTAAAAATCCTAAGGAGTCGAGTATAAATTTAAAGAATAATAAAATTAACAAAGAAATTTTTGAAAATTTTATTATCTGTGATGATCAAAAGTGTAAATTAAAAGTAACTACTTGTCTTTTAGGCGAGCATAATAAAAGTAATATTGTCGCTGCAGCCGCTGCAGCAAAATATATGGGTATTAGTTTAGAACAGACAGTTGAAGCAGTTAAAAATTTCCGTGGGATTAAAAGAAGGATGGAATTAAGGGGTGAGAAAAAGGGTATAAAAGTATTTGATGATTTTGCCCATCATCCAACGGCTATAAAAAAAACCATTGAAGGTATAAAAAAACAGCTAATTAGCCAAGAAAAAGTACAAAACGGCCAGCAAAGACTTTTAGTTGTTCTCGAGCCCAGGTCTAATTCTATGAAAATGGGTGTCATGCAAGACAGGATTGCCGAATCCCTTGAAGACGCTGACCAAGTGTTTATTTATCATGGCGATTTAAATTGGGATATTAAAAAGGCTTTATCAACACTGAATAATGAACCAAAAATTTTTAATGATTTGACCTTACTTATTGATGAAATAGTTTATTTCTCTCGACCAAGGGATATTATTCTAATCATGAGTAATGGGGGTTTTTGTGGAATACACCAAAAATTATTAAATAGACTATCGGATTAATCTAGAAGTGTATATTTTTTTTTTAGATAAAAATAACAGTTGCACTGGAACAGTCAACTCAGAGTTTGATAAAAAAATAGAGATCACTTTACCCTCTGGTGAGAAAAAAAGAATCCACAAAAACAAAACTCCCCATATTTTATTTACAGATTCAACAACGAATATTATTGAAAAATCCGAACAAATTTTTTCAAATTTAAATATTAATTGTGTATGGAAAGTTGCCCCTAAAGAAGAATTTACTGTTTGTGAATTGAATAATATTTTTTTTGCAGAAAAAAAAAGCATTATTCAAAAAGCTGCATTATTAATGTGTTTAATAAGAAATCCAATATTTTTCAAAAAAAAAGAGAATGGTATTTTTACCTCAGTTTCAAAACAAATAATTGACTCAGCACTTAGAAGTAAAAAATTAAAAGAACAAAGGTTAGAAGACGAACAACTTTTAGTGGACGAAATTTTAGATGGTAAATTACCAAAAAAAATTAGAGAAATGGGTATGAAACTGCTTTTTGAAGCAGATAAAAACTCCATTGAATTAAGAGCTTTAAAAAGAGCTTGTGTTTGTTTAAATTCAACACCAAAACAAATTTTGTACAATTTTAAAGTTTTAACTTCTGCATTTGAATTTCATAAGCTTTTTTTCCTTAAAAAAATGAACATAAGGGGTTATAAAAAGATCAGGAAATTATCGAAATCTGTGCAAAATAATCCACTCGAAAATTTTGATTTCCCTTTTGCTAAAGTTGAAGCCTTCTCAATTGACGATAGATTTACTACTGAAATTGATGATGCTTTATCTCTTCAAAAAGTCAGGGAGAATGATTGTGAATGGACCGTAGGAATTCATATCGCTTTGCCTGTTAATTTTATTACGCCTTCTGAATCTAAATCAATTGGAATACGAGATCAAGCTTTAAGTATATACACACCAAGCGACAAAAAGACAATGCTGCCAAGTTCCATATTGAAAATGGCTTCATTGAGGGAAAATAAATTTAACCCGGTAATTTCTCTATACATTGACTTTGATGAAAGTGGTTCAATTCTTAGTAATAAAACAGTTATTGAAAAAGTCTTTATCAAAAAAAATATAAGATTAGGTAGTTGGGAGAATGAATTTGAAGCAAACCCGATTACTTCTAAGTTGCCTTGGAAAGGTTTAACAGACCTTCATTTTTTAGCAAAATGTTTGTTAGAAGAAAGGAGTGTGGAAAAACAAGAATCAATAAGACCTTCGACTGAACTTAAAATTCATGTCATACAAAGGGGAAACAACGATATATCAAATCTCGATATGGAAGGTACACCAATAACAAAAATAAGAAAAAGAGGATCAATGACAGATCTAGTAGTTTCAGAATTTATGATTCTGGCCAACACTATATGGGCTAAAAATCTAAAAAATTCCTCTATACCTGCAATTTTTAGAGTCAATAAGTCTGGGGTTACAAGTATGAAAACTATATCTGAACCCCATGAGGATTTGGGGGTGGAGGCTTATGCTTGGACTACATCACCCCTTCGTAGATATGTTGACTACCTAAATCAGTGGCAATTGATTTGTTCAGTAATGTTCAACGATAGTTTAAACACCATAAGCAAAAACGAAATAAGGTCAGAAATCACAAATTTCGAAAAAAAACAGTTTTTATATAGGGATTTTCAAAAGTTTATGGAAAGATATTGGTCATATAGATTATTGATAACAAAAACCAATAAAGCTGGAGAGACATGGAAAAAAAATAAAAACAACAGTTTATTTTTAGTAGGAATTCACCTTGGAAAAGGAAACTTCGGTATTGCTGATACACCATTAACTTTTAAGTTCAATGAACTTATTGACTATAAGTTAGGAAAAAAAATAAGTTTAGAAGTGGAAAGCATCAACTGTCTTGATATGAAAGTCAAATTTTGTCGTGCATAATAAACATACTTCATGCAAAAATATAAATTGGAATGAAAAAAAAATTTGCAGTTCTTGGCGATCCTATTGACCATTCTTGGTCACCTTCCATTCATAAAGCTTTCGCAGAACAATTTAGCTTATCCATTGAATACAATAAAATAAAAGTTGAAAAAGGCACGTTGGAGCAAAACCTAAGACTGCTACTTTCAAAAAATTATTTAGGATTTAATGTTACTGTACCTCTTAAAGAAGAGGCTTACATTCTGGCTTTAGAAAAAGACTGGAAAATTTCGTTCAGAGCAAAAAAAGCTCAAGCGGTTAATACCCTTTTATGGGAACATGATAAGTTTTTTGCGGATAATACTGATGGTTTTGGCCTATTCAAAAGTTTACACCATCATGGGCTTTTTGAGATTAATCATTCAAATGTTTTAGTGATCGGCGCTGGGGGAGCTGTTAGGGGAATTTTGCCAATGTTTTTAAAAAATGACTTTGAAAAAGTCACAATAGTTAATAGAGGTGATACTAAATTATTAGAGTTATCCAGAGCTTTTAAATCAAAAATATTTTCTTACTGCACACTAAATGATTTTAATGCCCGTTCACTAGAAAAAAACCACATTAGACCCATATCACCTAAATTTGATTTAATTATTAATGGTACTTCAACAGGTATTCAAAATTCTATTATAAATATTTCCTCTGAAATCTTTCTTAAGTGTCCACTTGTTGTTGATTTATTTTACAGTCATGAACCAACTTCATTTATGCAATTTGCAAGTGAGGGAGGAGCAAAAAAAGTTATTGATGGTTTGGGTATGTTAGTTGAACAAGCGGCAGAAAGTTTTTACATATGGACCGAAAAAAGACCTATTACTAAAGAGGTTCTTGATAAAGCTCGCTTAAATTTGTTATGTAATGAGTAAAGAAACAAATTTAAATTTTATAAAAGAAAAAAAAGAATCATTAATTCGGGATCCTGAGGTTGCCAAGAGAGCTCTTACAGACTTGCAGGATTTATTATCTAGATTTAAGCTTGAGTCTCAACTAAAAAAAGGTAAAAATTTAGCTTTTAATCAAGAGAGAAAGCCTCTTCTTGAGGGGCTAGTTATTAACCAACAACTTCAAACCTTAAAACAAAAGCTTGCAATACTTCATGCTGCTGATATTGCATATATTTTAGAGGCTCTACCTCTCGATGAAAGAGAGCTTGTTTGGAAACAAGTAAGTTTACTCAATCAATCTGAGGTTCTCATAGAGGTTCACGACCCAGTTAGACACTCCCTAGTTGCGTGGATGAGTTTTGATGATCTTGTGTATGTTGCAAGATCATTAGACCCAGATGATTTAGCATATATTGCAAATGATCTTCCAACAAAGGTTTTGGAAAAAGTTAGAGAGGGTTTATCTCGCTCAGAGAAAGAACAGTTCAGGACAGTAATGTCATACCCTTCAAATTCTGTTGGTGCTCATATGGATTTTGACGCGATAAAGATTAGAGATGAGGTAAGTTTAGGAGTAGTACATCGTTACCTAAGAAGATTTGATAAATTACCTCCTCACACCAACAAACTTTTTGTTATTAATCGAAAAGGAAATTTGATTGGAAGTCTGTCTTTAGAAAATTTATTGATTAAAGATCCAGAATCTATTGTCAAAAATAGTATGGAAACCAATATTTTGGTTCTTAATGTTTTAGATATTGCTGAGGAGGTTGCAAAGGCATTTGAAAGGTACGATTTAGTTTCTGCACCAGTTGTAGACAAATCTTTAAGATTAGTTGGCAGGTTGACAATTGCAGAAATTGTAAACGTGATTCGAGATGAAAATAATCAAGATGCTTTTGCAAGTGCTGGATTTCAAGACGAAGAGGATGTATTTGCATCCGTATACACTTCTATAAAGAATCGATGGATGTGGATTGCGATTAATCTAGTTACGGCATTTTTTGCTTCCAGAGTTATCGGAATATTTGAAGGAACTATAGAACGGATTGTAGCATTAGCCGCTTTAATGCCTGTTATTGCCGGTTTAGCCGGAAACTCTGGCAATCAAACTCTCGTATTAATGATCAGGTCACTAGCTCTTGGACATATATCAGGTTCGTCAATTCCCAAACTGATAACTAAAGAGTTAGCAGTGGCTTTTCTAAATGGGTTAGTATGGGGTTCAGTAGCTGGTCTATTTGCTTGGTGGCTATATAAAGATCAGCCAATTGCAAAGTTACTCGGATTAACAATGATGTTAGCGATAGTTTTGAACTTGATTGTTGCCGCTGCAATAGGGGTTTTAATACCAATTATTTTAGACAGATTAAAAAAGGATCCAGCTGTAGGTTCCTCTGTTTTGTTAACCTTCGGTACAGATTCAATGGGATTTCTAATTTTCTTGGGTTTAGCTACGATAATTTTTTAAGATTTATATTCTGCTTTCCTTGCCCAAGTACCACTCTTGCCTCCCATTTTTTTATCCAAACAAACATCAGTAATGATCATTCCTCTGTCTATTGCTTTAACCATGTCGTAAATAGTTAATAAACCAATTTGAACAGCTGTTAATGCCTCCATTTCCACTCCAGTCTTACCAGTTGATTCGACCTGAACTTTACATAAAATTGATGAGGAACTTTTGCAAAGAATAAAATCTACTTCTAAATTTGAAATAAAAATTAAATGACAGAGTGGAATTAAATCACTCGTTTTTTTAGATGCTTGAATAGCGGCAATTCGAGCGACACCGAGAACATCACCTTTTTTGTTAGTACCTTTTTCTATTTCAACTAAAGTTTTTTCCTGCATTAGAATACGACCACTAGCATATGCAGTTCTTTTACTATCCTTTTTTTTGGAAACATCCACCATGTGAATATCGCCATTGGAATTAAAGTGAGTGATATTTGACATTACGTTATCATAAATCGAAAATTGAATTTAGAAAAAGATTATTTTAGGAGTTTAAAAATTAAAATATCCCATTTTTTTTTAGTAACATTATTTTTAATCTTATCTTTATGTTTCATTACTAAAGCTTTCCCTCAATTACCTGATTTGGGTTCATCTTCATCTATGGATCTTTCGATCGGTGATGAAAAAATTCTTGGATCACAAATTTTTAAAAGAATAATAAAATCTGGAGCAATATTAGATGATGCAGAGGCCACAGATTATCTAAAAGACAAATTAAAAAAAATAATTAAATCAGGAATAAATAAAGGACATATTACTGGCTCGACAATTACTTTGATTGAGGAGTTCGATATTTTTTTGATCAAAGATCCCCAGATTAATGCTTTTGCTTTACCTGGAGCAAAAATAGGCGTTCACACTGGTCTATTTTTAGACGTAGGTTCAGAAGGAGAATTAATGTCAGTTTTATCTCATGAGCTTGCTCACATCACGCAAAGACATGTTGCAAGAATGTTTGGTAATAGAAAGGAATCATCAGCTTTACTAATGGCGGCTGCTATCCTGTCTGCTATGGCAGTATCATCTTCTAACAGTGATGCAGCAATGGGTTTAATTACACTTGGTCAAGGTGCGTCGATGCAAAAGGATCTCATTTTTTCAAGGCAAGCGGAACGCGAGGCAGATAGAATTGGTTTGCAATTTTTAACTACTGGAGGTTATGGAGCGTCGGAAATGGTAAATATGCTAGAAAGATTAAATAGTTCAAATATTCTTTCAGGGCAAACTCCATCTTGGTTTTCATCACATCCTATGAATTATGAAAGGATTGCAGAGATTAAATCAAGAATCCCTCTTCAGTATCAATACCTCAGTAAAGTTAGAGCCGAAAATGGTGAAATTTACAGGTGGATAAAAGAACGTCTGAAAGAAACAAGTGAGGACAATTCATTCATCAATTTAGAAAAAAATCAGTTAAGGAAAGAATTATTATATGAAGGCATGAGTCCGGAAAATTTATATGGATTATTTTGGAGGGCACTAAAAAATAAAAACTATGATGTTGCTCAAAAATCAGTTTTATTATTGAAAAAAGAAATCACCTACTCAAAAAATGAAAAAGAGCTTGAGCCTATGGTCATTTTAGCTGAAGCAAACTTAGAAAATTCTCTTAAGAATTACTCGCGTAGCATAAAATTAATCAAAAACTTTTTATCAACAAAAAGAAGCACCCAGACAAACAGAGCTTTGTTAAGACTGCTCCTAAAAAATTATATTGAGAGTAACGAATTACTCGAGGCAGATAATACAGCCCGAAGAATTCTTGAGAAATGGCCGAGAGATTTTTTGGTTTGGGCACAACGAGCCTCTATTTCGGACAAGTTAGGATATCGAGTTTACGCTCATATTTATTCTGCCGAAAGATATGTGGCAATGAATCAATGGTACCTGGCAATGGAGCAATTAAAATTAGCAAAAAAGGAAAAAAATTTGGACTTTATCTCACTCTCAAAAATTGATTCAAGACTAAAAGAGATTGAAGAAATACACAAAAAAAATTTAAATTTCTCTAATCAATAATAAATAAAGTCCCACAGTATGGACAACTAACCTTTCTAAATTTCCCCAATTCTAAATAAACTCTTGGGTGGCTATTCCATCTGGATGTCTCTGAGCTTGGGCAACAAATAGTTGTTTGATTTTGATTGACTCTAATTGTGGCGGTTTGTTTAGGATAACTCTTATTTTTATTCATAATTTGTATTAAATTTCCGAGAGCCAACGGGAAAAATTTGAGTTTTTCCCAGCAACAACATCGAAGAATAATTTCTGCAATAATTGGGTAACTCTTCCTTTTTTTCCATTTCCTATAACTCTGTCATCTAACTCCTTGATTGGAGTAATTTCAGCTGCAGTGCCTGTAAAAAATGCTTCATCAGCACAATAAATTTCGTCCCGAGTTAAACGCTTTTCCTTGATTTCTATATTTAAATTACTGGAGAGTTGAAATACTGTATCTCTTGTAATCCCATCTAAGCAAGTTGTTAGGTCGGTTGTATATATAATATTATTTTTAACTATAAAGATATTTTCCCCTGCTCCTTCAGACACATATCCATCAGTGTCCAGCATTAAGGCTTCATCATAACCATTTTTTGAAACTTCTTGATGGGCTAGAATTGAATTGATATAGTAACCACAGGCCTTAGCTCTTACCATAGAGGAATTAACATGATGACGACTGAAAGAAGAAGTCTTGACTCTAATGCCATTAGAAAGCCCATCATCTCCAAGATAAGTTCCCCAAGGCCAAGCTGCAATTGAAACATGAACAGTACAACCATCTGGACTTAGACCCATTTTTTCAGACCCTAAGAATACTATTGGGCGTAAATAACAGGCTTTTAATTGATTTTTTTTGACAGTTTCGATCTGTGCTAATTCCAACTCCTCGTGACTAAAGGGAATGTTTATTTCAAAAATTTTTGCTGAATTTATGAGTCTATTGGTATGTTCACTGAGTCTGAATATAGCACTACCATTAGTAGTTTCATAACACCTTACACCCTCAAAAACACCCATTCCATAATGAAGTGTATGTGTAAGAACGTGAACATTTGCATCTCTCCATGGATGAAAAATTCCATCCATCCATATAAATCCTTCTCTATCTGACATTGATGAGGTTGACATTTTTTTCTCCTGATAATCCTATTCTATCTGAGCAGAGCAAAAAATACTTATTTGGCTTTATTAAGTTCGGATAATTTTCTGATGATTTTTGGGGCTTTTACAAATACCTTATCCCAAAGTTTATTTACGTATTTTTTTTCTTCTGCAAAGATTTCTTGTTTGACTCTGACAGAACTAATCCCTTTTAACCTTAATTTGTGCTGCTCAGATCGATACGAAGCGTAAATTTTTGCTACTTTTTTTGTTAGGGACATAGGTAGTATTTTTTTTTCAGCAAAAAGATAAAGAAGATTAATATTGCCGATGTTTTTGGAAAAACATTTATGGATACTAGAATATCTTAGAACTGTAACTTGAACAATAAATTCAATATCAACCATACCCCCCTTATCATATTTTAAATCAAATAAATTTGTACTGTTGTTATGAGATGAGGTTATTTTCTCTCTCATAGAGAGTATTTCCTCCATTAAGTCAATCGGTGTTCTCTCTATTTCGAGAATAGTACGTCTAATTCTTTCAAATTCTTTACCAATTTCTTTATTGCCACCACAAAACCTTGACCTTGATACAGCTTGGTGCTCCCATAACCAAGCTTTGTTTAATTGATATTCGGAGAATGATTTTAATGATGTTACCAACAAACCGGAATTACCGTTAGGCCTTAGTCTGAGATCTATATTGAAAAGATTACCAGATGATGTTGATAAAGATAACCATGAAATGAATCTTTTTATTATCCTGAAATAAATTTTATGTTCATTTTCTTTTAAATGATTAGTTAAAAAAATAAGATCTAAATCAGAGGCAAAACCGAGCTCTTTTCCTCCTAGTTTTCCGAAAGCAATAACTGCTATTTCCGGTTCAAGTTCTTTATCAATATTTAGGCTTCTTATTACACATGAGAGGGTTATATCAATGATCAAATCAGCTAAATTTGAAAGCTGCTCTGATAATTCTTGAATATTCCATTTCTTTTCAAAATCCTGAATTAAAAGTCTAAAAAGATTTGCATGGTGGACCTCCCTTAAAATATTTATTTGATTTTCAGTGTCTTTTTTGAATTCTTCGTTTTGAAAGTCAAGTTGGATATGCAAATCATTTTTAATTTTTATGAAATCAATCGGGTTTGTAACATAAGTTTTTTTTAATAATTCGTCTAAAACTGACGGATGTTTTTTTATGTAGTTACTTATCCAAACTGATTCAGAGGAAATTTTAAGAATTTTGTTAACTATGTGAGGATATTCATCAAGCATTTTTGAATATGTTGGTTTTCCCTGAAGATAAAGAATTAAATCATTATCATGAATTACATTACTACTATATGTATTTCTATTTGAACTAGATTTAATAAAAGATAGAGCTGTAGTTTTTTTATTTTTAATATTTAAAGACTTATTAAGTATAGAAATAATTTTTTCTTTGTGATCTTGTACAACTCTTTTTAGTTCGGTTGTATTTTTAAATTTCATGCTTTCACAAAGTTTCTCCAGTGCATTAAGTTTTAAGGTATGACATTGTGAGTTGAGATTATATTGCACCCGGTGTTCCAAAGCTCTCCAAAACTTGTAAGTATTTAGGACGATTTGTTTATCTTTGGATGAAATAAGGTCTAATCTTGATAATTCCGTTAAAGATTTTAGTATTGATTGAAATCTTAAAGATTTATGTCTTCCTCCTCTAACGAGTTGTTGAACTTGAACTAAAAATTCTATATCTCTAATTCCTCCACTCTCAAGTTTCACATTAAAAAAATAATTACTTTCTTTTTTCTCTTTTGAAGATTGATGTTGAATCTTAATTTTCTCGTTCAGCATCCGAAGTGAACTTAAAACTTCAAAATCCAGATACGGTTTATAAATAAATTGACTTTTTAATTTATTTAATTGTTTAGACACTTTATTAAATTCCTTTAAGCTTTTAAAAAAAGGAGCATAAATTATTCTAGATTTTATCCATGCAAATCTTTCCCAATTTGATGCATTAGAAAATAGATACTTTTCTAATGCATCAACACTTATACTATTAGGGCCAAAATCTCCGTTTGGCCTGAGACGTAGATCAACTTTAAAAACATAACCATCACTAGTGTTGAGACTAAGAATATTTGTAAACCTTCTAATAACTTTTGAAAAAAATAATGAATTCTCAATTGGTTCTTGATCTGTAACTAAAGGGTTTGTTTTTCCATTATCAGAATGAATAAAAATCAAGTCTACATCAGAGGCTGGATTTAATTCATATCCTCCCAATTTTCCCATGGCAAAAATAAATAATTCTGCAACTTCTCCACTATTCTCTTTGGGAACACCATATTTTTTTGACTCAATAAAAATAGAATGATTAATTGCAGATTGAATACATAATTCTGCCAAGTGACTGATACTGGATAGATTCTCCTCTAAATTTGACAGTTGCAGGTAGTCGCGAGTCATTATAGAGAGCATGCATGAATTTCTAAATCTCCTTAAATCGCAGTGAATATTCTCACTTTTATGATTTTCAAGGGATTTCCATAGCTTTTTTCTGTGTTTTACTAGCCTTTCTCTTGTTATTGGTAAAGACGGGTCCAAAAGCCAGTTGTTTTGTTGATAATTAACATAAATGGAATTTGCCCACTTTGAAAAATTTAGAGTATATAAAAAAAGATTTTCCATGTAATAATTTTATCTCTTATTCAATAAGAGAGCATTTTGTTATTTATTAAAAAAATGAACGATTCAACAAACAATCACTATCCTAGGAACGTAGTTAAAAAAAATCAGATGATATTTGAGGCTCTACTCAAGTTTCTTTTAGGGGGCATCCTACTAGTATTTATTTTTTTTGCCCTTGGGCTTGGATTAATTCGGATTTGGTTAGAACCTCAAATAGAAAACGTTTTAACTGATCCTGAAAAAATAAATAGATTACTCCCTTCAATAGTGGTTGAAAAAAATATTAAAGTTGAAATTAATACTGTAAAAATTGATTGGAGCAAATGGCTTTCACCTACCTTGGTTTTAGAGGGTATAGAAGTAAATAGAAATGAAAATTTGAGACTTCTTACATTAAATAAATTAAAATCCGTGATCGGATTAAAAAGTTTTGTAAAATTTTGGCAAAAAATTCCAATCACAAATGATATAGATATTGATGAAGCAACCTTTTATATTCAAAAAAAGCAAACTAATGAACTAAATAGAATGTTGTTGGCAAGTATTCCACTCATCCTTACTAAGGCTGATAATGAAAAAAAATATTTATATTTTTCTCCTAAACTAGTTCAAATCAATCAAATAAATTTGAATTTTGAAAGGTTTAGTGGTGCTAATGAGCTTAAAAACAAGTTTATCAGTTTAGGAAGTGCTAGAATTACGAATCTAAATAACCAACTTGAAGCTCTGTTTGAGGGTTTGACCATAAACTCCATTTTGTCAGTATCCTCAATTATTGGCATCTCATCAAGAGATTATGAAACGTACCAGGGAGTAGTCAATACTTTACTTTTTAAACTACCCAAGAATCTTAAACAAGAGTTTAATAGTAAAAAAAATATTCTTGATTCAGTGATTGTTGAGGGAAAATTTGAGAATTTAGGGATCATAACAAAAGAAACACAAAAAGGTTTTTTCGGTTTAAGTGGATCATTTTTGTTAGATTCATCAGCACTAAATCTCAAAATTTATTCGAAAAATGCACAGTTATTTTTTCCTAAAATTTTCACCCAACAAAATGTAAACTTTTCAAATGTAGATGCGAGAATAAACCTGGATTCTACAGGTTTTGAACAGATTTTGAGCGGCAGATTTGATCAATTACCGATTAATATTCTTGATTTAAAATTATCAAACTCAGATGTAAATATTCATGCATATGGACTATGGATTCTTAACGAGCACGCTACGAGAAAGATTGATTTTGAAGGTGATTTTTCATTCTCTAAGCCGGAGAACATACCAAAATATCTACCAAAACAATTAAATCCAAAATTAAGAGGATGGTTTGAAAGAGGTATCAAGTCGGCAGATGCAGTAGATGGCTCTTTTTCATTCAATGGGCCTAGTAATAACTCTTTGAAGGTGTCTGAAAACAAAAAAATTGATTTTAAAGCAAACGTAAACATTAAAAATTTAGATTTATTATTTTCGTCAAAATGGCCTGCAATAAAAAACATCAATTCACAAATCGAATTTAATAATGAATATTTTAGGGTTATTGATGCATCTGGTTTTCTAGGAAAATCCAAACTGATTTCAGTAAATGGTGACATACCAAATATTTTTTCAAAAAAACCTGAGCTCTCCCTTACAGGTGGTGTATCAGGATCATTTGAGGATTTCATTGTTGTGTCGAACAGCTCGCCAATTAGTAAATGGTTATGGGGAGTTACAAAGAATATAAGTGGTTATGGGAAAACAGAACTCGACTTATCACTTCTATTGAAGCTAAAAAAAATACATAAGTCTGAGGCAAAGGGTAGCTTAAAGCTTAAAAATACCAGTATTTTATTTGGAAAAAACTTCCTGCCCTTAGACAATGTTGCGGGTGAAATTAAGTTTACAGAAAAGACACTTTCAAG